>Ga0182024_10003487_pt1 | contig 37439 bp, 30 predicted proteins | sample P32metaG_FD_120480 | JGI IMG/M metagenome (GOLD analysis project Ga0182024, IMG submission 120480) | Permafrost microbial communities from Stordalen Mire, Sweden - P3-2 metaG (Illumina Assembly) | ecosystem: Environmental > Terrestrial > Soil > Wetlands > Permafrost | place: Sweden: Stordalen...
ATTTTGCGTAAACGGGTCACAGGGTGCCTCCTTGTGACCCAAACTTATCTCAGCCGTTAGGCAACCACCGCTCCCTAACCTCACGCGTAGCGTCCGCCGCCGGGCGGCTTCGTTCTGACGGGCCACTCTTACCTAATCCGATAAGGGAAGGTTTGCCGACGATCCGGGAGTCACGCCGTTAGATAGGACATCACCAAGTATCGCCGTCGGCCGGTGGTGGCCAGCATCCCGAGATTTGGCGGAGTTGAACGATTCGTCCAAGATGATAGGCGTTATGTACAGCCAAATTTACGATGAGTTCCAGTAGAGTCAGAGGGCCAGTGCCTGAGCCGGGTTCTTCGAAGGTTGAATAGCTCTCTGCCAGCCGCGTTTGTCCGGCGATGTCGGCAGCCTCAGTCAAACCTGATTCAAACTGCGCAACGAGTCCCTGCCACTGCGAGTCGCTCAAGGAATCAAGCCGCCGCCATCCCAGTTTTGCATGTTGGGGGTAGGTCAAGTCTTCCCGTCGCGCGCATCGTAGGAGGTGATCCTGCCAAAACACGATATGCCAGAGCTCCTCCGCAATCGAGTGAGGCACGTTTGGGATGCGCAGTGTGCGTGCATTCTCCGGAATGGCCGAGACGATGTGGCAGGGTGGCGTAAACGCAGCGTTTTGAAGCAATAGTCTCTGAAATTCATTGATCGGCATCAATTCGTGACTCCCGAGAAGTGACCAATCCCTGCTTGCCGACTACACGCCCATAACGTGGCGACCCTTAGGGTCAAACCGCAGACAACTCCTGTGAAGGTCCGTCACGAGCGAGCCGCACCTTGTTGCGGGCGGCTACATGGACGCGACGAATCGCATCCACGACGAGTCCGGGCTCATCAATCTGGATCATGTGGTTCCAGCCCTTCTCGAGAATAAAAAATGGTCCCGGAAAAGGCTGGCCATGTGTGATTCACCACCAGTGGCAAATCCCCGAGACTGCCCACGCCTCCCAAATTTCCCATGGGTGGTTCTACCAGTTGTCCGAGTACCGCTGTTTACCAGGCACGTTTGATTACTTCGAGTCGTTCGTCACTCGACCGCGACGCTGGCCTGCTCTTTCCACCGTTCGACGTTCACGCCCATCACGAGGAGCCACAGGAACACCGACGCTTCCCCGAGGAGGCCGCAGGCCAGATTGTAGGGGGACAGAAAGTTTACGAGCGGGTTTGACAGATAGGTCAGCCAACCCAAACCGGCGCCACAGCTAACAGCAGCACGCCAAACCAAAGAAAAGCTTGCGCACCGATCCACACCACCAATGCCGCCACAAACGGAATCTGCAGCGCAACAATCTGCCATCGCAACGCGGCTAATTGTTCTCTTCGTCCCAGCGAGCCGAATAAAAATGTGCCCTTGCGCGGGTTTAGCCGGTCCGCTTCTATGTCAAAAATATCATTCACGCCGTAAAGAACAAATCCGAGAGGAATCAGCTCGTATACCAACCCCGCCCAGAACTTCGAGGAACTGAAATTGATGGAATGTCCGAGGGGCATCAGGTAAAACAGCGCTGTGGTAGTCCACAAGCCCGGACGGCAAACCTGCAACAGAAATGCAAAATCGCTCTGCCGCGACCTGGCGCTTACCTCACCCGCAAGCGAAGCCGCCGTCTATGCCATTCATTCCAATATAAGACCGAAGCTCCCTCGTCAGGAAATTCAAAATCACCGGAAGTGCCGAACCAGCTATTTCGTTTGACCGTTCTTTATTCGTTATCTACTTTAACTTGTTATTTGAAAGGAGTTTTAATTTCTGCTTGAATACCCCCAACGGGAGACCTCATGAAAATATACAATGTCACCGGCTATTTGATTATTTTGTGTTACTTGCTGGCTTGTATGTATTTCGCGCCGCCTCATTTGGGACCTTGGATTGGATTGTTGATAGGCGGAGTTTATTTTGTTTCTTGTTGGTTTCTTGCCGGGTTGTATTTGGCGGATGTTCTTCATTTGGGAATCGCTCATCGTTCCCTCGACTATAAGGAGTGGTTCATAAAAGCTGTTACTGTCGTGAATAACTTCGTGGGGATCTATGTAGATCCGATCGCCTGGGTGAATCGCCATCGATTGCATCATAAACATGCAGACCATCCTGGAGATCCCAATAAACTTTCAGACGATGGTTTTTGGCGAACCCTGTATCTGTGTCTACTGCCGTATAAATGCAATGACAATTTGGCGCACGACAATATTTTAAAGTCCCGGACGTTTCGGGTGGTTGCGAACCCGTTTTTCGCAATATTTTCGCAATGCTTAAGTTTTTATCTGTTGTGGAAGTTAGTTGGAGATCTGAAGTTTGTGCTGGTGATGTGGTTTGGAATGCGAATTTTTGCCATGTGGGTAAATATGATCCAAAACTATTGGACCCACACTCGAGGATTTGGATACCGGCGGTATAACGATGATGAAGACAACGCCATGAACATTGGCGAGTGGCTACCGGTAACGGCAACCTTTAGCGCTTGTCTGCAGAATAATCATCATCACTACCCGGGTCTTTTGCGGCTAAGCCACGACAAAGCTGAGTACGACTTTGGATTTATAACCGTCAAACTTATGAAATATCTTGGCCTGGTGAAGGCCACGACCAGAGGTGCGGAAATACCCGAAGACGTTCCACTTGAGGCGCTAAATTTTTAGGGCGTTCTTTTTCTTTTGGTAAACGGATCGATGGTTTGCCTGAAAAAGCCCGGGGCAATTTCTTCGCCGTCCAGGCCGTAAAGTTCCGGCCATTCCTCAGGGTAGTAATACGTTCCAAAAATTTTATCGATCCACGGAAAATGAATAGCAAAGTTCTTGTCGATGCCCTCTTTTTGAGAAGTATGGTGCCAATGATGATATCTGGGCATAACCAAAAACTTTTCGAGCCATTTAGCATTGGGACCGAAATTGCAGTGAGTCCAGGTGGCGTGAAGGGTAACAAAAATCAAGTACGCCAGGATGATCGATTGCGAAAATCCCAGCATGAGCGGCACAAGGATAAATCCTCGCACCAGGGTATCGTCTACAAAGTGGGAACGTGAGCCCACGATCCAATCAAGGGCCTTAGAAGAATGGTGGACGGCATGAAAGCGCCATAGAAAAGGCACTTTATGCAATGCCAGATGAATAAAATATTCAGCAGTGTCGGCAACCACCACGGCCAAAAAAAATTGCAAAAGCCAGGGCATTCGACCGATAAATTCTTGAAGAACCGGCACACCCAAATATTTCGTGGCCTGGGTAGCGGGCAATAAAACCAGAAAAGATAAAATTTGCAGAGGGAGATGAGTGGACATGAAATAAACCACATCCAGAGTCCACTGATTCCTGAATGTTCCTTGTTCTGGATACTGAGGCCAGAGTCTTTCGAGTGGCACGTAAATGAGCGCCATCAAAAACAAATCAAGCAAAAACCAGTCCAGGCCGATGGCGAGCCCGCCGTGAAAATTATCGTTAATCCGTACGCTTGATCCGCCCAAAGCGGTTGCCGCGATGGCCAGCAACATTCCAGTCAATGCCAAAATCTTTTTCTTGCGTAGCAGCGAAGAAACGACTCCGAATAAAATTGCCCCCACTATCAGGCATTGGATGAAAACGCGCATGATGTGCATCGGATAATGCGGACGCAGCTCAGGGGAAGTTAGCAGCTGAGGAAAATGCAGGCACAAGACTGCTCCGAAGGAAAGAAACCCAAAAAAGGCTGACAATATCCCACTCCACCAGCCCGTTCCAAAGCCAGTAGACTCGGGATCACCAAAGAATTCATGAATTTTTTGCTCGATCACGATGTTGCTAGTTTACGTTCCGCGACTCGTGCGGGCCATTAGAAAGATGCCGACATGACGCTTTCGAGGAAATAGGCGAGAGGCCATTACCGAGGTTCAAGGCAATAATTGTGCTCAACGAAGCAACAAAAATGCGGGAACGACACTTATAAGCAAGCCTTCGACATCAACGATTAACACTCCTCAAGAGTTGACGGATTGCGCGTGGAAGACGTGCTGCAGAAAAGGTTGTTGACGGGCAAATGCGCCGATACCCTCGGTATCAGCGGCGGGTGCGGTCTTTGCGCACGGCTTCGTCGATTAGGGCACCGAGTTCGCTGCGCGTCAGCGAGACGTGCTCGCCTGCGGAATCGCCGCCGTCGCTGGTGATGGGGAGGTCGGCACCGCCGCCGGGGGGCGGCGCGACAAAATATCTGGAGCGCGAGGCCATCAGCTTGGCTACTTCGCGGCTGGAGAGCAGTTGCGGCTCGCCGGCCATTTCTGCTGCCAAGGTAATTTTTGCTGCGTGCTCGATCGTTTCCATGCGGAAAAAAGCGGTGAGCAGATCGGGTCCGCAGGTTACAGCTCCGTGATTGGCTAGCAGTAGCGCGTCATAATGCGGAACGAAGGGCTCAATCGCCGCACTCAATTCCGGAGTGCCCGGAGTTGCGTAATGCACCAGCGGAATTTGTCCCAGGCCGATAATTACTTCGGGGAGCAGCGCTTGATCCAGCGCGCGTCCAGCCACCGCGAAACCTGTTGCTGTGGGCGGATGGGCATGGCAAATGGCCTGAACGTCCGGGCGCATGCGATAAAACAACAGGTGCATGGCCACTTCGGATGACACTTTGCGTTTACCGGAAATGTGCGCGCCATTCAGATCGGTGATCACCAAATCTTCAGGCGAGAGCGTGCCCTTGTTCATGCACGTCGGAGTATTCAGGATTCTGTGCTCATCCAGGCGAACGGAGAGATTTCCTTCGCAGGCTACGATGTAGCCGTGCTCGTACAACCAACGTCCCGCGATACAAATTTCGCGGCTGTGCTGCTCTTCAGTTTTCGCGGAACCCGGCAGGAGTGCGTCGGTCATTGGCCTGTCCCTTTCCTCGCGTCCTATGGTGGCGCGCCGAACGATTTACTAGAAACCTCCGCCGTAGAAGCGTGGAAGGTTCTTTACCCCATGGACGCACGGAAGCGGTGGGAAGAAACTAATACAAGTCCCGGAAAGATGCTAGGCGTAAATTCCGCGAAGCTTGAGAGCGCTGGCAACCCGGTCGATGGCCAGCATGTAAGCAGCAATGCGGTTATTTACTTTGTGGGCTTCGGCATAACGGACGACCTCGTCGAAGGCGTGTTCCATCACGTCGAGAAGGCGTTCATTGACTTCACTCTCGCGCCAGAAGAAACCTTGCCGGTCTTGCACCCACTCGAAATAACTGACGGTGACTCCTCCGGCGTTGCCGAGAATATCGGGCACGGTGAAGATGCCCTTGGCATCGACGATGGAATCGGCTTGCCAGGTAGTCGGCCCATTAGCGCCTTCGCACAAAATTTTGGCTTGCACCTGGTGCGCGTTTTCTTCGGTAATTTGATTTTCGATAGCCGCGGGAATGGCGATCTCGCAGGGCTGGAACAGTACATCGCGGGCGGTCATTTTGGTGCCGCCACCTGGAAAGTCCTGCAGCGCCTTTTTCTGGATGTACACCCACTCAATCACTTTGGGAATGTCAAAACCATTCTCGTTGTATAGTCCGCCGCCGATATCGGCGAGGCCCACAATTTTGTAGCCTGCTTTTTGCATCAAGTCCGCTGCCAGCGAGCCGACATTTCCGAATCCCTGAATTACTACGCGGCAGCCTTGTTTCTTGATGCCCGTCTTTGTCAAAGCTTTATCACAGCAGATCATCACACCGCGCCCAGTCGCTTCGCGCCTGCCGGCCGACCCGCCCAATTCGATGGGTTTGCCGGTGACCACCGCAGTGGTGGCCTGACCAAGATGCATCGCGTAGGTATCCATGACCCACGCCATGGTTTGTTCGCCAGTGCCCACATCCGGCGCGGGCACATCCTTTTCTGGACCCAGCCAGTTGGCCAGCTCGGCCGTGTATCTGCGAGTCATGCGCTCCAATTCGCCGCGCGACATTTTCTTGGGATCGCAGATAATGCCGCCCTTCGCGCCGCCAAACGGAATATTTACGACCGCGCATTTCCAGGTCATCCAAGTGGCCAAGGCACGTACTTCATCCAGAGAAACATCGGGCGCGTAACGAATGCCACCCTTGCCTGGTCCCCGCACGGTGGAATGCAAAACGCGGTAACCGGTGAAGACTTCGAGTTGGCCATTGTCCATTCCTACGGGAATGTACAGAGTGATTTCTTTGCTGGGATATTTCAGATAGCGGTACAGGCCCTGCTCGAGTCCTAATTTGTTGGCCGCGACTTCAAAACGCGCTTCGGCGTTTTGATACACATTCATTTCTTCCGGGACAGGACCGTGCGCCATGCAAAGCTCTCCTTGCTATCCGAACCGCACTTGGCTAGTCGCAACTGGACACCAGTAGCGCGATTTTCGCAACTTAAATTGAGGGCCCACGAAAGTAGGAAATAGCGGGCTACCCACCCGCGTTTTAGTGGCCGGGCGTCAGTATACGAACCCTGAGACGAGGCCGCAAGCGAGACATCACTAGAATAGTCCCGGGTGGCGGGTGACACAGTTTACGGCAAGAATCCCGTTTTGGAACTGGCAGGATCGCTTGGACTTACCCGATCAAAGGCCCAGGAGGCGTGCAAAATAACAAAAAATAAATGCACAAATGTCCAATTTTGAACAGACGGCATCGTCGAGAGCGGTTAACTTTCTGGTAGATGTTGGTGGTATGCATACGATGCCGGAGCAAAAGCGCTTCCGGGGACGCCATCGCGTGTAGACCCCTCGCGGCGGCCAGTGCCTAAGCCTTAGCACTTCGGCCGCCGCGTTCATTTTTAGCGGTGCTGTCGTACCTTCCTCAAGAAATTCTCGGCTTGCGTTGGCGCGTACAGACCCAAAGACAAAACTCTAACTCTGAAGATGTTGGGTGATTGCCGATTACGGCGTTGCTAAGGTATTTAACGCGAAGAAGATGGCAACGGCGCCATGCGAGCCGCCACTAGGAGTCGTTCCGGTATGCAACGAACCGTTTTGTGAAGGTGCTGCAAAATCAAGACTATTGCAACCTGAATTGAATCGTGACCCTCATGTGCATTGGCACGGGTTTGCCATGCAGTTGTGCTGGTGCGTACTTCCAGTGACGAAGGGCTTCTTTTGCGGACTCCTGCAAAAGAGCGGGGCCGGAGACAACGGTCATGCTGCTGACGTGTCCCGTGGCGTCAACCAGGGCATCAATAGTTACCGCGCCGGTGACTCGCTGATTTTTTGCGATCGCCGGATACGTGGGGGCGACGGAAGAAATTAAGGTCGCGGATTTTACTTCTGACCCTGCATCAGAAGCATTGCTAGGAGCAACCGGTCTGGAACTGGAGCCCACCAGACCAGAGGCCAATCCCGCTGCCGGTTGACTTGACTCGAAATTCAAAGCTTCTTCGGTGGCAACGGGCCCGGAGGGTGCATTCACAATGGGAGCTGACAGCTTCACGGAGCCGAGGTTCTGTTTTTTCGGTTGAGGAGCGGCGACCACATCAGCAGTTGCGCCTTCATCTGTAGGAGAATCCACGGTGGCGATGTTTTTGTTGGCGTTCTGGCTTGGCTTGTTGGCGTCCACAGATTTGGTCGAATTCGATCCGGAAGATGTATTTGGGTCGACACTCGCTGGCGCGGAAACGGAAGTGAATTTAGGAGAGGGTTTCTCCGGAGACGAGGGCCGTATTTGCGGTTGTGATGGTATACGGTCGTTGCTGGTGCCGCTGCTATTGGAGGTGGAGACTGGCGTGTTTACCGCCGCCGCAGTGGATGCGGAACTGTTCGCCGCAACGTTGTCAGTGGATTGCCGCAGGTACCAGCCGCCAGCGCCGATCAGCAAAAGCCCAGCAGCTGCGATTGCGCCGATCAAGAATTTTTTGCTGGATTTACCGGACTTGGAAGCTTCGTCTGACAGGCTGTCCTGCTCCTCCGCCAGGAAGTGGGTGCCAAAAGACGAGGCAGGCACGCCTCGATTGGCGCCCTCAGGCGTATCTGCAATTTCAGTGACCGCCAGGTCGTCCACTACCGGAATATCTCCAAAGTCTTCCGTCGGTTCATGTCCGCGGATTTCAGGCAATGCTGCGGAAGCGGCTGCCGCATTCCGCGCTAACGGCTCCAGCCAGGAAGGAATTTTGATCTCGTCTGAATCCAGCATGGATTTCGACGGAGAGGCAGAAGTCTTTGGCGTTACCACCGGAGCCGCCGGCGGGGTCTTAATTGATTTTGCGGTTTCAAGAGCGTCAGAACTTGCGACGCTCGACGTAGATGATGGCGTGGCGTTTAGCGAAACGGACGAGGGATTTGGCGAACTCGATTTCGGCGCGGACGGCTGATTCGGAAGAACAGCAGAGCTTGAAATAGGCTGTTGGGGAACGCGCGGGGAACTAGAAATTGTAGATTTCGTTTCGGGCTGAATCGTTGCGGGGGTTGCCGGCTTCAATTCAACGGCCGAACCGCCGGTGGAATGCCTGGTAGCTGTGGAAGATGCTGGTGCGGCTTCCGAATTGTAATTCTGCGTCGCAGCTGGAAAGCGCATCCCCCAGAAACCAGAGACTGGCTCAGTGAACTCCAACTCCACGTAGCCGCTCATGCTGCTATAACTCTTGGAATTTACAACTTGGCACACAACTTCTTTCTTGGTTTTCTCGTTGGTAAGGAACACCAATTGGCCAGGAGCTACCGCAGAAGACAAACGGACGACCGCACCGTGCCCGAATATTAAAACCGTCTTGGTAGTTTCAGAAAAAGGTTCGCGCTTATCGCTGCCGGTAACTGCCCGCGCTCCATTCACGGTGACAGGAACTTCCAGGGCCACCGGCTGAGGGCGGGCGGTAGTGGCGTTTTCCGGGATGGACGTTAATACTTCGTTTTCCTTGGCAGCAGGGGACATAGGGCTCACTCGCGAAAACAGATTTCTCCGGCACACACAAAAAGAGTGTTCGCGCGGAATCACCCTATGGTCTAAGCCAGGCGGCGGACTAGCTATAGTACTGAGGTACTATGTGCGGGGAATTTGTACAGATAGGCACCCCGGTCACAGGTCAAAATCAAGCCTGTACTAACGGACAGGTGGCGGCAAAGGGCCTTTGAATTGTTTGTCGAGCTCCACTTGATAGCCGGTAACCAATTTGTTGGTTTCGTTGGCCATTCCGATCACCGCTTGCAATTCATGGAACATCTGATCGGTCATACCTTTTTTGCGCGCCGACGCGGTGTGTGAGGCGATGCAGTAATTGCAGTTGTTCGTAACGCTCACTGCCACGTACAGCAATTCCTTCGTCAAGGGGTCCAAAGCGCCGGGGGCCATAATTTGCTTCAGCGATTTCCAGGTACGTTTTAAGGTGGCGGGATCGTGCGCGATGGCCTTCCAGAAATTATTGATCCAGTCGACCTTTCGGGTGGCCATGATGTCGTCGTACACGGCGCGAACTTCCGGGCTGGCGTCGTTATATTCAATCAGTGCGAAGGTGGCCATGATTTCTCCATGAGGATATTCAATCGCTGAGCGGATAAAACCTTAGCAGGAACGTTAAGCAATTTGAAACTTCGAACTAGCACAGCTGGAAGCGACGGGCGTGGAACGCTTGTGAGTGGGGCAGCAAAATTTTTCGAGCAGCAGCTTGGCAAGGCGCTTGTGGTCGTGGCGAATGACGTCGTGCTCATCCAGCAAATTATCCAGAACAACGCGACAGCCTAATTTCTGAATCTCCGGCAAATCGATGACTACAGGTTCGGCGCCTCGCGCACGATAGCGCCTGGCAACTTTTGGAGAGACCGGTTGTCGATTAGCAACCACGTAGTCGACCAACTTGCGCGAGCCGTGAATTTGAATAGCGCGAAGATGATCAGCCAGCGCGTATCCCGCGGTTTCGCCGGGTTGGGTCATGAGATTGGCGATGTAAACACGCGGGGACCTGGAGTTCGCAATGGCGGAGGCGACTTCAGGAATCAGGAGGTTGGGCAGAACACTGGTGTACAGCGAGCCGGGACCGAGAAGAATCAGATCCGCCTTGCGAATGGCTTCGATGGCAAGTGGAAGCGGGCGCACATTTTTCGGCGAGAGTTCCAGTTTTTTTATGGGCACGCGACTGGCGGTGATGCGCGTTTCGCCGCGCACACGGCGGCCATTTGAGAGGGTGGCGACAAGATGCACGTTGGCCAGCGTGGATGGAAAAATTCGGCCGCGAATGGCGAGCACTTTGCTGCTTTCACGGATTGCTTCGGTGAAGTCTCCGGTGATGTGGGTGAGCGCGGCGAGAAACAGATTGCCGAAATTGTGGCCGATGAGCCCGCGGCCGGCATGAAAACGGTATTGGAAGAGGCGGCCGAGCAGCGCTTCGTCCTTGGAAAGCGCGACCATGCAGTTGCGAATATCGCCCGGCGGCAGGATTCGATTTTCACGGCGCAAGCGGCCGGAGCTGCCGCCATCGTCTGTCACGGTGACGATGGCAGCAAGATCGGAAATGGGGCGCTTGGCATTGGGATTTTTGTCGTCGCCGCGGACGACGTGTTGTTTGAGTCCGCGAAGAAGAGCGGATAAACCGGTGCCGCCGCCAAGAGCGACAATGCGAAAACCGCGCGCAGAATTTTTTGGATTGGCGATGTTTTTTTTCACGTGCGGGCGCGGCAAATTAACTTTTCGATCCAATAATTGAGCGGTCGAATAGCGGGCAGGGTTCTTAAACGATCAGCCGGCGGTGCCGTCTTTTTCAGGATACAGCAGTTCGGTGAAGCGCGGATCTTCCTGAAGGAAGGCAAAATCTTCATCGTTACGCGCGTGATAGCGATTTTCCGATTTTAGCTGAATGGCTACCTTGAGATTGGCCATCGCGGAGTCAGCTTCGCCGGTCAGGCAATCGAGAGCGGCGAGCGCGTAATGGATATGATCGGCTTTTGGTGCGGCGCGCCGGGCTTTATCCAGACTTTCACGGGCGTCATCCCAGCGGCCAACGTTCATCATGGCGACGCCGCGTTGATAATGTTCATCGGCGGTGCGCGGATTCTGATCGTGAAGCGGCTTCATGCGCTGCTCAGCAATTTTTACGTGCATGCGGGCGCGGTCGGCCAGTTCTTTGCTGGGGCCTTCGACAACTTTTTCCAGTTCCTGCTTGGCGCGCGCGAATTTCTGCTGCCGAAATAGGGCCAGCGCCTCGTCGTAGATTTTTAACTGGGCTTGGACGCGCGGATCGACGAGTTCGACGCCGCCGCGCTGTGCTGGAGGCGCGGGAGGTAAGTTCTTTTTCTTCTGCAATTTGGCACGGGAAGGGGATGCGCTCTTGGCGTGCGAGGAGGATACCCGAGTTGGCTTCCGGACTTTTGCCATGAAGCGCATGCTAACAGAGGTGATATGGCGCGTCAATGTTCGTGCCATGGGTAGCCCATGAAAACTGGTAATTTATGCCAAGACAAGGATCCTTTAGAGTCTGCGATAGCTGCTGCTTGACCGGAATTTCAATGGCTGCCATACCCCACCCCTCCATATTTCAAAAAAGAGCTTGTAACTTGATGAAAACAAAGGCGTGCGTTGAAAAAAGTGGAGCAAAACATGCAAGGAGTCCACAAGATATTGAAAACAAGTGGGTAACAGGTTAGCCATAGTTTTCCAGGTTGCGCTGTGGCTCGAACCGTTCGTGCAGGAGTGTTCTATCTGAAGATACTGGGTCGTTGACACTGCGGCGAGGGTTCGGAAGGGCATTGCGAATATTACTATATTGATACATATAATACCAACAAATTCAGGTTCTTGATTTTTGTACAGTTGCGGAGTTGCTTGGAGGGGATTTGCGGACGCGATGGTGAGTAGGAAAGATCGGCAGCGTGGCATTTTAGGGCGGTGCGTATGATGACGTTAACTGCCGGAGGCAGGCAAACCTACCGGGGGCAGGTTAACCTACCGGAGGCATGTGGAGAAAATAGAGTGTGAGAAATGGGGGAAATTCGCGGACACTGTTTAGAGGTTCGAAGTTGGGGGTTCCATTCGAGGCACGAGGTGTTTGAGGTTCGAAATTCGAATCGAAGACGTGGTACAACATCGCGTAAAAACGGCTAAGATGAACTTGGCGTGTTCAGAATCAAGCAGAGGCAAGGAATTCACTCGAACAGAGATGGGGGCGAATAACCGGCTGGGTTTAGTGTGTGCGATGATATTTTAGCCGGATTCGAATTGACGACTAGTGCCGTTTATTAATTTTCCTGCGCGCGAAATTAACTGCAAGCTGGTGTACTATGGTCCAGGTCTGGGCGGAAAAACCGCCAACCTGCAATGGGTGTATGACCATACCGGGCAGAACCAGAAGGGCAAGATGGTGTCGCTGGCCACGGAGACGGACCGCACGCTGTTCTTTGATTTTTTGCCGCTGGACCTGGGGACGGTGCGCGGATTTAAAACGCGCTTTCATCTATATACCGTGCCAGGGCAGGTGTTTTATGAGGCCAGCCGCAAGCTGATTCTAAAAGGCGCGGATGGCGTGGTGTTTGTGGCGGATTCGCAAGAAGAGCGGCTGGATGCGAATTTTGAAACGATGGAGAATTTGCAGGAGCATTTGAAAGAGCACAATTTAAAATTCGATACGATTCCGTATGTGCTGCAACTGAATAAGCGCGATTTGCCGAATGTGATGAGCGTTGCAGACTTGACCAAGCAACTGCAGAAAAAAGGCGAGCCAGTGATTGAGGGAGTCGCGGTGAATGGCCAGGGCGTGTTTGAGACGTTGAAGGAAGTGGCGAAATTGGTTTTGGCGGAGTTGAAGAAAAACGGTTAGTTAGTCGTTTGGAGTTGGTCGGATAGAAAAATTCGGAGATTGAAACCTCAGGGTCAACCACAAGACCCGGATTCATAACTCAACTGCGAACGTGGGCACCCGGCATGTTTGAGAGAAACTAGAAAACGTCCCGTCTGGACACGATGCATTCAAGGTCACCTCTCCGGCCGGTTTGACGGTTCTCACCGATCCTTGGCGAAATGATTCAACAGGTCTTTACCCAAAGTGGTTCCTCAGCGAGTTTCCCGCCGTGCGGGTCGATATAGTTCTGTCGACTCACGCTCATTTCGACCACGATGCTGTGGAACGTCCGAAAGGGCTGATGGTTCTCGAACGTTTGGTGGGACAGTTTAAGCTCGGCGATATCGAAATAACGGGCCTCGCGGACAAGCACAAATGTGAACCGGCGCCTGCTAATAAGCGGGATAGTGCCTCGGCAGATCTCCATGAAGAGACTTGTCCGCCGAACAATGTGATGGCGTTCGATAACGCGATTGAGCTCATTGATACTGGGGGATTGCGGATCGCCATCTGGGGCGACAATCGCGCGACGCCTGATCCCTTTCTCGATCATTACTTGAAAAATGTTGACGTGCTGATTCTGCCCGTCGAGTCGGTACTCACGCGCGCTGAGGTTGATGCAATTGTAGGGAAATATGATCCTAAGACTGTAATTCCAGCCCACTATTATGTCGCCGGTTTGACGACCGATGTCGCGGGTTTGGAGTCGGCCGATGGATGGGTGAATTATCAAGAGAAGGTTCATCATGCGGATGTTCGTCGCCTCGATAATGCGGTCTTGACGCTTAGTGCAGCCGAGGTGAAAGGGGCCCATCACAGGGTCTATTACTTCGGAAACCACTTTGCGGAGAAATAGCGATTTGATGAGCGGCACCACGTTCGATCGCGCCATCAATTTCGTGAAATTGGGCACACTTTTAGAGGCTGCGGCTTTTTGCTCAGCCGAAGTTGGCGAGGGCGGCGGACTCGGTTTCGAAGGCGGGGATGGCTTCGATCAGGCGGGTGACTGTGAGGGCGTCGCGGACGCGGCCGGGGCCGCAGACCAGGCGAAGGATGCCACCTTCGCGAGCTAGTTGGATGGAGATGCGCACCAGGGTGGAAATGCCGGAGCTGTCGATCTGGGGGACGCCATTGAGGATGACCACGACTTTGCGGGCGCCGTGGTCGATTACGGATTGCAGCGCTTCGTGAAGCTGTTCGCTGGATTCGCCGATGGTTAGGCGGCCGCGGACGTCGAGGACGGAGACTGGTCCGTTAGCGCGGACGTTGATTTCCATGGGGGCGTGATCGGCCATGTTGCTGATTCTCCGTGCGGTGGATGAGCGGCGCTTACGAGCGGCTTTCCATTGGGGTGCATTATACGACGAAGGAAGATGACAAGCGATTGGTGCGGTGGAATTTGTAGGGTGCTCAAATTGGGAAAGCCTAGGATAGCTGCGAGTCAAGGCTCAAAGTCAAACTCAAGTACGAACGTCAACAGAAAGACCCACCTGCCACGGCAGGTGAACCCTTTGCAAAAACCGCAAAGGGTAGGCCGTCCCTCCGGCTTGTGCTGGTTTGTGATGTTATCGGGGTACTGTCGCTATTTAACTTAAAACTTCAAATCAGAAGCTACGTCAGGAGAAAGACCCACGGAAAGACCCGCCCTTGCAAAAACCGCAAGGATGGGCCACCCGGCACATGCGCGACGGCGGAGGGGGCTAGCGAATTTTTTTGTGGGATGAATCAATTCTATTTATATGACAAGGAAGAAGCTGGTGCATATAATCGGGCGCGTTCAAGACCATCTGAGACCTATCTGGGGCCTGTCTTGGGGTTGTCTTGGGCCTGAGATTGGTGCAGATGTTTTTTTGATTTTTGGTTACTGATGACCATTCCGAAGTTCCTACATTTGTCTCAAATCAATTGTACGAGGGCGCCTGCTCGCGGGCGCGCGACGTGTCGAACTTGTTTGCTGCTGGGCTTGATGTTGTGGGGCGCTCCGGGGGCGTTCGCACAGGCAGCTCCTACCGATTTTTCCAAGGCGAGTACCAACGAGAAACTTACGCAGCTTGATCAGCGAGTGACGGCGGCGCAGTCGTCGGCGGATAACGCGTGGATGTTGGTGAGCGCGGCGCTGGTGCTGATGATGACCGGGCCGGGGCTGGCGCTTTTTTACGGCGGGCTGGTGCGGCGTAAGAATACGTTGGCGATTATGCTGCAGAGTTTTGCGCTGATGGCTTTGATTACCGTTATGTGGGCGCTGGTGGGCTATAGTTTGTGCTTTGGTGGAAATGGGCCGGTGATTGGCGGCTTCGAGCACGCGTTTTTGCGCGGCGTGGGCGCGGATCCGAATCCCGATTATTCCGGGACGATTCCGCAGAGTACTTTCATGGTGTACCAGTTGATGTTCGCAATTATCACGCCGGCGCTGATTACCGGGGCGACAGCGGAGCGGATGAAATTTAGCGGGTCGGTGTTGTTCATGGTGCTGTGGTTTGTTTTTGTGTACGCGCCGCTGGCGCACATGGTGTGGGGCAAAGGTGGATTTCTGAATGCATCGATGGGAGGAAGATTTCCGACGCTGGACTTCGCGGGCGGCACGGTGGTGCATATTTCTTCGGGAGTGTCGGCACTGGTGTGCGCGCTTTATTTGAGGAAGCGGACGGGATACCCGCAGCAGCCGATGCCGCCGCATAGTTTGGTGCTGAGTTTTATTGGAGCTTGTTTGTTGTGGGTGGGTTGGTTTGGATTTAACGCCGGGAGCGCGCTGGCTTCGAACGGATTGGCATCGAGCGCGTTCGTAGCAACACATTTCGCGGCTGCCAGCGCAGCTTTGGCGTGGAGCGCGGCGGAGTGGTTGAAAAATGGACGCGCGAGCGCGTTGGGTGCGATTTCAGGCGCGGTGGCGGGACTGGTGGCGATCACGCCAGCAGCTGGATTTGTTGGACCCATGCCGGCGCTGGTCATTGGAGTTTGCGCAGGCGCGTTTTGCTATTGGATGGTGACGAAGGTTAAGGCCATTTTTAAGTATGATGACGCGTTGGATGCGTTTGGCGTTCATGGGGCGGGCGGAACGATTGGGGCGCTACTTACCGGAGTGTTTGCGCAGCAAGCGATTAATCCGATATTCGGCGCGGGAAAAGCGGTGGGCGGACTAGACGGACATTGGACACAAGTTGGGAACCAACTGGTAGGCGTGTTGATCGCGTGGGGAATCGCGCTGGTGGGAACAATTGTGTTGCTGAAGATCGTTGATATCATCACGGGGCTGCGAGTGAGCGCGGAAGAAGAAGAGGCAGGGCTGGATGTTACGCAACACGGAGAAGAGGCCTATAACCTGGAAGCGTGATGCGCGGGTTTGTTTTGTGGCGCACGCGCGCAGGAACGCATTGCGGAGTATTGGAAATTATTTCCATGATGAAAATTGAAGCGATCATTCAACCTTCGCGCTTTGTTTCGGTGAAAGAAGCGCTGCACGAAATTGGCATCGAAGGGATGACGGTGACGGAAGTGCGCGGGCACGGACGGCAAAAAGGACACACGGAGATTTATCGCGGGCGGGAATATACCGTGGATCTGTTACCAAAAATGAAAGTAGAGATGGTGTTACCGGATGCGCTGGTGGAAAAAGCGCTGGCGGCGATTATGAAGACAGCCAAAACGGGAATGATCGGGGATGGGAAGATTTTCCTGTCTAAGATCGATGAGGCTATTCGAATACGGAATGATGAGCGTGGGGAGAATGCATTGTAAAGCCCCACCCTTGCAAAAACCGCAAGGATGGGCACCCGGCCAAAAATGAAAGTAGAGATGGTGTTACCGGATGCGCTGGTGGAAAAAGCGCTGGCGGCAATTATGAAGACAGCCAAAACGGGAATGATCGGGGATGGGAAGATTTTCCTGTCTAAGATCGATGAGGCTATTCGAATACGGAATGAGCGTGGGGAGAACGCGCTGTAAAGCCCACCCTTGCAAAAACCGCAAGGATGGGCCACCCGGCCCGGAGTGATGCAATGGGCTTATTTAAATATTATTGGGTGCTGCCCTCATAAGAAAATCTTAAATCTGCCGACGAAGAATGCCCAAGCCGTCGTCCTAGTGAGGCAACGAACAGCGGGAAGAAAACAAGCTCTACAGATACGAAATTGCCCGCTATAGTTTTATCAAGAATTGATCGGCCAAGCTAAAAAATCGATGCAAGGATCCATAACTCCTCTGTCCACGCTCGGACCGGAAGCGGACGACGAGCGGCAACGAATACGCGAGAAATTTGAAGCGGGTGCGGGTGCGCGAGAAACGCTGGCGGCGTTGTGTGAGCTGGCCGATAAAAACATACAACGCATTTTTAACGAGGCGCTGCACGGTCATGGGGATGATACGCAGGGGCTGAGTCTGCTGGCGCTGGGAGGATTCGGGCGGCGGTGGCTTTTTCCTTACTCCGACCTGGATATTTTATTTTTATTCGGCAACGAAAAAGCGGAAGCGGAATTCAGGCCGTTAATCGTCGAATTTTCCCGGGTGCTGTGGGACATTGGTTTTCGGGTCAGCTCCGCGGGGCGAACCGTGGATGAATGCAAGCGCATAGAAGAGGATAACGCGGAATTTCATCTGGCTTTGCTGGATAGGCGATTCCTGGCGGGGGACAAGACACTGTTTGAGAAGCTGGACAGCAAGGTGCTGCCCGGTTCTGAGAAACAGGCGCGGCCATTTTTGCTGGCGCAACTGCAAAAATTGACGAAGGACCGGCTCACGCGCTATGGGAATACGATTTTTCATCTTGAGCCTAACGTGAAGGAGTCGCCGGGCGGTTTGCGCGATTATCAAGCGACGGTGTGGATGCAACAAATCAGCGGAGAGAAAAAGGATGCGCGGCTGAGTATGAGCGCGGAAGACGAGTTGGTGCGAAAAGCGGTGGATTTCATGAGCGAAATTCGCTGTTTTTTGCATTACGGCAATGGACGCAACGACAACACGCTGACGTATGAGCTACAAGCGGAGGCGGCGGAACGTTCGCTGGGGATTTCGGGAGTTGTTTCGCGGGCTATTTCAGGGAGTGCCGCAGATATTCCGGCCAAGAATAAGGTGACTAAGCTTTCAGGGCGAGGCGCAGCCGCGGAACACGACGCAGCGGAATGGATGCGCATGTATTTCCGGCAAGCGCGGACATTGAACCGGCGCTTGCTGCGGCACATGGAGCAAAAAACGCAGCTCACTACATTGTCGCTGCGAGAACGTATTTTCAACGCGGCGCGTGTACCGAAATTGGAAACGAGCACGGTAAGACCGTTTATCGAGCGCGATGGATTACTTGAGATTGTGGCGCCCGGAGCGCTTTCAGATCGATCCATTACGTTTTCGCTTTTTTTAGCGGCTGCCAGTACGGGGGTGCCACTAAGCCGAGAGGCGGAACGCACCATCGCGTATATCCAAACGCATCCGGAAGTGCCGGCGCAGAACACGGAGGTGTCGTGGGCCACGCTGCGTGAAATTCTGAGCGCGGATTATCCTGGTGTGGCGCTGCGGCCGATGCAGAGATTGGGATTATTGACGGAAATACTGCCGGAATTCGGGCACATCGATTCGCTGGTGGTGCGCGATTATTATCATCGATACACGGTGGATGAGCATTCGCTGCGGACGATTGAACATTTGCAGGAATTGGGGGACGGAAGCGACGCGCTGGGCAAGAATTTTGCGCCGCTATGGAAAACGTTAGAGCGACGAGACCTGTTGATACTGGCGATGCTGCTGCACGACGTGGGCAAGGGCATGGCGGTGGAAAATCACGTGACGGGAAGCCTGGAGGCGCTGGAGAGCGCGGCAAAGAGGTTGGGCCTAACGGCGGAAGAAAAAGCGGAGGTGCACTTTTTGATCGCGCACCACCTGGATATGTCCGCGACGATGCAACGGCGGGACATTTTTGATGCGGGCACAGTAACGATGTTTGCCAGAACGGCGGGAACGCAGGAACGATTGCAGCGGCTGACGTTGCTTACGTATGCGGACATTCACGCAGTGAACCCCGAGGCGTTAACTCCCTGGAAAGCGGAAATGTTGTGGCAATTATTCGCGGCGACTTCCAACCACTTCAGTCGAACGCTGGATCGCGACCGGCTGCATGCTTCGACGGAAGTGTCGCTGCTGGCGCAGGTACGTTCACAAACGCGTGGCGCGAAAGAAGGCGAAATCGAGCGGTTCCTGGAGGGCTTCCCGCGGCGGTATCTTGCGGTGCACTCGGCGGCGGAAGTCGCGGAGCACTTCGCGCTGTATCAAGGATTGAAGGGCGAGCCGATGCAAACGGAGGTGAAGCGGACGCGGCACGGTTTCTCACTTTCGGTGATCACCGCGGACCGGCCAGCGCTGTTTGCAAAAATTGCGGGAGTGCTGGCGGGTTGGGGCATGAACATCGTGAAGGCGGATGCGTTTGCAAATGCGGCGGGCGTGGTGCTGGATACATTTCAATTTGTGGACCTGCATCGCACGTTGGAATTGAATCCCGGGGAAATCGAGCGCTTCCGAAGAAATCTGGCAGACGTGGTGAATGGAAAAGTGGCGCTGGAGCCGCTGCTGCAAAGCAGGGACAGCGCCATGAGAGCCAAGGCTCCAAAGATCGCTGTGGACACGCGAATTATTTTTGACGATTCGTCGTCATTGCACAGCACGTTGCTGGAAATTGTGACGCAGGACAGGCCAGGATTGCTTTACGAGATGGGCTCGTCGATGGCCAAGCAAGAGTGCAACATTGAGGTGGCGCTGATCGATACGGAGGGGCAAAAGGCGATTGACGTGTTTTACCTGACATCGCGTGGGAAGAAATTGACAGAGCAAATAAAGGATTCGCTGCGGCAGGAGCTGCAGCGCATTTTAAGTTGAGGCCTACGAAGAATTTTTTTACGAAATCGGAGTGGTACGCAACTGTGGCGCCGTGCGAACGAATTCGGTTCAACGATATCTGCGGATAACCAGGTTGTGGCGATCGGAACGATAGAGGCCTAGAACATAGAGAATGACAACGCCTTTGGTTGAATAAATGACCTGGCGGATGCGCAGCAGCGGGGCGCGTTTTGGCACACCCAGCAGTTCGGCTGTGCGCGGGTCGGCGGCGGTGGCATCCACTTCTTCGTCGGAATAGCTGAGCTCCACGTGATAATCACGCTGCAAGGTGGAAAATAAGGATTCTTTCTGCAACGGGGCGGATTGCAAACCGGAAAACTGCTCGGCGGAAAGATAGCAAGTCTCAAGAGCGAAAGGTTCACCCCCGGCGGCGTGCCTCAAGCGCTCCAACTTAAAAATGCGGCTTCTGGGTGGAAGAGCTAATCGCGCGGTAGCTTCCTCTTCACTGTCGATGACTTTTGTAAAGAGAACCTTTGAGATGGGCGTCAAACCGCGGCTGCCCATTTGTTCGGTATAACTCATCAATTTATTGAAGTGAATTTTTGGAGCCGCGACAAAGGTGCCAACCCCGCGGCGACGCTCCACCAGGCCTTCGCGCTCGAGGGAGGCGAGCGCGTGGCGAGCGGTCATCAAGCTGACATCATGGATTCTTGCGAGTTCCCGTTCCGAGGGGACGAGGTTGCCAGCGCGCAACTGGCCGGCGTCAATGCCGGTTCGAATTTCTTCCTGGATCCTTTTATATGCGGGTATTCCATTGGTTTTCTTGGCCAGCATTCTTAATTCCCTCGACGAATCCCTGAGCGAGCAACAAGCGTCACAAAAGCTAACGAGAAAGACGGTAGAAAAGTTCGGCCGTTAGTCGCGGCCGAACTGAATTCTACGAACTTGTTACCGGCAAGGCGAAGGCCTCGCCAACTTAATCAGACGCCCATGAGATGGGAAGCACACCAAAAACCCTACACCAGTGCTATATGGCACTGATGCTATAGGGCACAGCGATGAGAAGGTTATAAAACAATCCTTTTCTCTTATAAAGTAATATTTTTTTGTTGACAAGAATAAAAGGGCGCTATATAGCTAGCCGTAATTCGGGGGTGTTTTGCGGTTTTGCTTTGCTCCGACCAAATTTTGGGGAAAGAGTGTGCTGGCCGATGGCGTGGCGGCAAACTCTTGGGGAGATTTTATGAAGAAACTACGACTACTTTGTTTGGTACTCGGGTGTTTGGCGCTCCTGCTGGTAATTTGTGGGACGCATAGTGCGTGGGCGCAGGAAGTGACTGCGACGATTACTGGAACAGTTACCGATACAAGCGGCGGGTCCGTAGCGGGAGCCACGGTCACCGCGAAGTCAGTGGAACGCGGGGAGACCTACACGACGACGACGAGTGATTCGGGACTTTACCGCCTTCCCAATCTGCCGGTGGGCCATTACGAATTGCGCGTTGAGAAGCAGGGGTTTCAAACCTCGGTGTATCCAGCGTTTGAACTGCAGCTTAACCAGGTCGGAAATATTCCTGTGCAACTGAGTGTGGGGCAAGTCAGCCAGACGGTCGAAGTGAGCGGCGCGGCGCCCATTCTGAAGACGGAGTCGACGCAGGTCGACACGGTCATCGACTCTGCCACCAACGACACGCTGCCACTAGCAACGCGGAATTATGTCGAATTGACGCTGCTATCGCCCGGGGCCATCCATCCAGACCCCAGCAGTTTTAATAACGGGGATAATGTGAACAGCGGAGCGCGGCCGTTTATCAACGGGAACCGCGAGCAGTCCAACAACTTTTTGCTCGACGGCGCGGATAACAATGAAGTGTCGGATAACCTTTTGGGTTACACGCCGTCGCCGGATGCCATTCAGGAATTCAACCTGATTACCAACAATGCCCCGGCTGAATTCGGCAATTTCGAGGGCGGAATCGTAAGCGCAACCATCAAGTCGGGGACCAACAGTTTTCACGGAGACATTTGGGAATTTTTCCGGAATGACAAGCTTAATGCCAACCAGTGGGAAAACAAGATTAATCCGAATTCCCCGGCGATTCCCGTGGCGCCCCTGCGATGGAACATGTTTGGCGGGACGCTGGGCGGGCCGGTGCTCAAGAACAAACTATTTTTCTTTGTAGACTACCAGGGACAGCGCTTTGACCATCCGCCGGCCGGAAACCGCATATCGGTGTTTACTCCTGCCGAGCAGGGAGGCGATTTTTCAGCGCTTTTGAATCAGGCAACACCAGTCCAACTCTACAATCCGTGTCAGGCGGGCACCGGAGTGAGCGGTTCACCGTGTGTTGCCGCGGCGGTGCGCACACCGTTTCCTAATAACCAGATACCGCTCAGCATGATCAGTCCGGTGGCTGCCGCGTTGTTTGCGTCCCCGCTGTATCCGAAGGCCATCAACAGCGCATTGACCAACAATGCCATCAATCTGAACGGCACGGCGTACAACAGCGACCAAGGGGACGCAAAAGTCGATTACAGATTATCGAGCAAAGACCAGATTTCCGGACGTTTCTCACGAGCACTGCAAGTTGACCCCTCCACGAATTCGGTCCTACTGCTGGGGAATGGTCAGGTGGTCGCTCCCATCTGGAGCGTCGTGGGAGATTGGACTCATACCGTTTCACCGAACCTTGTGAACGACGCTCGCTTTGGCTGGAACCACGTCACTCTAAACACTGGGACGGCATGGGATCCCTCGGTGGGCGCGTTTGGCCAGAGTATCGGGATAGCGAATTCGAACCCTGCAGGGATAGTAGGGCTTTTGGGACTTGATTTTGGCGGAGGCACGCCTACGAGCCCGGGAACCGGTACGCTAACGAACGTCGGAAACAGCATGGTCACGCAGAGCTTCGACAGCAAGGTGTATCAGGGTGATGATGGCGTTACCTGGACTCGCGGGCGTCATACGCTAAAATTTGGCGGCCAGTATTGGTTCGACCAGATCACCGCGTTTTATTCCGGGAATAGCGGTTCCCTAGGCGGGATCACTTTTGGGCCTAACTTTACCGCCTCTGCGGCTGTTAACCCGGCACAGAATACCGGCGAAGGAATGGGAGACTTTTTTCTTGGCCTACCGACAGCATTCGGGCGCGGACTGACTGGCGGCAGCTGGGTACAAACGTCGAACATCATAGCCGGATACGCCCAAGATACCTGGCGCGTCTCGGACCATCTGACACTCAACGCCGGGTTGAGGTACGAAGCGCACACGCCTTGGATTGAACGAAACAATCTGCAGGACAACTACAACATCCAGACCGGCAACATTGATTACGCGGGCAAGGATGGCGCCAGCCGCGCGCTGTACAACGGCGTTTATGGCTTGAAGGATTTCCAACCGCGGCTGGGTTTCGCGTATACGCCAGGATGGTCAGGGGGGCGAACGGTTTTCCGTGGCGCGTTCACCATCTCCTCTTATCTTGAAGGGACGGGCACGAACTTGCGCCTGCCGCTGAATGCGCCGTTCGACGGTGGATCGCCAGGCAGTCCTGAATTCCAGACGCAATATTTGCTGCAGCCGCTGCCAGGAACGACTGCGGACCAGGGAATAATTGCGCCGCCCAACACGGGACTTTCGTGTCCAAACTACAGTTGCTTTGCGGGAGTAATATTCCGACTGTGGGATCCGAATGTGCAACCGGCGATTTCTGACCAGGCCAACTTGACGGTCCAGCACCAGTTCGGTGGCAATACCACGCTGCAGGTCGGATACGTCTTTCAGCGTGGAGTGCACTTAATGGTGCCGTTCAGCTATGGGCAACTAGTGGCGGAGCCCAGCACCGCGTGCGGTACGCCACCTTGCACGGCCCCAAGCCCATTTTTCGACAAGAACCCGACCTTGGGGACCACCATCGGTGACGCGTCGGTATCCGGCACGCAGTCGAACGGAACGATGATGTACAACGCGTTGCAGGCGGTGTTGCAGAAGAGCATGGGTCACGGCTTGCAATATCAGGTGTCGTATACGTTCTCGAAGTGCATGTCTAACAACACTGGCTATTACGGTACGTGGACAACTGCCAGAGCATCCTCGACGGCTTCTCCGTATTGGCAAAACATTTATGATCCCAAGGCGGAGTGGGCGCCGTGCTACTACGATTCCACGCACACGCTCACGAGCTATGCCATCTACGAGCTGCCGGTTGGTAAGGGTAAGCAATTTGCGCATGACGCGAACGGAGTGGTCAACAATGTAATCGGCGGGTGGACGGTGAGCCCGATTCTTTCTCTGCACACCGGATTCCCGTTGTCGCTGTACACCAACGCCAACGATCCGACCGCGACGGGATCCCGTGGGTTGCGCCCAGATTGCGACGGCACGAATACGATTCTCGGGCGGCAAAACGCGACAGCAAAGCAAGGGGGCGGTTTCCTGTGGTTTGACCCCAGCAACTATTCAGATCCCACCACCACATTCGGAACCTGTGCTCCGCAAATCGGCGGATTGCGCGGGCCCGGATATTACAACTGGGATATCAGCTTGCAGAAGAACTTCCCGATCAGCGAGCGATTCAGGCTGCAATTCCGCTCTGACTTCCTGAACGCTTTCAACCGCGTGAACCTGGCTGTTCCCAACACCACGGTGAACACGTCGACGACCGGAGTTATTCAGGCATCGCAACCTGCGAGGAATATCCAGTTTGCGCTGAAGCTCTACTACTAAACGCGAAGCGCGTATGATGAGGCAGGCGTACCCGCGCCTGCCTCACTTTTATTTTGTAGAGGCTTTTGCCGGGTAAAAGCTGCGTTGCGGGGCTGCAGCACCAAAACGAAATGTCCAGAAACCGGTATACGACCGCAATTCTTTTATTCGCGATAAGCGCCTGGTTTTTCGCTACAGAACTCATCGGTCAGACTGCCAAAAACACTCCTGGATCAGGAAGCGATTCGTCTCTAACAGCGGAAAAAGCCATTCGTCTTGCCGAACAGGGGCGCTGTAAGGAGGCGGTCCCGGCGTTGAAGCGGGCGGTAAATTCGCAAGAGCCCGCGGAGCAACGAAAAAAAGCTGGCGTGCTTGGTTTGCGATGCTCGTTGGGGCTGGATAATCGCGACACGGCTCTTGATTTTGCGCGTGCCTTGGGACATCAGTTCCCACAGGATCCGGAGGTGCTTTTTATCCTGGTGCATGCGTATTCCGATCTTTCTTCGCGCATCGCACAGGACCTGGGACGCAACGCGCCACGCTCGGTGCCCGCGCACGAGCTTAATGCAGAAGCCCTGGAGATGCAGGGAAAGTGGGATGACGCCCAGCGTGAATATGAAACGATACTCGAAGAGCATCCCGATGCGCCCAGTATTCATTACTTGCTCGGAAGGCTGCTGCTTTCGCGTCCGGATGGCAATGCGCAGACCGCCGAACGCGCGAAGCAGGAATTTCAGAAAGAGCTGCAGATCGATCCACAGAATGCGGGGGCCGAATATATCCTAGGGGAAATGGCGCGGCAGGAATCCCAGTGGGAGGATGCGATCGCACACTTTACGCGAGCGACGAAGTTGGACGCGAGTTTTGGCGACGCGTACATGAGCCTGGGTTTTTGCCTGGTATCCGCAAAACGCTATGAAGAAGCCATCGCGCCGCTGGAAATTGCGGTGCGCATACAGCAAGGCAATCCTTCGGCGCATTATAACCTGGCGGTGGCGTTGAGCCGTACCGGGAAAAAGGAAGAAGCAGAGAAAGAATTTGCGATTCAGCGGCAGTTGATACAGAGCTCCCCACCGGTTGAAGCGAAGCAGGAATAGGGCTTCGGAGCGCATTTTTTGGCCAGAATTCTCAAGGTGCCTGACAGAGTGCATCCCACGCGGCGCGATTTGCTCAGAGGAATTGGTGCGTGGACATTGGCGGGAACTTGGCCGGGGATAGCGAGAACGTCGTTTCCTTCGGGCGAATTCCCTTTTGAACAAGTTCCTGCTTCGAGCAGCGGCATTTCCTGGCGGCACACCAACGGCACATCGGCGGAAAAATATTTGCCGGAAACGACCGGGGGAGGGTGCGCATTTCTGGATTATGACAACGATGGGTGGATGGACATTTACCTGGTCAACAGCGGGAAGTGCGATTTCTATACGCCCGATCCCCCGCTGCGCAGTGCGCTGTATCACAATAATCGCGACGGAACCTTCAGCGATGTTACGGAACGAGCGGGGGTGGGGGCCGGAGGATTCGGACAAGGGGTGGCGGTGGGAGATTACGACGGAGATGGATTCCCGGATTTATATGTGACGCAGTACGGGCGCAGCATATTATTTCACAACAATGGAGACGGCACGTTTACGGATGTGACGGAAAAGGCTGGAGTGGCGGCGCCCGGGTGGGCTTCGAGCGCAGTGTGGTTCGATTACGACAATGATGGACGGTTAGATTTGTTTGTTTGTCAATTTGTGGATTTCAGCAAGGAGAAAAATAAGCCGTGTGGGGTTCATGAGGACGGCAAAAGGCATTATTGCATTCCAAAAATTTACCAGCCGATGCCCAGCTGGCTATTTCGGAATAATGGAGATGGAACATTTGCGGACGTTTCCAAGGCGTCAGGAATTTCTGCGCATCTGGGGAAAGGCTGGGGAGTGGTGGCGACGGATATTAACAATGATGGCTGGATGGATCTTTTCGTGAGCAACGATACGGTGGCGAATTTTTTGTTTGTGAATAATGGGAAAGGGAAATTCACGGAGACGGGGACTGAGGCGGACGTAGCGTACAGCGCCAACGGGAAACCGCGCTCCGGGATGGGCGTGGATTCGGGCGATTTCGACAACGATGGTTGGCAAGATTTGTTTGTGGCCAATCTTGACCGTGAGGAGTTTGCGCTTTATCGCAACAATCATGACGGTACGTTTGACGACCTGGCTATTCCTACGGGCATTGCCAAAGCTACGCGCATTATGAGCGGATGGGGCTTGAAATTTTTTGATTACGACAATGACGGGGATTTGGATTTATTGCTTGCCAATGGCAATCCTGATGACTTGATTAAGGCGCTGCATGGAGAGAGCGCTTACGAAGAGCCGCTTATGTTATTTCACGGAACGGGGAAATCCTTCGAAGACGTAAGCGCACAAAGCGGGCCGCTTTTTGCGACACCGATGTCATCGCGCGGGCTGGCGCTCGGCGATTTTAATAACGATGGAGCTGTGGACGTGCTGATTTCGGTAAATAATGGCGCTCCGCTGCTGCTGCGCAATAATGCCGGCAAACATAACCACTGGCTGGGAATTCGTCTGATCGGAAAAAAGTGCAATCGGGATGCGGTAGGAGCCAAGGTTAGCTACCAGGCCGGAGATTTGAAGCGCGGCCGCATGAAAGTGGCTGGCGGTAGTTATCTTTCCTCGCATGATCCGCGCATGGTTTTGGGATTGGGTAGCCGCGACAAGGTGGATTGGGTGGAGGTGGCGTGGCCAATGCCGAGCAAACGAACCCAGCGGTTCGTAAATCCTCCGGTGGATCGCTACATCACGCTTACTGAAGGAGAGGACGGGTGGAAGTGATTTCACGTTAGAGGAAGGCGTGCGGAATGGCGGGCCCGGTCGAAGGCATGGAGGACGACAGGTGCGGATGTCTCGGACGGTGCTGCTGATTGTGCTTCTGATGTGCTGCGGCCGGTGCGTTGCGCAGTCCAGCGCGCCGGCGGCGAAGCACCTGCTGATTATCGGGGAAGAAAAAGGATACCGGCACGAGGCGGTTTCGCATGCGGCCGCTACGCTCGAGCGACTAGGCCGCGAATCAGGCTTGTGGAGCACCACTATTCGCACCGATACCGAAGCGCTGACAAAGAAAAAACTGGAGTACAACGCCAAGAACCTCAACGATTTTGATGCGGTGCTCTTTTATACCGGTGGCGAACTGGAAATGAGCGCGGAACAAAAGGCTGCGCTGTTATCGTTCGTGCACGACGACGGCAAGGGTTTTATCGGTGTACACAGCGCGGCCATCACATTTGCGGATTGGCCTGAGTACCGGGAGATGATTGGCGGATTTTACGATGAGCATCCGTGGGTGACTTTTGATGCGCCGATTGTGGTGGAAGACCCGAACTTCCCGGGAATGCAGCAGTGGCCGAAGGAATTTGTTTTGCGGGATGAGATTTACCAGATGAGCGATTGGTCGCGACAAAATGTACGAGTGCTGATGAAGCTGGATGCGAGCAAGATCGATCTAAAAAATCAGCACGTGCACCGCAAGGACCTGGATTTTGCGGTGACTTGGGCAAAAATGTATGGAAAGGGTCGCGTGTACTACTCGACGCTGGGGCATGTGGAGCAGAATTGGGACGATCCGAGATTGCAACAGATGTATGTGGGGGCCATTAAGTGGGCCATGGGGTTGGTTGACGCGGATGTGACACCGCGAACGGCTGCTGGTCCTGGATAATCCGCCAATGGACGGAATTAGGGCCGCGGTAATTGATCTTGGCGCAGAGTGCCGGATAAACTTTTTGCAGGGCGGAATTGCTGCATTTCGTTTGCAACAAAGTAGGAGTACAGAACCTGAGAGTTGCTGACTGCTTGGCGCACGAGTTAATTTCATTTCGAATTGTTTTGTCTTTGATTATTGCTTTCCTGCTCTTCTGCGGCGTGCCAATTGGCGCACAAACTGACGGTGCCACCTCCACAGAATTTACCGATGTTACTAAATCCGCGGGAATTAAATTTACACACTTCAAGGGAAACCAAGGAGTTTCCATCAACCTGGAAGAGTTTGGACCCGGAGTGTGCGTGTCTGATTTTGACCAGGATGGTTGGCAGGATATTTATCTTGTTAACGGGCGGGACCGTTACAATCGCGGCATCGTGGTTAAAAACGCGTTGTATCGTAACAACGGAGATAACACTTTCACGGATGTGACTGAGCACGCGGGTGTGCCAGGCACGGGTTACGGGCTGGGGTGTGCCTGGGGCGATTATGACAATGATGGCTTCCCCGATCTTTTCGTGACGCAGTATGGCAACAACGTGCTTTACCACAACAATGGTGACGGAACTTTTACGGATGTGACCGTCAAGGCGGGCGTCGCTGGTCTGGAGTCGGGGCCATTTCATTCCGGAGCGGTTTTTGTGGACTATGATCGCGATGGGCGGCTGGACCTTTATGTGGGAAGTTATGTGGCGTTTGACGCAAAAAGCAGGCGCTACTGCAATATCGGCGGGGTGATGTCGAGTTGTCCGCCGAGTGCGTACCGCGGAAGTGCCAATGCGCTCTATCACAACAATGGGAACGGTACGTTTACAAATGTGTCGGTGAAAGCAAATATCCTGCAACCGGAGGGAAAGAATTTGTCTGTCGGCGCGGCAGACTACGACAACGACGGGTGGCCGGATATATTCGTTGCCAATGATGGTCTTCCTGCGTACCTCTACCAGAATCTGCACAATGGAAAATTTCAAGAGACCGGAGAAGTTGCCGGAATGGCGTACACGGTGCGGGGGCAGGCCATGGCGGCGATGTGTATTTCATTAGGCGACTACGACAACGACGGTTGGCTGGATTTGTATATTTCTGATTTTCAGAAGAGCTCGGACCACCTGTGGCATAACTCGGGCAAAGGCTATTTTGATGAAGTGAGCGATGAGGCGGGGATCACCGCTCCCACGCGGGATGTGCTGAGTTTTGGCGGTGGATTTATTGACTATGACAATGACGGATGGCTGGACCTTTTTATTGCCAACGGGCATGTGTATCCGGAAATTGAGCAGGTTTCTTCGGAGATTCACTACAAACAACACAACACGCTGTTTCACAATGAGCACAACGGGAAATTCAAGGACACTTCCGAAGCAGGAGGGTTGTTGGGATTAGCTCCGCGGGCCGGGCGAGGCGTGGCGTTTGCGGACTTCGACAATGATGGGTACGTGGACGTGATTGTTGCCAATAATGGCGATCCGCCGACGTTGTTGCGCAATTCGGGGAAGCACGAAAATCATTTTGTAAATTTAAAACTGGTGGGGACGAAGAGCAATCGAGACGCCTTGGGAGCGCGGATCAAGGTGACTGCAGGGAAAATTTCGCAGATTCGAGAGATCGCTGGAGGCGGGAGTTATCTTTCGCAGAGCGATCTGCGAGGCAATTTTGGTTTGGGAGATGCGACTGTGGCGCTTACGGTGGAAGTGACTTGGCCGAGCGGCGGGCGCCAGGTATTTCATGATGTAAAAGCGGACCAATTTTACTCGATTGAAGAGGGGCGAGCGGAAATAGGTCTGCAACAAATTCGGGGAAGGACTAAGGTTTCGCCGGGCGTTGGGCATGTGCAGTAGACATTGCAACAACCTAGCTTTACGGCTCACGTTAGTGGCAAAGTATTGGCGACAAATTCGCACGGCGTGGTGAACAACTTCAATTTCAGGGCAGGGAGGCGATCTTGTTGCGGCGGAAAATCTTGAATGTAATGCTCGCGTTCGGTGCGCTGACTTTATTGGTGGCGGGCGGCGTTCGCGCGCAGGAAAGTTACGCGGTGATCACGCAGGAGGGCGTGTCGATGAAGACGCGCGACGGCGTGAAGCTGTACGCGGACATTTACCGGCCGAAAGCTGACGGGAAATTTCCGGTGATCCTGATGCGCACACCGTACGATAAAAGTACGGGCTGGGCGGTCGGCCCCGCATTCGAGATGGCCACGCATGGCTACGTGGTCATCGTGCAAGATGTTCGCGGACGATACACATCGGAAGGCGAGTGGTATCCGTTTCGGCATGAATCGGAAGACGGCTACGACACGATCGAGTGGGCAGCGGCGCTGCCGTTTTCGAATGGCAAAGTGGGGATGACGGGCGGCTCTTACGTGGGCGCAACGCAGATGCTTTCTGCCATTGCACATCCTCCACACCTTGCGGGAATTTGTCCGGTGGTCACGGCCAGCAACTATCACGACGGGTGGACGTACCAGAGCGGGGCGCTGGAACAGTGGTTCGATCAAAATTGGGCAACGCAACTGGCTACTAACACCCTGTGGCGATTGATTGCGAAGAACACGAATGCGTTGATGGGCGCGCGGACGCTGCCACTTACCCAATACCCAGCGTTCAATTATGCGGCACTCCCGGCCGGTGCTGAAGCCACGGCCGAGATTGCTCCGTATTATCTGGATTGGCTGGCACACCCGTCCTATGACGAATACTGGAAGCAGTGGTCGATTGAGGAACATTTTTCGGATATTCGAGTGCCGGCGCTGCACATTGGCGGATGGTATGACATTTTTTTGACTGGCACCTTGAGGAATTACATGGGAATCAAGGCGCATGGCGGAACGGAAGAGGCGCGGAACGGGCAGCGGCTACTGATACAAATCGGTGGGCACGCGGGTTTTGGGCGCCGCATCGGCGATGTTGAATTTGGCGACGAAGCGCTCAAGTTTGGTTCGACGAAAGTGGTGCTGGATTGGTACGACTATCTTTTTAAGGGCGTTAAGAATGAATTCGCTCCGGAAGAGTCCGGCGGAGAAAAATCCGTACATATTTTTGTGATGGGCACGAACAAGTATCAGCAGGAATCGGATTGGCCTCCGCCACAGGCTAAATCCACCCGCTATTTCCTGCACTCCGGAGGTTCGGCCAATTCATTGGGTGGCGATGGCGGACTTTCAATCACTCCGCCAAAAAAAGAAATGGCCGATAAGTTCACGTACGATCCGGGGAATCCGGTGACGACTATTGGTGGGTCACTTTGCTGTGATGCGGAACACTACGAGCCCGGGCCACGCGACCAGCGCGCGGATGAAAATCGCAATGACGTGCTGGTCTATTCCACCAAGCCGGTCGCGGAGGATATGGAAGTTACCGGGCCGGTGACGCTGGAACTGTGGGTCAAGTCTTCCGCGGTGGACACCGACTTCACGGCAAAACTTGTGGACGTCGCGCCGGACGGGTTCGCCACGAATCTGACCGACGGAATCCTGCGCATGCGCTATCGGGATTCGCAAGAGAAGCCGACGATGATGAATCCGGGGCAGGTTTACAAAATTTCGGTGGACCTGTGGGCTACCAGCAATATTTTTAAGAAGGGTCACGTGGTGCGGCTGGAAGTTTCGAGCAGCAATTTCCCGCGATTCGACCGCAACTTGAATACCGGGGCGGAGCAGGCTACCAGCAAGGATTTTATTTCCGCGACAAACACGATTCTCCACGATGCCGAGCATCCCTCGGCGCTTTTGCTTCCGGTGATTGGCGGCGCAGGAGCAGCGGCGCAGTGATCAATGCGCAATGAATTCCCCGGCGCGATATGATGCAATCTATGGGGAATTTCCGCGGGTATCGCCGGGCTGATCCTGGTACGCAACCGAATCACCTGCATCCAGCGTACGTGTCCTCCGTCAAGCGAGCGCCGTCGAAGGCCTTGATAAACTTGCCGCACACTCTTTCGGAAGTGACCGGGCCGAGTTTCGATTCTTCGGTTATTGATGTGAAGGCCAGCGACCTCACTCGACAGCAGCAGGGCGAACCGCTGGGCGAGCGCATCATCGTCAGCGGGCGAGTGCTGGATGAAGATGGACGGCCGGCGGCGCATACGCTAATCGAAGTGTGGCAAGCCAATGCCGCAGGCCGCTACCGGCACAATGTGGATCAGCACAATGCGCCGCTGGATCCCAATTTCGAAGGCAGCGGCCACACGCTCACCGATGAGCGCGGCAACTTTAAATTTATTACGATTCGGCCGGGCGCTTATCCGTGGAGAAATCACTACAATGCGTGGCGGCCGGCGCACATTCACTTCTCGGTTTTCGGTCCGGCGTTTGCCACGCGATTGATTACCCAGATGTATTTTCCCGGGGATGCGCTGCTGCCGTTTGATCCGATCTTTAATTGCACCGCGGACGAAAAGGCTCGCGATCGCTTAATTTCAGCTTTTGACTGGGAGAGCACCCTATGTGAGCAAGCGCTGGGCTACCGGTTCGACATTATTCTTAGCGGGCGCGATTCCACGCATTGGGAAAAATAATGAGCTTCCAAGCGACGACTTCACAAACGGTGGGGCCATATTTCCAGATTGGACTGGCGAGATTTTATATCGACGACTTAACAGGCCCAGGGATTTCTGGAGAGAGAGTCGAAATCGAAGGGCGCTTTTTCGATGGTGATGGGCAGCCGGTGCCGGATGGCGTGATCGAAATCTGGCAAGCTGATGCGCAAGGAAAATACGCACATCAGGAAAATTCACAGGAATTGGAAAGCATTCAAAACAATGACCCGCAGAAGAAAGAATTTGCGCAGGCGCATGAAGGGCGAGGCGTGTTCAGGGGTTTTGGGCGTGTACCCACGCAGGCGGATGGATCGTTCCGCTTCAAGACCATCAAACCTGGCCGCGTGCCGGCGCCTGATGGAACGCTGCAGGCTCCGCACATTGCGGTTTCTGTGTTTACGCGTGGACTATTGCGGCGACTGGTGACGCGCATTTACTTTCCTGACGAGCCAGGCAACGCCGAAGACTTCGCGCTCAAATTGGTAGAGGAGGGACGGCGCCACACGCTCATCGCCAAAAAGTTGAGTGACAGCCGGCTGGAATGGAACGTGGTGTTGCAGGGAACGGACGAAACCGTTTTCTTTGACTGCTAAACGGTTTTCAATTATATACGGACGGTGTCGCCTGCCGCGTTTGCCTGATCACGAACGGTAGCGTCACTTCCTCCTAGAAACGCTGTATTGTCTTTCGAGATTCTACCGCCATATTGAAAGTGACGCCGATCATCATGGATAGCTTTGCGCTGTGTGACGCGCCGAAACACGCAATTTAAGGTCTTGTCCACAACTTTTGCCGCTGGCGAAAGCCCCCGAGGTGAATAAGTGAAAAGTTTTCAAGATGGGCTTCAAAGTATTTCTCTTCACGTGAATGGTGTGGAACGATCGCTAACGATTGAGCCGCGAGTGTCGCTGCTAGATGCGCTACGCGACCATTTGGGTCTTCAAGGCACGAAGAAAGGTTGCGATCAAGGCGCATGCGGCGCTTGCACAGTGCTGGTGGACGGCGAACGCATCAATTCCTGCCTTACGCTCGCGATCGCGTACCAAGGGCGGGAAATTGTTACGATCGAAGGGTTGGCAAAATCGGGTGCATTGCATCCGATGCAGCGAGCCTTCATTGAACATGATGGCTTTCAATGCGGATACTGCACGCCGGGACAAATTTGTTCGGCGGTAGGAATGCTCGATGAGTTTCGCAAGGGTGCGCCAAGTGGAGTCACGCCACTGAGCAAAGAGAACGGGGCGTCAAGCGAGCTCAGCGACGCGGAGTTGCGGGAGCGTATGAGCGGCAACCTGTGCCGTTGCGGCGCATATGTGGGGATTCGCGACGCGATTCATGAAGTGTATGGAGCGACACGGTCGTGAACAACTTCACTTATAGCAGTGCTACGGGCACGAATTCCGCACTCAAGCTGTTTTCTGAAAGCCCGGACCGCAATGCACGCTTTCTGGCTGGCGGCACCAACCTGATTGATCTCATGCGCGAAGGAATTGAACAGCCGGAATCGATCGTGGATATTACGCGACTTCCGCTCGCAGAAGTGCGCGAGCTTCCCAACGGGGACTTACGCGTGGGTGCGATGGTACGCAACAGCCACCTTGCGGCGAATGCATTAGTTCGCGAACGATACCCGATGCTCTCGCAGGCCATACTCATGGGCGCGTCCGCGCAACTTCGCAACATGGCGACGACCGGCGGCAATCTGATGCAGCGCACGCGGTGCTATTACTTTTATGATGGCGCAGCCGCGTGCAATAAGCGGGCGCCAGGCAGCGGTTGCGACGCAATGGAGGGCTTCAATCGTATCCACGCGATTCTTGGCGCTTCGCCGCAATGCATTGCTACGCACCCGTCGGACATGTGCGTAGCACTTGCGGCCCTCGACGCCAGTGTGAACATCACAGGACCTTCCGGAGAACGGCGCGTAGCGTTCAGCGATTTTCACCGGCTTCCGGGTGACACGCCGGAACGCGATACGAATCTCGAGCCTGGCGAGCTGATTACGTCGATTGACCTCCCGGCCTGGTCATCCGGCCTGCATTCTACTTATCGCAAGGTACGGGACCGGGCGAGCTACGCGTTCGCGCTGGTTTCGGTGGCTGCTGCGCTGAAGGTTGAGGGCGGCATCGTTCGGGAGATTCGACTGGCACTTGGCGGGGTTGCGCACAAACCGTGGCGCGCCTCGGTGGCGGAGAATTTCCTTCGAGGTAAGGCCGCGACGGCCGACAATTTCGCGGCGGCCGCCGCGGCGGAGTTGGCGCCGGCGATTCCGCGGAGACACAACGGTTTCAAAATTGAACTTGCAAAGCGGACCATTACGCTCGTTCTGTCAGAGCTAGCTGCCGACGAAGGAGCCATGCGATGAGCATCATAAAGAAATTCGTCGACACCGTTGCTCACGTGACGCCCGACCGCGAGCGCGACAGACTCATGGACCAGCATCGCTACCTGGGCAAACCAATTGACCGGCTTGACGGCTACGCGAAAGTCACGGGAGCGGCTACGTTTTCCGCGGAGTATCGCATCAAGGGACTGGTGCACGCGGCACTGGCCTACAGCACGATCTCGAAGGGCGTGATCAAAAATATCGACGCGAAGGCAGCGGAAGAGGCGTCCGGGGTCATAAAGATCATCACTCATCTCAACGCGCCGCCGATGAAGGCTCCGAAACCGCTTTCGTCTCAAGGCGAACCTAGTGCCGGAGTGACCGAGGTCAAGATTCTGAATACTGACCGGATTTCGTGGAACGGACAGCCGATAGCGGTCGTGATCGCCGACACCGAGGAACGCGCCGAATACGCGGCTTCGCTAATTAACGTGACGTATACAGCGGAACGCGGAATGAATTCATTTGAAGCGGCTATTCCCAGCGCGAAGAAGCCAAAAGAAATCTTGGGAGAGGATCCGGAGGTCACCAAGGGGGATCCCGATGCGGCGTTTAAATCCGCAAACCACCGAGTGGATCTGAAGTTCACCACGCCGCCCTACAATCACAACGCGATTGAGCTGCACGCCTCGATTGCGGTGTGGGCCGGCGACGATAAAGTGACCTTGTATGACACCAGTCAATTCACTGCGGGCACGGCTAACAGTATCGCGGATATTTTTGGGTTGAAAAACGAGAATGTCCAGGTGATTTCCACTTTTGTGGGCGGCGGATTTGGCGGCAAAGGTGGAATTTGGTCTTACAACCAACTCGCGGTACTCGCCGCACGCATGGCTGGCCGACCCGTGCGCATCGCGTTAACGAGAGAAGGCGTTTTTCGGATTGTCGGGGGCCGCACGCCGTCGCAACAGCGCGTGGCGATTGCGGCGGACGACTCCGGGCGCATCTCTGCGTTCATCCATGAAGGAGTGACCGCGCAATCCACCGACAATAATTTCCCCGAACAATTCAGCTTTCCTCCACGCCATTTGTATGAAATGGCTAGCTATCGGATTGGCCAGGATATTTGCGAGGTCAACCGGGTGGCGAACACGTTTATGCGGGCACCGGGAGAATCGATCGGCACTTTTGCGGTGGAAAGCGCCATGGATGCGCTCGCGCATGAGCTGCAGCTTGATCCGGTCGAGTTTCGTATGCGCAATGAGCCGGAGAAAGATCCGGTCAGCGGAAATGAGTTTTCCAGCCGGCACATGCGGGAAGCGTATCGCATGGGGGCCGAGAAATTCGGATGGAAGAACCGCCCCGCAGCGGTGCGTTCACAGCGCGAAGGAGATTGGTTGATCGGGCAAGGAGTGGCCACCGGTACCTACCCGATGTATCGCTTTGTTACCGCTGCGCGGGTGCGCATTAATGCGGATGGCACGGCGCTGATCGAAAGCTCCGCGCAAGAAATGGGCATGGGCACCGAGACGGTGCAAACACAGCACGCCGCCGAGCTTTTGGGATTGCCGATGGACAAGGTGAAGTTCGACTACGGGGACAGTACATTGCCGTGGGCAGGGGTGGCCGGAGGATCATCGCAAACTGTCAGCATCGCGCTGGCTGTGCAACAAGCGTCGGAGAAAGTGCTTACGGAACTGCTGACTCTGGCGCAAAAAGATTCGAACTCAGTTCTTAAAGATGCCAAAGTTTCTGATGTGCGGATGATGAATGGAGGCATTTTCCGAAAAGAGCAGCCTTCAATTGGAGAAACTTACAGCGTGATTCTGAAACGCGCGAAAAAAGATTTTGTGCAAGCGGAGCATAAGACCGGAGCGCCGCTGGAAATGATGAAGTACTCCATGCATTCCTATGCGGCGCAATTCTGTGAGGCGCGAGTGCAGGAGGGAACAGGAGAAGTGCGCATCAGCCGCTGGGTCGGGGCTTTTGATGTGGGACGAATCCTGAATCCGAAGACTGCCGTATCTCAGTTTCGCGGCGGCATCATCATGGGAATTGGTATGGCGCTGACGGAGGAAACGATGTTTGACGATCGAACGGGGCGCATCACCAATGCGACGCTGGCGGAATATCACGTGCCGGTGCAGGCTGACGTGCCACATCTCGACATCGTGTATACCGATATTCCTGATCCGCATACGCCGATGGGCGCACATGGGATCGGGGAAATTGGAATAACCGGAGTTGCAGCGGCTGTTGCAAACGCGGTTTACCATGCGACCGGCAAGCGCGTGACGAGCCTTCCAATTACGTTGGATAAGCTGCTGTAGATTTGGCGATTATTCAGTGGCCTTCGTTTCATCTGTTTCTTTAATGTTTTCCAGAAATTGTGGGGAACGCTGCTGGTGATTTGATTGCGGGATAACGACTGCGATAATTTTATCTCTAAGAGTGAGTGATGCTGGACACGTTGGCAGGTGACGCGAGGCACAGCAATAGGACGGGGCTGAATGCGAAAGTGCCGTGGGGGACGGAATGAACTCTTAATCCTACGAAGCCCCCG
>Ga0182024_10003488_pt1 | contig 37437 bp, 46 predicted proteins | sample P32metaG_FD_120480 | JGI IMG/M metagenome (GOLD analysis project Ga0182024, IMG submission 120480) | Permafrost microbial communities from Stordalen Mire, Sweden - P3-2 metaG (Illumina Assembly) | ecosystem: Environmental > Terrestrial > Soil > Wetlands > Permafrost | place: Sweden: Stordalen...
GCGCTCATCGTACCGTTCGCGCCCTCGACCGCGAGCTGACGCAACCGGGTGAGAATGTCGCCGATTTGCGCCGCGCCACCGTCTGCGGTCTGCGTCATGGAGATCGCGGTATTCGCGTTCTGGCTTGCACTGGTAAACGAAGCAACCTGGGCAGACAGTCGCGACGCGATGCCAAGACCTGCCGCGTCGTCCGCGGCGCTGTTGATCTTGTAGCCACTCGACAGCTGCTCCATCGTCTTGTTCAGCTTGATTTCGGTGCTGGCGAAGTTGTCCTGAGAAACGAGGGACGCTACGTTGGTCTGAACGAAGAGAGACATCGGAAATTGCTCCTTTTGGGGTTGCGAATCGAGCCGTCCCAGTCCGGTGGCTCCCGAGTCTCTACGGAGCAAGTTCGAGGCCAAAGTGCGAACGCCCGAAATTAACGCCGTGCCGGGGCTCGTTTTGCTGAGACTTGACTCGAACGACCCCTTTCGTCGGCCGCAAGGACTCGTGCGTCAAAATTCCGGCGTCAGAATTCCGGCGCAAATGATGAGGCACCGACGCAGGCGCCCCGACACTCGCACCTTGACGCACGAGAGCCCCGCAACCTCACGAACAGCTGGGCGTGCTCGTAACCATCGGGGAAACGCGCATTCGACGCGGCGACGCATCCATGCGGAAGCGGCACTCAGCCTTCGCGACCCGTGGAAACTCGGCTCTGCAAGACGGCTACGCGGCGTCGGCGAGATTCCTAGGTCGTCACGTGAGCTCTACGAGTCGATATGCGCGCGGCGCGAAATCGTCATAAGGCCACTTCGGCAGTTACGCGTCTTCGCTCCCTGTCAGGGAGTACCACTCGAGCGGAAGTTGGGGGATACGGAGCTTGACGGCGCTCTGTCTCTCGTTCTCCCAGAACTCTCCCTCGATCTGGTCGTTCTGGTCTTGAGGCTCACTCGCTGGGCTGCCCTGAGAGTTACTCGGGGCGAGGGGCCCGTTGGGAAAGAACAGCGTGCAACGCCTGCTATCCATGGCCTCGTAGAGGTCGCCGGCGCCACTCGCGACGTCGAGGTCGATCAATCGAGCGCCGCCCCGTTGACTCCATACAGCCGGATAAGACACCGGCGCGTGCGAGCTGTAGTAGGGCGGCAGCGACACAAGCGCCGCCCCGTAGGGCAAAGTTCTGCGGCTTGCGACCGCTGGCTGCAGCGATATCGCACACAGGCTTTGTGGTCGGGCGCCCTGTGTGGCATCGAGCGCGACCATTCCGACGTCTCGGTGGTCATGCTCCACCTCGAACACCGATGCGCGACTCGATTCCGTTCCAGTGAGCCACACGGGCGGACACGGTTTGGTGTCGACCAACGTGCGAAGGCCTCGCGATTGAGCCTGGAACGCCGCCGCCGCGTCCGCGACCCCCTGCAGGTACGCTGCCACTTCTCGCAACTCGTCGCAGGTCGCGCCTTCCGCCGTCTGGCCGTTTTCCAAGGCTGTCATGCTCTTTCTCCCACCCATTGCCACGCCGTCGTGGTCGCGACGCACACCTGGTCGCGCCCGTTGTGTTTTGCGTCGTAGAGCGCTCCGTCAGCGAGCGCGAGCAAGTCTGCGCCCGACACCGCGCCTTCTTGCGCGCTCCACTGAACCATCCCGATACTCGCTGTCACGTGCGACGGCCCCGTCGGCCCGAAGGACGGTAGTTCGGCGATCGCTTCCCGGCATCGCTCGGCAATCTCGGCTGCCAATGCTGCCTCGTCCCCGCGAAGGACGACGGTAAACTCCTCGCCGCCCCAGCGCGAGACGACGCTACCGGGCGGTACGTTTTGCTCGAGCGCTTGCGCCACTCGCTTCAACACCGCGTCCCCGGCCTTGTGGCCGTAAGTGTCGTTCACGCGCTTGAAATGATCGAGGTCGACCATGAGCACACCCAGCGGCTCGCATCGGCTCAGCGCGTCCTCGAGGACGGTCATCCCGTGCCGTCGATTGCCAACGCGTGTCAGTGGGTCCATTAGCGCCAGCGCGCGGAAGGATGACCGCTGCTCACGGGCCCACTTCAAAACTTCTCGATCGCGGCGATGCCGTAGCTGCGCATGAATCCGCGCTCTCAGCTCCCCTATTCTCGTCGGATCGGCCACATAGTCGTCGGCACCCGCTTCGAGCCCTGCCACCATCGCCGACTCGTCCCCGCCGCCTCCTACGAGTACGATCGGCATCATTTTGGAAGGGTCCAGAAGCCGCAGCTCCCGGCATGCGTCTGCCCACGACGTACCCGCCAGCTCGGCACCGAGCACTACGAGGTCGGGCGAGAGCGTGAGGATCTCCGAAAACACCCCCCGGACCCCCGAGCCCTCCGCCACGACGAACCCGTCGCTTCGCAGAAGCTCCGCCAGGGCCGCACGGCGTGCATCGTCCTCGTCCACCACGAGCACTGTGCGCGGGCCCGCGCGATCCGGCGGGACGGTGTCGCCACCCTTGCGGGAGCGTACGAGCGAGAACGAGACTTTCGGGTACGTCGAGGCGATGGCGGCAGGGTCGAGATAGGACTGTGTCATGGCGGCAATGCTCACCGAAGCAATCCTTGAGCCAGCGCATAACCATATGATCACACTATGGAAACATGCCCATCACGCCTGAGGTCGAGCGCAGGCGTCAGCGCCCTGGCGCCGCACGGCGTCGTCAACTTGACGCGGACGAAGGTGTCGCCGGCATCAAGACCGACAGCTCGTCGCACGCCCGCGTAAGTACTAGCGGCACCGAGACCTATCGCGACGTAACACGAACGAAGACGCCACCGGCGGTTCGGCTCGCGAAGCGGCCCCAGCTGTGGACTAAGACTAGGATCGGGTCACCGTTGCTGGGACGGCAGAACGACCACGAAGGTCGCTCCACGATCCGTGGCGACGAGCTCGACGGTTCCCCCATGCTCGAGCGCGACACGGCGGCAGAAGGCCAGACCGAGGCCGTGAACGGCACCCGACCTCGTCGGACGAAAGATGGCTTCGCGCTGGTCCGGCGCAACGCCCACTCCGCGATCGACAACCATGAAGACGACCCGTTCGCCCTGAACTTCAGCGTCGACGGAGACCACACCACTGTCAGGCGAGTGACGGACTGCATTGCCGAGGAGGTTCGCAAGCACCCGAGTTACCAGTTCCGCGTCGACTTCGACGACGTCCTCGCCCCGCCGCGCAACTTCGATCCGAATGCCGCGTGGGGGATGGCGAAAGCCGATCGTGGCATTTCGCACGATTTCGGACACGCGGGTTAGCCGATACGCGAGGCTTCCGCGAACTGTCCCTCGTTCGGCGCGGGCCAGCGTGGATTCGAGGAGTGCGTGCATGCGGACCGTCGCAAGCGCAAGATCTTCCACGACATCGGCAATCTCAGGGCTAACCTCGCTCCGTAGATAGTCCACGTTTGCGCCGATGACCGAAAGAAGGTTCCGCGCATCATGGAGCGCGTACGCCATATCGGAGTCCGTCTCCACATTGTGAGGAAACGTACTGCTGATCCGACCGCGTTCATCTTCGGATAGCGCCGCCTCGTATGCGTGATTCGCCATATTCGCCCTCAGCTCGGTGAACGACCGCTGGCCGAGAAGCTTGAGCGCCTTGCGCGACCCCTACTGAGACGCGCGATCTGCAGCTCTGGCTTCGATGACCGCCCGCCCCCGCTCGCGTACGAGCTGTGCTGCGGCCTCCGCCCATGCATTGCGAAGGGGGATCAGCACATTGATCACTTCTTCCAGCTTCGCCGGTTCGTTCTTGAGGTTCGCCTGGAGGATGTGCGACATGCAGAAACCATAGAGCGGCTCGAGCTGATCGCACAGCTGGGGTGACACGGAGCGGTCGAGGCCGCCGAGCAGACAAGCGAAGATGTTGTTCGCCCGTCCGATGCGCTCTCCCATGCGGCCCCGATCGTTGGTCTTGCTCGCCTCGATGGCTTCGCGGAGAAAACGGAAAGACGCGTCGTACAGCATCACGATGTGATCGGCCGGGCTGGCCGTCATGACCTTCACGCTACCGTAGCGCGCCAGACCTTGATTCGAGAGACTCATTTTTCTCGCGGGCTCCTCATACGAACGAACCGGTTCCACCGACCTGACTGAATAGGGAGCGGTCCTCGTTTACGGACTCGTCCATGGCCTCGAACTCTTGCTGCATCGTCGTCTGGTACTGGGCGATGCGCGCCTGCAGCGCGGTCTCGTCGGACTTGAGGCTCGTAATGCGAGTCTGAAAGGCTTGTGTTTCCGATTGGAGGACGGAATTCGAGTTGGTCGCAAGCGATTGGATGGCGGTCGAGATCTGCCCCATAATTCCGTTCGAGCCCGTGGTCGGATCCGTGACGAACAGTTTCTCTACGCTATTAGGGTCCGCGGCAATGGCCGACTGGAAGGTGCTCGAGCTGAAACTGAGCGTCCCGTCGCTGTTGAACGTGACTCCCGCGCTCGATAGATCCGAGTAGTTGGGGTCGGTACCGGCGACGCTCGAAGTCACCAGTGTCGAAAGCTGGCTCAGCGACGTCCGTATGCCCTGGTCTCCGGTGAGGAGGGTGTTCGTAGCCGTCGTACTTCCGTACCCTGCATCGGTATGACCCGCAGAGATGACATTGTTGTAGGCCGTGACAAAGGCCTGAATCGAGGTCTCTAGGGTGCTCGGATCGCTGGCTACAGTAACGGTCGCGGTGGAAGGTGACGTGGACGTGCCCGTTGTACCGGTTAGTGCGAGCGTGACGCCCGGAATCGCCCCCGTGATCTGGTTCGTCGAGCTCGTGATGGCGTTGCCATCGACCGTGGCGTGGGCATCTTGAGCGGCTTGATACGTATTGGCCGCGTCGGACAGTCCGAGCGAGAAGCCGCTCTCGTTGAAGCTGATCGCGTTTGCGGCGCCCGTGTTGAGGCCTTGCACCTGCAGGCGGTAGCTCGAGCCGGTGTAGACGACCGAGGCCGACACGGGCAGACCGCTCGAGGAGATCTCGGAGGCGATCGTGGCGAGCGAATCGCCGGGGTTCACTGTAATGCTTTGTGTGCTCGACCCGACCGTGAGACCCAGAGTCCCGGAGAAGCCAAGGGCGTTGGTGCTCGACGTTTGGGGGGAACTGAAAGTGAGCTGCGCTTGCGCCAGCTGCGAAACCGAGACGTCGTAGGAACCGGCCTGGGCCCCTGTCGTCGTCGATGCGACGACCGCGGGGCTCGACGACGTGGCCGCGTACGAGGCGTATTGCGTGGGGTCCGAGAGTGTTTGCGCCGCGGAATTGAGCGACGACATGAGAGAGGCAAACTGCGTGATCGTTTGCGAAGCGCTCGAGACGTTCGTCTGCTCGGTCTGGAGCGCCGTCAGCGGGATCGTCTGGATCGCAACGAGCTGGCTGATGATCGAGCTGTCGTCGATCCCGGATCCTAGCCCGAGGCTCGAGAGGTTGATGGAAGAGGTGATGGACGTGTTCGACATTGAGACTCCGGGAAGACCACCCCCTAGACGGCTCGAACCTCACTCCCGTCTCTGACTCCGACCGGCGGAGAAAGAGACGAGGAGTGGGCTAGAGTTTCTTCACTTACTGACCGCGGATGAGGCTCTCCGCGAGCTGCGGCGTCTGGTTCGCCTGAGACAGCACCGACTCACCAGCCTGAGAAAGCACTTGCTGCTGCGCGAGCTGCGCGGTCGCGGAAGCAACGTCGACGTCCTGCACCTGGCTCAGTGCCGCCGAGGTGTTGGTCGACATCGACCCGATGTTCGAGACGATGTCCTGCAGGCCGTCCATCGCGGCGCCGAAACCAGCGCGGACCGTGCTGAGCGTCTGGATCGCGGCGTCGATGCTGGTGATCGCAGCCGTGGCGCCGCCCGTGGTGGCGACGGTGGCGGCGGAGAGATTGAGTCCGGAGGCCGTGTTGTCCGCGCCGCCGAAGCTGACGGTCAGCGAGTCGCTGGCCGTCGTGTTGATGCCGACCTGAAAGGTGGTGTTCGCGGCGGCGCCCGAGAGGAGGCTGATGCCGTTATAGGTCGTCGTGTTGGCGATCTGATTGATCTCGTTGAGCTGCGCCGAAAACTCGGTATTGAGGTTCGTCGCGTCGGCTGCGCTGACCGTACCGTTCGCACCTTCGACGGCGAGCTGTCGCATGCGGGTGAGGATGTCGCCAATCTGAGCTGCGCCGCCGTCAGCCGTCTGGGTCATCGAGAGGGCGTCGTTCGCGTTTTGCGAGGCGCTCGTATACGAGGCAACCTGCGCCGTGAGACGCGAGGCCATCCCGATGCCCGCCGCGTCGTCGCCGGCGTTGTTGATCTTGTAGCCGCTCGAGAGCTGCTCCATCGTCTTGTTGAGCGCGACCTCGGTCTTGCCGAAGTCTTCCTGGGCCTGGAGTGAGGCAACGTTGGTTTGAACAAAGAGTGACATGGTGATTCTCCTTCTTGGAGGGGGTAATGGGAAGCCATCCTGGCTCCCGCCAGGCTTTCGCCCGTTCGAAGTCTCAAACGGCCGGGTGCGGGATTTCTTGAATGGGCTCTCTTGGGAAATGGGGGGAAAATGTGATGGGGAGGCGGATATTGGAGCGGGCTATGCGCCGCTCGAGTCGTGTTCAGGGGAAGCTATGCGAAGCGCAGACTCCGAGAGCGCGTTGCAGATGCGCGTCAAGCTCGCGGAGTCAAAGAACTTGTCGAGGCTGGGGGCGGCTTGCGCCGCGGGCGCAGGCGCGGCGGCGCCTGTCTGGCTCCGGAGCGCGTTCGCGTAGTCGCTCTCGCTCGCGGTGTAGTAGCCCGCCTGTTTCAGGGCGTGCGCGAACCCACCGGCGTCCGCGAGCTCGGCTTTTCCGAGGGCGACTCCGAAGTTCTTACGGAGAACGTGTACGTAGTCTTCGGCGCCTGCATCGATGGATCCGTAGGCGCGAAAGCCTTGCCTAACCGTGATCTCTTTGCCACCTACGACCTCGTGCGTGAGGCACTCTGCGGTCTGTCCAGTAGGACTGGAGCCTTTGATCCCCCCGAAGTTGTAGTTGTACATCTGCGCGCCGCCCCCGGTCTCGAGAGACGCTTGCGCAGTCAGATTGTCGAGGAGGGTCGAGGAAGCCGCTTTGCCCGTAACGCGCACATAGGCGCGACCGATGGCCGAGCGCAGGTCCGCGCGCGAGACCGGAGTCCGCGTCGGATCGACGGTCGAAGACGAGACCGCATTCGTCGCTCCTATGGCTCCGACGCTCATCCGCTCACCGCGCTCCTTTCGCTGTGAAAGGTCACGATGTCTTCCAAGAGCTGGAGAAGGATCCCCTCGAGCTCACGATTTCCGAGCGTCGCGATCTGCGCGGACGTCCGCGGAAGAGCACGGTCGCCGTAGCGCTGTCGATATCGAACCGCGATGCGAGCGCGGAGGACCGGATATTGCTCGACGTGCTGCGCGATCGCGCGAGCGCTCGCGGCGGGGTCGTTGAGCGTCATGAGAAGTTCCTGCAGCACGCCGATCCGCTCGACGTCTTGTCCGCGGACCTCGGTCGGATCCGTCTCGGGAGTGGCGGCAATGGGGCCCAGGGCGTGGAGCGGCGACCGGTTCATTCGTCAGCGTTCGGAACGGTGGTGGTGACCTTCTGGTCAGCCTGTTGGAACGTAGAGATGGCGCGTTGAAACGCCTCGAAGGTTCGGTTTGCCGTGACGAGGTCCGTCATCCCGGTCATGACCGACGCGTTCGACTCCTCGACCGAACCGATGTCGAGGCTGTCCTTCGACGCCACAGGTATCCCGGCACCCGGAGTCGCGGCGAGGAGGGTTCCCCCTTCGGGCGAGAGTTGATCCGGGCTCGGAAATGTTACGACTTTCAGGCGCCCGAGCATCGTGTCGCCTTGCCAGACCTCCCCGGTCTGCGTGACCGCGGTCTCCGTGGAGACGTTCGGATCCGCGCGCAGCGGTCGCCCGTCTTCCGAAGCAACGAGCTCGCCGTGGGCAGTTCGAAGGGCTCCCTGGAGGTCCACCCGAAGCGAAGCTGCGCGTGTGTACCGTTCGCCACTGGTCGTCGATACGGCGAGATAGCCATTCTGGGGGAGTGACACGTCGAGCGGTCGCCCGGTTACGCGGAGCGACCCGCGGGTCGTGTCGAGACGCGTCGTCGCCGTCGTGACCGATCGAAAGGTACTTCCCCCTTGCGCTTGAGCGAGCGCCTCGCGAAACACGTGACGCATCCGCTGATAGCCATCCGTGGAGGCGTTGGCGAGGTTCGTCGCGGTCACGTCGAGCACGGACGTCTGCGCAACGGCACCGCTCAGGGCGACATAGATGCCGTCGCTCATCTCACCGCCTCCCAACCATTGCGCGAAGCCGATGCATCGCGTCGGAATGGAGCTGACACACGCGCGATTCGCTCACGCCGAGGATCGCCCCAATCTCGCGAAGCGTGCAGTCCTCCTGATAATAGAGGGCTAGGATTTGTTGGAGCTTAGGGGGCAGATCGGTAATCGCATCGGCCACTGCAGCGCCAAGTTGTCTGCGGCCCACGCCATCGTCAACGTCTTCGTTCGCACCTTCGACGTCGAGATTGTCCAGATCCAGCAACTCGAGGCGCGCCATGCCGCCCGTCGAAATGCGTTGGAGAAGATCGCGATAGCCGTCGACCGAAACGCCCAACGCGACTGCGATTTCGTCTTCTTCGGGAGCGCGGCCGCTCTGTCCGGTGAGAGTCCGAATGGCGTCGGCTACTTTGCGGGAGGAGCGTCGCAGCTCGCGGGTCGCCGGATCGAGGCTCCGCAGGTAATCGAGGATCGCGCCTCGGACACGGTAGAGCGCGTAGGCCTCGAACTCGCCGGCCGGCATGTCCACATCGGCGCGTTGGTAAGCCTCCATCAACCCCACCCAGCCGTACCCGATCAGATCGGACACGGTGATGTGACTGGGGACGCGACGTGCGAACCGCATCGCGGTGCGCCGCACCATAGGCAGGAAGCGCTCGTATGCGGCGCGATCCAACGTCTTACTTGCGCGCTCCTCGGCGCGCATGGCCACTGCACTCATCGAGTCTTCCCCTCTTTCGATCCACACGACAGGACGCGCTCCGCCACCGCGCCTGACGTCGCGGCCTCGATGTCCTCGGGAACGCGCGGTCCCGTGCACAAGATCGACACCGGGAGCTTGGACGCGAGTGCCGCGTGCACCAGCCCGGAAGGCGCGTCGGTCTCGTCCGTCTTGGTCACGGCCAGGGCCACCGGCTTGGCCGCCGTGAACAACTTGGTCGTGCGCACCGCGTCCACCCATCGCACCGAGGCGGGCATGCAGAGGAGGACGTGACGCGACAGAGCACTTGCACCGTCGAGGCTCGCGAACCGCTCCGGGGCAAGGAGGCCCTCCGCGGAGTCCGCGCGGAACGGCCGCCCGGAAGTGTCGACCAAAATGACGTCGGAGTCCGAGGAAGCGATGACCGACGCGAGCCCCTTCGCGTCACGCGCAACTTCATGGCGGACGTCGAGGAGGCTTGCGTAGCGCTTGATCTGCTCTACGCCACCGACACGGAACGTGTCGCAAGTCACCAGGGTAACCGTCTTCTTGTCGAGCTTGGCCCGCGTCGCGAGCTTCGCGATCGTCGTCGTCTTGCCGACCCCCGTGGGGCCGACGGCGGCGATCAGGATGCGCCCCTTGAGTGCCAGCGGCCAAGGCGCGATCTCTACGAGGCCGAGGAGCGCCGCGCGCAAGCGATCGATCGCGGCACCCTCCGGCATCGCGCGCATCGCGCGCAGCACGGCCGTAGCCGCCGAACCCTCGATCCCGCGCGCCGCGACGAGCCTCGCGAGCTTGTCCGCGCGACTCGGCGGAGTCATCTGGTCGAGCATCTCGCGGATGGCGAGAAGCTCGCCAGCGAGGTCCGCCGTGGGGGTCGCGTTTCTGGCAAGAGCGAGCTTCATCGCGCGCATCTCGCCGTGAACCTCGGCGCGAAGAGAGGCGAGGATCTCACGCTCTCCGATCGTGGGCTTGGCGCGCTCGGGTGCGGCTGCATATGCGCCGGGCGTGAACGGTCTCTGCGAGACACGTGCCGGTGTGTGGTCGGTGGGGCCGAGGACGGCCGCAGCCACCTCGAAGTCCATGCCTCCGAACACGCCCCCGATGCCAGAGCGCTTGACCTCACGAGTCGTCAGAATCACGGCACCCTGACCGAGGGTCTGAACGGCCTGCTGTCGGGCCTCCAAAAGAGTCTTGGCGCGAAACACTTGTGTCGTCATCGGGTCTCCTTACTGGGAAGCGTTCGGCGCCTGCGGTCCGAGCCGGTCGAGAATCTGGATGGGAGCGCTCGAGTCGATCTCGCGGAACGAGTAGACGGCGAGCTGGGGGATCTTCCTCTCGAAGACGGCGCGCACGTAGCGGCGGAGATCGGGAGAGGTGACGACGATCGGCGTCGCCGAGATGGCGTTGAACTTCTTCATCGACTTCTCCGCCGCGGCCGTCACGTTCCGGAGGAGGTCCGGCTCGACGGCGCCACCCGTCCCCGTGGCGATCTCGCGCAGCGACTTTCGGAGAATCTCCTCCAGCCGCGGGTCGAGCGTCAAAGCCGCGACTTTGCCATCGGTTCCTTTGACGCGGGCGGTGATGTGGGAGGAGAGGCGCTCCCGAACGAGTTCCGTGAGCTGCTCTACGTCCTTCGTCTGGGAAACGAGCTCGGCGAGGGCCTCGAGGATGGTCCGCAGATCGCGGATCGAGATTCCTTCTCGCACCAAGTTTCGGAGTACGCGCGCCACGTCTCCTAGTGAGAGCAAGTTTGGAACCAAGTCATCGACGACCTTCGGATTGGTCCTCGAGAGCACTTCGACCAGATGCTGGACCTCCTGCCGACCGAGGAGTTTGTGAGCATTGGAGCGAAGGAGCTCGCCGAGATGAGTCGCGACGATGGTGGCGTGATCGACGACGGTATAGCTGAGGGCCTCGGCCATCTCCTTGTCGCGCAAAGCGATCCAGCGCGCCGGCATGCCGAACGTGGGATCGAGCGTGCGGTCGCCTTCGATGGGAGGAGCCTTGCCCTGAGGGTCGACCGCCAAAAGTCGTCCCGCTTTGCACGTCCCCTGACCCACCGGATTGCCGGAAATAAGTACGCGATACCCTCCGGGCGCGAGCTCCAGGTTGTCGCAAACGTGAATGGGCGGCATTACGACGCCGAGTTCCTTCGCGAGCTGCTGACGAAGGACTCCGACGCGCTCGAGCAGCGTGCCCCCCCTCGACGCATCGACCAGCGCCACGAGCTCGTAACCGACCTCGAGGGCGAGAAGATCCAGTGTCAGGGCACCGTCCACCTCCGCCGCGGCTTTCTTCGGGTCGTTCGGCGAGACCTCCTTCGGTGGGGCCTTCTCGGCGGCCGCCGCCGCCTTGCCGGCGCGCACTCCAAGCCACATCAACCCGCCAGCGAGGAAGAGGCAGGGAAGGGCGGGCATCCCCGGCATCATGGCGAGGACCGTCAAAATTCCGGCGGTCAACATGACAGGTCGCCGACGCCCAAAGAGCTGCGCGCCGAACGCACGGCCAATTTGATCGCCGGTCGCGCTGCGGGTCACGACCACACCGGAGGCCGCCGAGATCAGAAGTGCCGGAATCTGCGATGCGAGCGCATCTCCCACGCTGAGGACCGAGAAAGTCTCTGCCGCCTTCGCCAGGTCCATCCCTCGGGTGAGGCCAAGGATGAGACCTCCGACGAGATTGATGCCCGTAATGAGGAGGCCCGCAATCGCGTCGCCGTGGACGAACTTGCTGGCCCCGTCCATGGCGCCGTAAAAGTCGGCCTCTCTCTCGAGGTTCTTGCGCCTTGCCCTCGCCTGGTCGGCCGTTGTCGCGCCCGAGGATACGTCGGCGTCGATCGCCATCTGCTTGCCCGGCATCGCGTCGAGAGTGAATCGCGCAGCTACCTCCGCGACGCGCCCTGCGCCCTTCGTCACGACGACGAAGTTAATGACCGCCAAGATGAGGAAGACCACGAGACCGACGAGGACGTTTCCCTCGACCACGAATCTTCCGAACGCTTCTACGACCGATCCGGCTGCCCCCTGCCCTTCACCCCCGTGAAGGAGAATAAGCCGCGTCGTCGCGACATTGAGGCTCAATCTGAGGAGCGTGGCGATGAGAACGAACGCGGGAAAAGCGCTGAACTCCAGGGCTTCTTCGATGAAGAGAGCGGTGAGAAAAACCCCGATAGCGAGCGATATCGAGAACGCGAGAAGGATGTCGAGCAGCACCGCCGGAAGAGGCAGCACCATCATCAAGACAATCCCGATGATCCCGAGGGGGATGATGACGTCCCACCAGCGCGCCCGCGGCTTGGTGGCGAGGGCCGGTGTGGTCACAGGCGGTCAACTACGCACGTTACGTGCCGCGCCTCGCGCCCTGCGTCCGGTAGATGAAGGCAAGGATCTTGGCGACGGCCGCGAAGTGGGCAGCCGGAATCGCATGCCCAACGGAAACCTCCGCGTCGAGTGCCCGCGCGAGAGGGCGATTCTCCAGGATGGGAATGCCGTACTTCCGGGCCTCGGACCGAATGAGCAACGCGAAATCGTCGTGCCCTTTGGCCACGAGGATCGGCGCAGGGTCGTTCGCCGCGTATCGGAGAGCGACCGAGATGTGGGTGGGGTTCGCCACGATGACCGTCGCCTTTTTGACGTTCTCGAGCGAGCGTCTTCTCGCCAGAGCACGCGCGCGCGCACGTATCTTCGCTTTGACCTTTGGATCTCCCTCTTGCGAGCGGTTCTCCTCGGTCATCTCGCGACGAGTCATTTTCATCTCGCGCCCGAGCGTGAAGCGATTTTGCGCGTAGTCGATGGCGGCAACGAGCGCGAGCGCCGCCAGGGCGTTCAGCATCACGCGAACCGCAGCGTCCAGGATCAGCCCGCCTCCTACTCGAAGACCTTGTCCCGAGAGGGTGAGGAGCGTGGGAACCTCGATGAGTAGGGAACGGTAGGCGACGTAGCCAACGAATCCGACCCGAAGGAGGCTCAGGAGGGCCTGGACGCTTCCCTGTTTGGGCGAGAAGAGGCGTGCGAGGTTGGGGAAAGGGTTGAGCCTCTCGAGGTTGAACCCGAAGTTGTCCAAGTAGACGCGGGCGCCGCTCTGCACGAGGCCCACTCCCGTACCGGCCACAGCGGCCGCGATGACCGTAGGGACCACCAACGCGCTGAGTAGGGCGAGCGCCTCTCGAAAGGCGCCGGAACCATCGTTTCGTCCTATCGCCTCGAGGTCGCCATGGCACCGTAGGAAGGTCTGCTGGATTTCTTGCGCGAGCGTGCCCTCGGACCCGACGATCACGGCGATGACAGCCAATGTCGCGACGACGCTGCCGGCATCCTTCGCTCGAGCGAAGCGCCCTTCCTTCCGGAACTGTTCCTTGCGGTGGGGCGTCGGGTCAAACGAGCGCTCGCCCTGTTGGTCGTCGCTCAAGGCCCGCCTCTCATCATCGCGCCGAGGATCTCGTCGAGGCGCGCGCCCAGGGAGCCATCGTACGCAACGAGCCTCGACGCGAATTCTCCGAAGGACACGAAGAGTGTCGCGAAGCCCGTGGCGAGAAGGACGCTGAGCCCCACACTGAAGATCTGGAGCGCGGGGGCCGCCCGAGCGATCATCGCGAGAGCGAGCTGGACAACGAGCGCCACGGCCACGATCGGAAGACCGATGCGCACGCCTTCGGCGAAGGAGGCGATGGTCAGATCCACGAGGCGAAACGCTACCTCCGAGGAGCCGACGTTCGATCCCACCGGAAGAGCGCGAAAGGACTCGAGTAGGTAAGCGAGGGCGATTCTGTGCGCTCCGATCGATAGGACGAGGAGCATGGCCACCAGCGTCACGACGCGAGCCATGATGGCGTCTTCGCTCTCGATCGTAGGATTGAGCACGGACGGAGAAGAAAGGCCGATGGCTTGTGAAACCACCTGACCCAGCACTTCTCCGGCGAAGAACAGCATTCGGAACGCAATGCCAATGACGAGTCCGACTCCCACCTCCATCCCCACGTGGAGAAACAGCCCGAGGCCGAGCCCGCCGGGAACGGACGCCGTCGGCGCAAACCCGCTCGCCAGCCATGCGAGCACGGCGACGAGTCCGATCCGTTGCGACGTCGACACGTGGGCTCCCGGAAAGGGCGACGTCAGAACGAAACCCGCTAGCCGAGCGACGACCAGGGCGAATCCCGTGGAGCTCGAGAGAAGGAGCGCCTCGAGCATCTAGTGCACGACGTGCTCGATGGAGAGAAGGGTCGCTCGTGTGTAGGAGAGGGCGTGCGACGCGAGCATCGGACCCAGGGTGACGAGAACGAGCGTGATGGCGACGGCTTTGGTGATGAAGCTTATGCTCGCCTCGTTGACCTGTGTTGCCGCTTGAACGACGCCGATCCCCACGCCCGCAAGGAGAGAGGCTACGAGCACGGGACCGGCCACGAAGGCTGTCACCTGTAAGAGGGCGAGCGCAAGCTCGAGGGCCTGGTCGGCGTTCATCCGAAGCTCTTGATCAGTGACCCGACCAGCAGATGCCAACCGTCCACCACCACGAAAAGAAGCAACTTGATCGGCAAGCTAATCGTGGAGGGAGGCACCATCATCATGCCGAGAGACATCAGGATGGAGGACACTGCCAGGTCGATGACGAGAAACGGGAGGAGTACGAGCACACCCATTTGGAAGGCCGTCGTCAGCTCGCTCAGCACGAACGCGGGCGCGCAGATGCGCAGCGGCACCTCTTCCTCGGTCTTCGGCAGCGGCATGTGCGCCGCTTGGTAGAAAAGCGCGAGGTCGCTTTCTCTCGTCTGGCGAAGCATGAAAGATCGCAGCGGTGCGCTTGCGCGTTCGAAGGCCTGCTGCTCGCTGATCTTGGCGGCCGCATAGGGCTCGTAGGCGTCGTGCAGGATGGCATTGGCGGTCGGCGCCATGGTGAACATCGTGAGGAACAGGGCGAGGCCCACGAGCACTTGGTTGGGCGGCGTTTGCTGCGTTCCCACGCCTTGGCGGACGAAGCCGAGTACGACGACCGCCCGCGTGAAGGACGTCATCGTCAGGACGAGAGCCGGGAGCAGCGAAAGTATCGTGAGAAGAGCGAGAATCTTGAGCTGGGGGGCGAGCCCCGGCTCATTGAGCGCTCCGAGCAGGTTCGGATTCATCGACGGGACCCGATGGCTCGGAGCCCAGCGGCTTGGCCTTCGAGGGTAGCGTCGTCGTCAGACTTGGAGATCGCGGCCGGCGCCTTGGCGACCTCTCGCCGCTCTTCCTGGGGTGCGATGCGCGCCTCGAGAAGAGCCGAGATCCGACGCTCGGAAGGCGCCTCCGCGGCCGACTCGTCGGGCGAGGTGTCCGGAAGAAGATAAAGCGTTTGCATGGAACTCGGTGTGACGCCAATCAAGAGTCTCTGCCCCTCGAGCTCGAGAAGTAGAAGCTCGCTCCGCACGCCGATCGTCGTGCGTCGCAGAACGTGAAGCTGCGCGGCCTGCTCCTGGCGTGGGGCCTTCTTCCCCCGCTGCTTCCAGACCCAGAGACCGCCAGCCGCGAGAACCGCAAAAATGCCTAGTTTCCAGGCGGAGCCTGTGCCCGTCGTCGCGGGCTCGAACGTCAGCGTCTTGGTCGGCCGAACCGGCAAGCCGGTTGCCGTGGTCGCCTCGGGAGGAGAAGGTGGGTCGGAGTCCGCGAAGACGGAGCCTGTCAGGAGCGTGGCGGCCAGCGCCATCGCAATGACGGAAAGAGCGCGCAACCGCCTCACGAGCGCCCCTCGTCCTGAGGGGGGGCGATGATCTCGGTAATTCGGACCCCGTAGCGATCCCCCGCGACCACGGCCTCGCCGCGCCCGAGCAAGCGGCCGTTGACGAAGATGTCTAGGGGCTCGCCCGCGGCCTTCGCGAGTTCGAGGGTTTGGCCGGTTCCGAGCTTGAGAACGTCGGCGATCCGCATGCGACGCCTGCCGATCTCGAGGGTGATTTCGACTTCTACGTCATTCAGGAAAGCCATCGAGCTCGCGGCCCTCGGCTTCGGAAGCGACGACGAGGGTTCGAGCGACGGAGTGGGGGAAGACGAGGCTTGGTTCGAATGACTCATGACGACCTTTCGCAGGGATCGTCTTGAAGCCTTTCAACCTTCGTGCCCGCTCGCGAGCTTCAGAGCGATGCGTCCCCCGCTCGTCGTGGGAAGGCCGCGAAAGAGCTCTCGCCCATCGGCGCGCACGCTCACAGTGGCTCCTACCGCCGCGTCCAATCGCAACGTGTCTCCCACGCGGAGACGCGCGACGTCACGCAAGCTTAGTCGGAGACTCCCGAGCTCCGCGACGAGGTCGAGTTCGACCCCTTCCAGGACGGAGGCGACGCGAGGGTCCGCAGCCGTCGTGTGCGCGTCCGCCTCGGGACACGCAGCCAAGAGCGGCTCCTTGGCCAAAAGAACGGCCACGCGCCCGACGGCTCCTTCGCCTCCGAGCTCCAGCACGCAAGCGATCGGTGCGCTCGCGACAGTGGCGTCATGAATCTCCGTCGACCGGCACGCCAAACTCATCCCGAGGGACCCAGCCAAGGAATCCGAAAGGGTGCGCACGATTCCCGTCGCGAGCCCCGTGACCAGAGCGGTTTGGGCCGCGGTGAGTCCGGACGGCGGAAGCTCAGGGAGGCTCGAGCCATCGCCGCCGAGCACGCCATCCAGGAACATGCCAATCGCACCCGCGTCGAACAAAATGGCTCCGCCGCCACCACCTGGCGTAATGACGAGCTGGGTCGCGTGGATCGGCCGAGACAGGCTCTCGAGCAGCTCTGCGATGGGAACTGCTCGTGAGTACAAAAGAGTGATGGGAACGCTGCGCCGACCGAGAAACGGAAGGGCGCGACGCAACGCCGAGGCGAGACGCGGGCTCTCCCGTTCGAGGACTTGAGCCGCGCGTCGCACCCGTTCGCCTTCGAGGGCGAATCGGAGAAGCTTCACGGGCTCGGGCGGCTCCGCGAACGCGGTCATTGGACCACGAGGTCGGTCACGAGGACGCGCGTGGCCCCTCCGGCTCCGGCCGCGCGAAATCGCTCGAGCAGCTCCGTGCGCATTTTTTCGCTCCGGCTATTGTCCATCGCGTCCTCGTAGGTAACCCCGCGAAGGTACGAGAGGGCCGCATCACGGATACGGGGTACGAAGCCCTTCAGCGGGTCGTCCTTGCCCTCCTCCCCTTTCGATTCTTTCCCGCTCGCCTCGAACTCCACTGCGAGCGTCACCTTCATGGGGTGAGTCTTCCTCGAGGAGTCGAGCGTGACCACGAGGAACGGCTCGAGCGCGACCGTAGGACCCGGGGGAGGCAAGCTCGGTGCATGCTCTGCGGACGGCGGCGCTGGAGTCGCGGCGTGCGCTGCGGCGAACTTCACTCCGCCGAAGGCAGCCCCGCCGGCGAGTATGGCGGGCAGGATCAAGGCGAACATGCCCGGCGAACTCTTCTTCGCGGCGACTTCTGCACTCTTCGGTTCTTCCTTCTGACTCATGACGGCACTCGGGTGGACAAAAGCTTCGGGGATGGGCCTGTGACTACTGCTTCATCGCAATCAGATCTTGCAGCATCTGATCGGCGGTGGTGATGGTCTTCGAGCTCGCTTCGAACCCAGTCTGGTGGGCGATGAGGTCCGTAAACTGGGTAGCAATATCGACGTTTGACGCTTCGAGCGAGCCCGACACGAGTGCCCCGCGGCCGCCCGATCCCGCTTGTCCGAACGCCGCGGCGCCCGAGTCCTGCGTGGCCGTCCACAGGTTCTGGCCGGCTTGGCCTAGCCCTGTGTCCGATTGGAACTTAGCGATGGCGAGCTGTCCTATCGCGATGGTCTGACCGTTGGAATACACGCCGTCCACGACGCCGCTGCTGTCGATCTGAACGCTGCTCAGCGCGCCGGACGCGTAGCCGTCGGCGCTCTGAGCAGAAACGCTGCTCGGAGACCCGAAATCGGTGATGCCGTCGAGTCCCGTTCCACCGTTCGCGACTTGCGACCCGAAGTTGAACGACAGCGCCTGGTTGGCCGTCGCTCCGACGAAGCTGACCGTACCGCCCGAAGTCACGGTGTTGCTCTGAAGGGCGCCCGCGGTATTGAAGGTCAGATTGCCGGTGGCGATCTCGTCGTTCTGCCCCGGCGTACCGCCGGTGATCTCCGAGCCATTGCCGAGCACATGGTAAGTCCATGCCCCCGGACCCGTGTTCTGGAAGTAGACATTCAACGTGTGAGCGTCCCCAAGCGAGTCATAGGTTTGTAAGCTCGTCGAGAAGTTGCTCGTATTGGCCGGATTCTGCGGATCCCAGGGAAGCGTGGGCGGGGTCGCCGTAGAGTCGAGGTTCGCGGTGATCGTGAGATTCGAGCTAGCCTGCGGGGGAAGGGCGGCCGTATCGACCTGGATGTTGCCGAGCGTCGAAGAGAAGGTCCCATCCCCATTGGACATGTACCCTTGGAAAGGCAGACCATCGGGGTTCACGAGCGTCCCGTTGGCGCTGAGGCTCGTCTGACCTGCACGGGTATAGAAGTTTCCTTGGACACCGCTGACGTTCCCATTCACCACGAAGAAGCCGTCGCCCGAGATCGCCACGTCCGTGGGCTGCCCCGTTGTTTGCATCGAGCCCTCCGAGAAGATCTGCTGAGCCGTGGCCATCCGGACGCCGCCACCAATGGCCCCCTCTTGGCCGACGGTTCCGCCAAGGACGCTCTCGAAGATCGCTCTCGACTCTTTGAAGCCGACGGTATTCGTGTTCGCGAGGTTGTTACCAATGACGCCGAGCGCGTCGTCCTCTGCCACGAGTCCCGAGACGCCCGAATACATTGCATTGTAGATCGACATGAGTGCTCCCTGTGCCCTTCGAACTATGGAGAATGGATAGAAACGGTTATGGCGACGCGGTCGAGGCGCCCACGCTCACGAGTTGCGAGATCGGAGCCTCGGCGCCCGACGTGAGCGTCAGTTGCGGATAGCCCTGATCGAACGAGACGCTCTGGACCACGCCCGTCACATTCTGGGATACGCTGACCGCCTGGCCGGAAGCATCCGTCGCTGTAACGTTAACCGTGTAGTTTCCAGCGGGTACGGCACTCCCAGCGCTGTTCTCGCCGTTCCACGGGATCGATATTGCGCCGGCGGCGTGCGGACCGAGATTGAGCGTCTGGACGACATTGCCGCTCGAGTCGCTGATTGAGGCCGACACGCTCGCTGCAGCAGAAGCCAGCGTCACATTGGTCGGCGTCGCGGCGGTCCCATTGAAAGAGACGCTATTGCCCGAAACCGTAACCGACTTTCCGACGAGATCGGTCGACTGATTGTTACTGAGACCCGTGAGTTGGGTCGAAAGATTGGTGAGCTGCTGCGTTTGGCTCGACGACTGTTGGACGAGCGCGAACTGCGCGAGCTGAGTGACGAACTCGGTCCCCTGCACGGGCTGCGTCGGATCCTGATTCTGAAGTTGGGCCACGAGGAGTTGCATGAACTCGCTCTGATCGACCGTCCCGTTCGAGCCACTCGTGGAGCTCGACGACGACGTCGACTGTGTGGCGGTTTGGGCGCTCGAAGTTTGACCAATCGAAATGCTCATGGCGTCCTCATGGCCTCCCTAAAGCACGATCCGGACCCGCGGCCGAACGGCCGGCGGACCGACCTCGAGAACCTCATCGAGCTCACGCGATTCGGCGGGGCCGCGGTGGCCCGCGCCCTGCCCACCACCACCCGAACCGGCCGTGGAGGATGCCATCGTGGGGTCACGGCTCCCGACGTCGACCCGGACGTTGGAGCCGCCTGGAGTACGCACTTCTGCCGCCATGGCTTCGGCGTGGGGCATGAGAATTGTCGTCGTTTCGGGCCGATCCGCCGTAACCCGAATGCCGAGATCGCCATCTTGGGACCTCGCGCTGACCTGAATTCGTCCCAGCTCGGGAAGCTCGATGACTCCGTGTGCGGTCGACCGAATGACCATCTGATTGACCGCAGACGCGGTCGCAGGCACCTCCGGCGACGCGCCCGTAGCGTCCAACGCGCGCGGAGCGGCCGGCATCTCTTTGGCGAGCGTCAGCCCATTGACACCGGGGGGAGCGTCCGCGAAGACCACGGGGCGCGCGGCGATCGTATCGACCGAAGCGGCGTTGTCGGCGGGAGAAGTGGGCCGAGGACCGGCGCTGGAGACCTGGGAGCTCTGCACGGGAGGCCTGTCCGAGGTCCTGCTGCCGCGTGCCGCCTTCTCCGTCGTGGACGCGAGAGGGCCGCGCTCGGCTGACGGCGACGCGTCAGGATTGACGCTGGTCTCGGGCTTCGAGCCTAGGGGAAGGGCCTCCGCGACCGTGAAGGTCTGCGGCTCGGTCGACCCCTCGGTCGCTTTCTCCAAGAACGGAGTACGCAACCCCGTCGTAGCGAGGTCTTTAGTTTCCGCCGCTCCAACCTTGCCACCGCGCGAGACGAGCGACCCGTCTTCGAGGCGCGTACTACCGGCAGGTCGAGGGGAATCAACCGCAGACAGGGCATGACTCGACGTCTCGGTGCGAAGAGGCGCTGCCAAGGCCGAAAAGGCAATGTCCTGAGTTGGCTCGCTCGAGATGCGAGACGGCGGCAGCGCGGGGTTCGGCGCGAGGCCGCCGTCCTTCGTCATCGTGTAGGCAGAAACCGCGTCCTCGTCGGCCGGCGGAGGCATCGAAGGCAGCGCGAAAGCCGTTTCCGCACCGGATTGCGACAGTCCGCCCGGCGATATGCTCGGTGACGCACCCGCCGAGCCGAGGGGTGAGACAGGCTCCGCGTCACCGCCCTTCGCCGGCAGCGCCTTCTCCGTAGGGTCGACCTCTGCCACGCTCTCGGATACGTGTGCACCTGATAGAACAATGCGCGGGGCCACCGGCGCCAGAGCGAGAGGATCGACTGCGTGGGATGCCGAGTCGGTTACTTGGGTCGAAAGCCCGGCCTCGTCGGTCGAAGTATCCGTCCCTTGGGCAAGCTGGGGCAGTCGCGCGGGAAGCGCGGCGACCTGAACCGGAAGATCGGCTGTTTGCAGAGGGCGCTGCGTGGCGTCGTCCGGAAGCTCGGTCGACTGGCTCGGCAGCGCGTTCCCTTGTTCGACATCCGCGGTCGGCCCTGCATACGATGCGGCGGTGGCGTGCACGGCAAAGGCCGCGAAGGCGGACGCCAGTCGAGCCGAATCGACCCCGAGCGCGACGGAAGCCTCAGGTGCGACCTTCTTGGTCGGCTTCGCCGCGGGCGAGCGGAAACGTGCCTCGTCGGCCGCAAGGAAGCTTTGAAACTCGCTCGGACCGCGAGCCACGCTCGCGTCCTTGTCGGATGGGGGACTCAACACGACGTTGCCGCTCGGCAAGGCTTGTTTGCTCGAGGCGCCCTTCGGCATATCGGCGGTGAGTGACTCCGCCAAATTGCCTTTGAGCGGCTGGGAACCTAGTAAATTCATGTATTCCTCGTGAGACGGGCGGTGAACTCGTCGCTCTGGATTCGCTCGATGCGCGCTTCTTCGAGCTTGGAAGCCTCGACCCATCGGTCCCGCCAGGTCTCCACCTTCTTGTGCTCGGTCTTCGCGTTGCACACTTTAAGCCGCGCACCCTCCTCCACGGCTTTCGCCTCGCGCGCGATCTGCGCGAGCCGCTCCGCACGCTTTTCGAGCGTCGAGAGGTACGCGTGCTCCAGCGCGAGATCGTCGCTCGAGCACTCGGAGGAAGGGCACGCCTGCATTCGGTCTTTCCACGCCGTGGTTGCGCTTTCCGCCACATCCTTCGCTTCGATGGTCCTCCGCGAAGAGGTGGCGAGCTCCGCCTCCGCGAAGTCCACCTTCCTTTGGCGAGCTTCCACGATCCTTTGCGCGCGACGACGACGCTCTTGACTCATGCCGCTCCGGCGATCGCGCCGGCAGCTGCAATGGACGCAACGCGCGGCACGCTCTCGCGGAGCCCCTGTCGGATCAGCGCCTCGATCCTCGGATGCGCGACTCTTGCTGCGTCGATGCGTGGGTCACTTCCGCCTACGTAGGCGCCGATCTGGATGAGATCGGCCGCATCCGAATACGTCGCCAAGAGATCGCGGACTCTCGCAGCGCTCTTTTGGTGTTCGGGCGTCGTCACCTCGTTCGCGACGCGCGACACGCTTCGAAGCACGTCGATGGCTGGAAAGAGTCCGCGATCGGCAAGCTTTCGGGAGAGCACGATGTGTCCGTCAAGGATCCCTCGCGTGGCGTCAGCGATCGGATCGTTGAGGTCGTCTCCCTCGACGAGGACCGTGTAAACGGCCGTGATCGATCCGGGGCCCGCTCCGTTACCGGCTCGCTCGAGGAGCGCGGGGAGCGCGGCGAAGACCGTCGGCGTGTATCCCTTCGTCAGGGGGGGCTCGCCTGCGGCCAGCGAGGCTTCGCGAAGGGCCATCGCGAATCTGGTGACCGAGTCCATCACGAGCAGTACGGATTTGCCCTGGTCTCTGAAAAACTCGGCAATCGCCGTCGCTCGAAGAGCCCCTCGAACGCGAACGAGAGGCGGCGCGTCGCTCGTCGCCGCAACCACGACCGAACGACGAAGACCCTCCGCGCCCAACGCGCCGCGGACGAAATCACCGACCTCTCGACCCCGTTCGCCAATGAGCCCGACGACGATGACGTCGGCCGCACTATGTCGGCAAAGCATGCCGAGCAGAGTGCTTTTCCCCACACCCGTCCCGGCGAAGAGACCAATCCTTTGGCCCTTGCCGAGCGGCAGCAGCGCGTCGACCGCCCTTACACGTGTTTCCAGGGCCTCATGGATCGGGGCTCGGGCGAATGGCGCCGGCGGCGGAGCGTGCAGAGGCGCGAACTCTCGAAACGAGAGCGGCGGGCCGCCATCGAGAGGCGACCCGAACGCGTCGGTCACGCGCCCGAGCAGACTCGGACCGACTCCGACCCTCGCCATTCTCGGGCTTGCTCGCACCCGCGCTCCAGGCGATAAGCCCGCCATCGATCCGAGCGGGGCGGCAAGGAGGTGGTTCCCCCGAAAGCCGAGCACCTCGAGTTCGAGGGGGCGATCGTGACGGGTCACTTCGAGTTGACCCCCGATGGGCGCGCTGATTCCCTCGACCTCTACGAGCAAGCCGACGATCTCGCGAATGTAGCCCTCGGGTGAGGGCCCGCGCGCACGACGTGCCCGCTCCACATACACGCCGAGGTCGATGGGGCGTTCGGAGTTCACGTCGTGACCCCGACGACTTCACGTCGGACCGCTTCCGCGCGGCTCGCGACGCTCGCGTCCAACGACGAACACGAACTGCGGACTTCGCAAGAGCCCGCGGCAAGTGCTGTGTCGGTTTCGATCTTCACGGAGGCCGAACGGACGGGAGCCCACGCCGTGTCTCGAAGAGTCGCCGCAATGTCGGGGGAGACGGCGACGACGACCGACCCGTCGCTTCCGAGCTTGTCGATCGCTTCTCGCGCCCACCCGACGACGATCTCGGGGTCGGCGCGGAGTTCACGGCCGGCGATGCGCTCTCCGATGGCGCAAGCGAGGGCAACGAGCTGCGGCTCGCTTGATTCCAATATGCGGCCTCGAAGCTGCGCCATCGCATCGACGGTCGCAGCCAGTTGAGCCTGCAGGCTCGCATACTCCGCACGAAGGTCAGGGTAAGGAGGCGGGGGCGGATGAGACGGAGGCGCGACGGAGGCGCAAGGAGGTGCGTCGACCGGGAGCCCGAGAGAAGAATAGAGCCGCACCCCTTCGGACGGCAGAAGCGACACGCGAAGCGGAGGTGTTTCGGGAAGGGCATCCGGAAGAGGAGGAGCCATCCACGATGGCATCGGGGCGGGAACCCTCGCCTCTTGACCCACCCACGTCGGGTACACGGTCACTTGGCTCACTCGACCTCCCTCCCCAAGTCGACCTTGCCTTCGCCCTCGAGCCGAAGCGCTGCCTCCACGACCTCTTTTCGGGCCGCGTCCACGTCGGCGCGGCGTACTTTCCCGAGAAGCTCGAGGTCGTCTTTGATAAGCTCGGCGGCGCGGGCGGAGAGACCCGCGAACACGGCATTGAGAATCTCGGGAGAGGCGCCCTTGAGAGCCGTGGTGAGTCGATCGGTCGGAACTTCACGCAGGAGCTCGCGCATCGCTCGAGCGTCGACGCGGCTCAGGTCGTCGAACGTGAACATTGCCTGACGAACCTCGGTCGCGAGGACTCCGTCGGTTTCGTCAATTCGGCTCAAGATCTCGGTCGACACTTGTCGGCCGGCCGCGTTGAGCATTTCGGCGGCTTTGGCGATGCCGTCGACGCTCACCAACGTCGAGGCGTCGTCCGTGGGAAGCTCTCCAACGAGGGCCAAAGCTACGTCCTCGACGACCTTGGCGGGCAGCTCCGTCATTTGGCTGACATGTGCGATCACGGTGGTTTGACGGTCCACCGGCATTCCACTGAGAATCGCGGCGGCCGCCCTCGGCTCGAGCCGGGCTAGGATCGCCGCCACCAACTGGGGCGGTTCCTTGGCAAGAAGGGCCGCGACGGCGTCGGGAGCCGCGCCTTCGAGGCGCGCGAGCGGACTCGTCACGCCGTCCTCGAAAACCTCGCCGGCTCTCGCTTCTCCGAGGGCTCCGGCCGAGAGCCGGCGCAGGTACGAAAGGCCCCCGCGGGGAACGGCGACCTGGGAGCCCGTGCGATCGAGAAACTCGCGGAAGGCTTCATCTATCGCGCCTGCGGGGACCTCACGCATCGTCGACGCCACTGCGCGAAGCTTGCGGAGATCGGCCTCTGTCAGCTCGCTGACAATCGGGGCGGCGACACTCTCTTCGAGGGACAGAAGGAACAGTACAGCTTTCTCGGCACCGGTGAGCACGAGGTCTCACTAGAGCAATGAAGATGCCGAGCCTCTACTAGGGCAACGATCGCCCGTCCTGGCCCTCGCGCGTCCCAAGCCAAAAGCGCACGACCAGGGCGGCAGTCGCGGGATCCTTGGCGGCGCGTTCGAGAGCCGCAGCGCGCAGCGCTTCGGGGCTGGTCGTCGGCTCGATCTGGAGGTCGGAGACGGAGGAGGGCAGCGACAGCGCGGACGCGCTCGAGATCGTGGCCTTGCGGCGACGGCGACTCGCGACGACCACGGACGCGCCGGCGACGAGGAAGAGGAGCGAGCCTGCCGCCGCCACCGGAAGGTAGGTCCGCCACTCCTTCTTCGACATCGGCGTCGACGGGGAAGGCTCGAGAGGAGCCTCGCCGGCGACCACGGGCTCCTGGAACACGACCGAATCGACGGTCACCACATCTCCACGCGCATCGTTCGCTCCTACCGCGCTGCGAACCAGCGCGGAGAGACGATCGAGCTCTTGCCTGTCGCGAGGCACGACGGTCTTGGTCCCGTTGACGGTGCGCGTAACACCGTCGAGGACGACCGCCGCTGTAATGCGCCGAAGGGTGCCCGGGCGGACGACTCTCTTGTCCGACACGTGATCCACCTCGAAGTTGCGCGTGTGGGATTCACGGACAGGCTCGACGGCCTTCGTAGCCGCGGCGAGCGCTTTCGGCGCTCCGGCATCTCCCGTCTTCGTAGCGACGAGCGCGGCACCGGGCGGCGACGGTGGAACAGCCGCGCCGCTCGGCAGGTTGCTCTCCGCCCCCGGAACGCCCGCCACCGAATCGTCCAGCGCGGGACCGGTGCGCTCCATCGACGTCTCTTCGCTGCGCAGGGCCGTTCTCGCCGGATCGTAGTGATCCTCCGTATGCTCCACGCTCGCGGAATCGACGTCGGCCGTTACGCGAACGTCGACGTGCCCCAAGCCCACCAGCTTCTCGAGCATCAATCTTGCGCGATCTTCGAGCTGGCTCTCGATGGTGTGCTGAAGCGCGCCCTGCTCCTCGTCGCTACTCGCCCCCGCCGTACTTTCGCCGCTGCGCGGCTTCTTGAGCATCTCTCCGTCGGTCGTCACCAGCGCTACATGGTCCGGCGTGAGACCGGGAACGGACGCGGCGACGAGATGAACGATTCCAGAAACCTCCGACGCCCCGAGGGTGCGCCCCGCGCGCAGCTTGAGGACAATCGACGAGGACGCCGGATCAGAACGACTTACGAAGACGGACTTCTCGGGAAGAACCAAGTGCACGCGGGCGGACTGCACCGCGCCGAGCGTCGAAATCGTTCGAGCGAGCTCGCCTTCGAGGGCACGCCGATAAAGGACATGCTGTTCGAACTCGGTCGCACCGAGACGCATCTTGTCGAAGCTTTCGAACCCGACCCCGCCACCGCGCGGCATTCCCGCGCTGGCGATCTCGAGCCTTGCCTCTCCCACTTTCGATTCGGGCACCTCGATCGTCGATCCGCCACCTTCGATGACGTAGGGCGTCTTCTGCTCTTTGAGCTTGGCGACGATCGCGGCGGCGTCCTCTTGATCGAGTTGGCTGAAGAGCACCGCGTAGGGTTCGTGCGCCTGATGGTACGCAAGATAGCCCAAGGATATCCCGGCAAACCCAATCGTCGAAGCGATGAGGATGCGGGCCGGACGCGAGAGGCGGCCGAGCAGCGCCCGCCCTCGAGCGACGGTCTCGGTAACGGATCCAGGGAGTTGAAGCGGCTTTTGGGGGCTAGACACTGGTCTTCCAGATCTCGTTGAACGCGTCGAGCAGCTTGTTGCGAATCGAGCCTACGAGCTTGATCGAGATGTCGGCCTCTTTGGTCGCGATCATCGTGCCGTGGAGGTCGTCGTTGACGCCACGCGCCAAGGCGTCGACCTTTTGGGCCGCGACGGCGTCAGCCTGGCTCGCTTGTGCGACTACCTGCGCGAAGATGTCGCCAAACGATACATCGCCGTCCACGCGGGAGCTCGCGCCGGTTGCGCTCTCGGTCAGCTCGGTGCGTGCGGGAGGCGTTGCTTCTGTGATGGGAGCGATCCTCACTTATGTTCCGATCTTGAGGGCCGAGCGGGCCATCGCTTTGATGGATTCGATCGAGGTCACTCCGGCCTCGTACGCTCGCGACGCCGTCATCAAGTTGACCATCTCCGTCACCACGCTGACGTTGGGATACTGAACGTACCCATCGGCGTTGGCGTCGGGGTGGCCGGGGTCGTACACGAGCTGACCGGGAGCCGTATCCGGACGTACGCCCGACAGCTTGACCTCTTGAACGTTGCGGAGAACGGGGTCGAACGACCCGGGAGAGACCGGCCTCGAAACGAACACGGGGTCGAGGCGGCGGTAGGGGTTTCCGTCGGCGCCCTTGGTCGTCTGGGCGTTCGAGAGGTTGCTCGCGATGACGTTCATGCGGCCGCGTTCGGCGGTCAGGCCTGACGCTGCGACTTCCATGGCGCTGAACACGCCTGAAACTGCGAAGCGATCGCTCATCCGCGTCCCCCGTCCGTGGCAGCCCACTCGAGTCCCGAAAGCTCGCTCGAGACGAGCGAGGCTAGGGTTTCATAGCGAATCTGGTTCGCCGCAATCTTCGAGGCTTCGCGATCGATGCTGACCCCGTTGCCGTCGGCGCCGACCGAAGCACCGGGGTCTTCGACCACTCGATAAGGCTCCTTCGTAGCGGTGCCCGCCGTCGTTCCAAAGTGGGAAGGGCTCGTCGCCACGAGGGCCACTCGAAGGCTCGACTCGAACGCGCCGCCTGCCTTTTGCAGGTCGACCGGCTTGTAGTTCGGGGTGTCGACATGGGTGAGGTTCGAGACGAGGAGGTTGTGACGGGAGAGGTGGTAGTCGAGCCCCGCTTGAAGCGCGTTCACTGAATCGAGGAGGCCCATGTGACTCCAGCACCTTCACGCAACGTGCCAGCGCCGTGCGGCGAGTTGGCCCGATGGTTGCTGATGGGCAGGGTGCTGGTGGCAGACCCCAGAAGGACGACCCGATGCTCAAGCTGACTCGACTCAACAATCACGTGGTCGCCATTAACCCCGACCACATCGGGTGGGCGGATACGACACCGGACACGACGCTTTTCCTTATCGGAGGAGAGAAGATCATCGTTCGAGAGACTCTCGACGAGCTCATCGCGGGCGTCATCGAGTTTCGCCGCTTGATTCGCTCGGGCGAAGACGAGAGTGCGCGAGGGCCGATCGGTGACCCGCCACGCTTCGGTCCCCCACCTCGACGCGACTCGGAGGGCCCCGGCCGCCTTTCCCTTTCACCCATTTCAAGAAGGGCAGGCCGATAAATGCAACCCGGACCCATCATCGGGATCGTCTTCGCGCTCTTCGCGATTCTCGTGGGCAACGTCCTCGAGGGAGGCCACCTCGGATCCATCGTGGGTGGCCCAGCGGCTCTCATCGTCATCGGGGGAACGATCGGAGCGGTCATGGTCCAGTACCCGATGTCGACCCTGCTCGAAGCGGTCCGCGCGGCGGGTCGAACGTTCAAGAAACCATCGCAAGACGGCGCCAAACTGATCGACGAGATCGTCGACTACGCGAACCGAGCGCGCAAGGACGGCATTCTCGCGCTCGAAAAGGTCGCTGCCGGCGCTTCGGACCCGTTCCTCGCCAAGGCTCTGATGATGGCCATCGACGGTGCCGATTCGACGACGCTCCGCGAGACGATGGAGATCGCCATCGGCCAGCAAGAAGAGCACGGCGAGGACGCCGCGAAGGCCTTCGAGGCAGCCGGCGGATACTGCCCCACCGTCGGGATCATCGGCGCCGTGCTCGGTCTTATCCACGTCATGAGCAACCTCAGCGACATCGGCGCTGTCGGCGCGGGAATCGCCGGCGCCTTCGTCGCGACGATCTACGGCGTCGCAGCGGCCAACATCCTATTTCTGCCTTTGGGAGGAAGGATCAAGCTGCGACTCCGCGAGGAGATTACTCTCAAGGAGCTCAGTCTCGTCGGCGTCCTCGCCATCCAGGAGGGAATGAACCCAAAGCTGGTTCGAGAGCGGCTGACCGAGTTCGTCCCCCACGCGAAGACCGCGGGACACGCCGCGGGCGGCGACGCTGCGCGCGCAGCGGCGCCCCAGAGCTTGTAACCGGTCATGCGCAAGAAAAAGCACCCCGAGCACGTGAACCACGAGCGGTGGCTCGTCAGCTATGCCGACTTCATTACCCTCCTGTTCGCGTTCTTCGTCGTCATGTTCGCGGTGTCGCAGGTCGACTCCAAGCGCGTCGGTCGCTTCACGGAGGCCTTCTCCAAGGCCGTCGGCGATGACTTTTTTCCGGATCGCGGGCGCGGCTTCATGCCGGCCAGCGACGAGGAAGTACGCAATGCAGGGCAGGGCGAGAGTCAAGTCCCCGCTGAGCTCGCCGACCTGCAGCAGAGCCTGAAGAGCCTCTCCGAGAACAGCGACGCGCTCAAGGGACTCCAGGTCTTGCAGAGACGCAACGAGCTCATTCTTCGGCTCGCCGACAATATCTTCTTCGAGAGCGGCGACGACTCCCTCAAAGTGCCCGCCGCGCTCATCCTGCATACCCTCGCACCCGAGCTGGCGAAGCGACACGTGGACATCCGGGTCGAAGGACATACGGACGATCGACCGATCCGAACCGCCCGATTCCGATCCAACTGGGACCTTTCCACGGGGCGCGCGACCGCGGTTCTCGCAAAGCTCGCCGCCGAGAACATCGACCCGCCACGTCTGTCGGCGGCCGGATACGGAGAGTTTCGCCCCATTGCTCCGAACACCACCGAGGAAGGTCGAAAACAGAACCGGCGGGTCGATCTCGTCGTGGCCTTCAAGGCGCCGGAGACCACTCCGTGAAAGCGACGGCCTTTCTATTCGCGATCGTGGCGATCCTCCTGCCTCGTCCAGCTGCGGCCCAGCAATATCTTCTGGGCGTGAGCGGCGAGTTGTCGGACGGACTGGAGGCGGGAGCGAGCTCAATGCCGGCACGGGTTCGCGGGCGACTCGGCGCGGATCTTCGCGTGGACGAGTTTCCCGACGACGTCTATTGCGTGGGGATTCTCACGGACATCGCCCCTCGAACCGCGTTCGGCGTCGATGGGCGGTACGCGCGAATGCTCGGCCAGCACTTCGAGGTAAATGTCGGCGGCATCCTGTACCTTGCCCCGGCCACTCTCATTGGCCCTTCCGTGGACCTGAAATATCATGTGCCCATCTCGAGTGCGGCGGCGCTCATCTTCGGACCTGAAGTGAACGTCTTCATCTTGGGCAGCGACCTGCCTGGTGGCACGGTGTTCGTACAAGCGCTTCTAACCGCGGGGATTCATGCGAACTTCTAGGAAATTCGTCACGGTCGGGTTGACGTGCCTGCTCTTCGCGATGTCTCTCCAGTGCGCGTCTGGCGAGTGCGACCAGTACTCCGACTGCGCTCAGGGCTACCGGTGCACAGCCGGCAAGTGCCTCGCCACGACCTCGTCGGACGGTTCCACGGACTCCCCGATCGAGGGCGCTTCGTCGCTCGACTCTTCGCTCGCCGCGGAGACCGCACCGAGCGACTCCAGCGGTGACGACGCAACGGACGCCGCGGGGGCTACCGAGGCCTCCGACGCACTGGACGCGGCCAAAGACGCGAACTCCACCACCGACGCCACGCAGGACGCAACCGGCGGCGGGTGAAGCAGAGCGTCACGCGGGTGACGCACCGCCATAGACCGGACATTCGCGCGCGCCGAACCATGGAGTCTACGCCGCTCGCGGTCCGGCCAGAGATGGCACCGAACTCGCAAGAGACCTGGCATGTTCCGATCTCTGAACGTCGCGGCGACCGGAATGGTTGCTCAAGAAACTCAGCTCGACACCATCTCGAACAACCTCGCGAACGCGAACACCGTCGGATACAAATCGCAGAACGCCGAGTTCGAGGACCTCCTCTACCAAAGCGTGCGGACCGCAGGACCGACGGATGGCGGCAACATGGCTCCAACGTCCACGCAAGTCGGCACGGGTTCTCGCGTCGTCGCGATCGCGCGGTCGTTTTCGCAAGGGGCGATGCAGCAGACGGGCAATCCCCTGGATCTGGCGATCGAAGGGAATGGCTTCTTCTCGGTCATGCGCCTCAACGGAGAACCCGCCTACACGCGAGCCGGAACACTCAAGCTGGACGCACAGGGGCGCATCACGACGAGCGACGGGTTGCCCGTTCAGCCGCAGATCACGGTGCCCACCGACGCCACCAGCTTGACGATCGGTTCCGACGGAACCGTGACGGCCGTGGAACCAAACCAGAAGGCTCCCGCCACGCTCGGCCAGATTCAAATCACGACGTTCCCCAATCCTAACGGCTTCAACGACCTCGGCCACAACCTCTTCGAGGCCACGGCGGCGAGCGGCCAGCCGGTTACGGGCGTACCGGGAGTGGACGGACGCGGGACCATCCTCCAAGGAGCGACCGAGGCGTCGAACGTCGAAGTCGTGAACGAGATGGTCAGCCTCATCAGCGCGCAGCGCGGCTACGAGATCAACTCCAAGGTCGTCGCCGCAGCGGACGAAATGCTCCGCGACGCCACGCAGATGCAGTCATGAGGCGCCCCTACCCCCTCGTGGCCTCGCTTCTCCTTTGGGCGTCGGCGAGCGCAGCCGGCCCTTTGCCGCTTCACATGACGGAAATCTCGGTCAGCAGCTCTCACCTCCGTGTTGGCGACATCCTCGCCGACCTCGACGCGGAGGCCGCCGCCTTCGACCTTGGCCCCGCTCCGGCGGCCAGCGGATCGCGTGTCGTCGACCGAGACGAGATCGTTCGCGCGTTTCAAGAGCACGGGGTCGAGCCGCCGCGCTTCGTGCCCGCGGCCGTGCGCATCGTCAGGCGGATGCGGCGAATGGAGGCGCGGGAAATCTCCGACCTCGTGCGAAACGGATTGAGCGAGGGTCTCCCCCGAGGCGCCACGATTACCGAGATACGCGGGTCGCGCGCGTCGATTCCCGACGGCTGGACACGAGCCGTCTGCGAATTGCCTCGCCCGCCTCACCGGACGGGAGCCGTCACGTCGTCCGCCAGCTTGACCTTTTACGAGAACGAGCAGGCCCTCTGGAGAATCAGCGTCCCTGTCGAGCTAGCCCTCTCCCAGGAAGCAAAACTCTACGATGTCGAGCGAGGAAGCCACGTGACGCTCGTCATCCGCAGGGGGCTCGTCGAAGTCGGCGCTTCAGGCACGACTGCGGCAGACGCCGACATCGGGGATCTCGTACCGGTCGTTCTTCTGCCCTCGGGGCGAACACTTTCGGCGCGCCTCGAAGACCGAGAGCACGCCGTCGCCGTAGGCGCACCGTGAAGCGCGTCGCCCTGGCGCTCCTCCTCGGACTCGTCGTTCCGGCTTGCGGACCGCCTCATATCGCGCCTTTCACACCACGGCAGCGCCTCTACAAACAAGGAGGCTACGCCCAGCTCGGCGAGTCCGCGAAACCCTCGACCGGCTCACTCTTCAGTGACGCGATGCCGGGCTACCTCGAGGATACGCGCGCGGTGCGTGTCGGCGATCTGCTCATGATCAACGTCGATGAGAACTCGGACGCGCAGGGCGCCGCCAACACGTCGCTAAGCAAGGCTTCCAGCGGAACTTCGGGGATGGACGCTTTCCTCGGCCTCATGCCGATGCTCCGAAAAGCGTACCCGTCGATGGATCCTAAGAAGCTCCTCGACTACGCGAGCCAGAGCCAGTTCGCAGGAACCGGCGCAACGACACGCAATGGTCAGCTCTCCGGCACGATCGCCGTGCGCGTGGTCCGCGAAATGCCCAACGGCGATCTTTTCCTGGAAGGGACCAAAGTCGTCCTCATCAACAACGAGGAGTACCACCTTTACATTTCGGGCCTCGTCCGCCCGACGGACATTGCGCAAGACAACAGCGTCCTGTCGTCGCGGATCGCGGACGCGCAGATCGAGTTCACTGGCCGAGGAGACCTCGCCGACCAGCAACGCAAAGGATGGTTCGCGAAGTTCATCGACTGGATCAATCCATTCTGAAGGGACGTTCTTGAAGACTCACATTGTCGCCACCTGGCTCGTTTCACTCGCGCTCATGACCTTCGCCGCCACGGCGCATGCGGAGAAGGTGCGGGATCTGACCGACGTCGCGGGAGCGCGAGAGAATCAGCTGGTCGGTTATGGGCTCGTCAGCGGTCTGGCTCAGACCGGAGACGACTTCTCGGTCCCCTTCGCAGCGCAATCGATCATGTCGCTCTTGCGCAGGCTCGGCGTGCAGGTCGATCCGACGCAGCTCCAGCAGATGCGGCTGCGCAACGTCGCGGCAGTTGTCGTGACCGCGAGCCTACCGCCCTTCGCAAAACCAGGGACGCGCATCGACGTCACGGTCTCGTCGCTCGGAAACGCCCGATCCCTTTCGGGCGGAGTCCTCGTGCAAACCGTACTCAAGGGACCGGACCAACACGCCTATGCCGTCGCCCAGGGAAGCCTCCTCGTGGGGGGCTACGAGGCGAAGGGGGCGAACGGTAGTTATTTGCGAGCCGGGCAGATGAATGCGGGGCGCATCGCCGAGGGCGCGCTCGTCGAGCGGGAGGTTCAGACGAAATTCGTGAACAACGGCACGCTGCGCCTCGAGCTACGCATTCCTGGCTTTACGGTGGCCGCGCGCATCGCGGAAGCCGTGAATGCGAAGATTGGCGAAGGCGCCGCTTCGCCGCTGGACGGTGGGTCGGTCGAGGTCAAGGTGCCTGCCGAGTACACTTCGAAGATCGTCGAGCTGATGGCCGTTCTCGAGGATGTGGAAGTAGTTCCCTTGCGGCGGGCGCGGGTCGTCATCAATGAGCGCACGGGTACCATCGTAGCGGGAGGCGACGTGCGCCTCGCGCCGGTCGCGGTCGTGCACGGGAGTCTCACCATCGTCGTGAGAGAGACGCAGACGCCGGGCTCGGTGGCCGCGATACCGGGAGCGGTGGTTGGGGTCGGCGGAACGCGAAAGTCCGACGTTCAGGCCAGCGAAGGAAACCATTCTCTCACCTACGTCCCTGCCGCGCCCACGCTCTCGGACGTCGCGACCGCTTTGAGCCAACTCGGGCTGTCGCCGAGAGAGCTCACGAGTGTGCTGCAAGCGTTGCGCGGTGCGGGCGCGCTCGAAGCCGAGGTGGTGGTCCAATGACGATCACCGCCATCGGGCCGACATCTTCCGCGCACGAGGGGGCCGCCGTCCAAAACGCGGAACCGAAGGCCGAGCACAAGATCCACGAAGTAGCCCGCGAGTTCGAAGCGATGCTTGTACGACAGATGCTTACAGCCGCCGGAGTAGGTGGAAAAGACAAAGAGAGCGCCTATGCGGGCATGGAGATCGACGCTCTTGCCAACGGCGTGACGAAAGGGCGAGGCCTAGGTCTGGCCCAAAAGATCGCCGACGCGTTGGCACGAGAAGCGCATGCTCCTATTCGAAAATAACTTGCTCAAGGTTTCGCCGGAGGCGCCGTTCAAAGGAGAAGGCACCCCCAGCGGAGGATAAAGACGATGCGAATTGGAGGAAGCTACTCACAGGCGGGCTCGGCGACCCAGGCGGCGGACAAGGGCACGGGAGCCTCCAAGGGGCAACGCGCTACCGAGTCCTCCGCGGAGACCCCGTCCGGCGCAGGTGCCGCCACAGTGACCTGGTCGGCCAAGGCGCTCGCGCTCGGCGAGGCTCAGTCGCCGGAGTCCTCGGAGAAGGTCCAGAGACTGCGCAGCCAAATCGAATCGGGCCAGCTCGTGGTGGACCCCAGCAAGATCGCGGCGGCCCTCGTAGGAGACTAACGGATGGAGACGCAGGAGATTCTCGAGAAACTGGAACAGCTCCTCGAAGAGGAGCGCATGGCCATTCGCACGTTGCGTGGCCATCGCGTTCACGAGATCGCCTGCGAAAAGCTCGAGCTCATGAAGCGGCTCGACGCCACCCGAGATGCGGGGTGGAAGGGATATGCGCCCCGCGTGCAAGAGGTGGTTCGCCGCTTGCGCCACAACAGCGTGCTGCTCGTCCACGCAAAGTCCATTTTAACCGAAGCCATTCGCGTCAAGAGAGCGCGCCTTGCGTCCTCGACTCGCGCTGCGCCCCGCGTGGAGACAAAGCTCGCGAGTAGTCGCCTTTCGGTGGTCGGGTAGCGGCGATGTCCACGCTCTTCGGTCTCCTGAATATTGCGCAGAACGGGCTCGCCGCCCAGACGGCGGGGCTCGACGCAACAGGCCAGAACGTCGCCAACGTCAATACCCCTGGATACTCGCGCGTCACTGCCAATCTCGAGACGACGGCGACCGGCGACACGTTCGCAGGAAGCGTTCAGGTTTCCGGCGTTGTCCGTTCCTTCGACCAGTTCACGTACGGCAGTTTGCTGAGCGAACAAGGCCAGTCCGGGGCGGCCGACGCGCGGAGCCAGGCGCTCCAGCAGACACAAACAATCGTCGCACCGACCGACGGCACGATTGGCGACCAGCTCAATACGTTCTTCTCTTCACTCAGCGCGCTCCAGAACGCTCCGTCCGACCCTTCGGCGCGGTCCGAGGTTCTGTCGGACGCGACGAGCCTCGCCCAGAGTATCTCGACGACGGCTGCCGGACTTTCCGGCGAACGTGCAGATCTCCTCACGCAAGCTCAGGGCGTCGCGACTCAAGTGAACACTCAGCTTCAGCAGATAGCTCAGCTCAACCAACAAATCGCCACGTCCCAAGGGGACGCGCAGCAGCCGACGGATCTCCTCGACCAGCGCGACCAGCTGGCGAGCCAAGTGAGCACGGAGGTTGGCGCGCAAGTCCTCGTCGACTCTTCAGGCAACTACACGCTCCTGTCGGGGGGCACGGCGCTCGTGAGTGACTCTACCGCGTCGACGCTCGCAGTCGGCCTCGATGCCTCAGGAAACCTCAAGATCACGTCGAAGCAAGGGACGGACTTGACGGACATTACGTCGGCCACGACCCTTGGCACTCTCGGCGGCCTGCGTGAGACGCGCGACACCGATATCCCTAACTATCAGTCACAGCTGGATCAATTCTCGTACAACCTCGCTACGAAAGTGAACTCGGTCTTCTCGTCGGGATATGGACTCGACGGGGTGACCGGGCGAAACCTCTTTGTCCAACCCGCGACCACCGCCGGCGCGGCCTACGCCTTCGCCGTGGACCCTAGCGTCGCCAATGATCCGGACGCGATCGCGGCTTCCGGGACTGCTACCGGATTGCCGGGCGGCAACGACACGGCCGTCGCGCTCGCCGGACTCGCTTCACAGGCCTTGGGCTCGAGCTCCACTCCGTCTGGCGCGTTCGCCACCATCGCGGCCAGCGTCGGCAACGACGTATCGTCGGCTCAGTCCGAGGCGACCCTCCGCGATGACACTGTCTCACAGGCACAAGACCTGAACGACAGTGCGAGCGGCGTCTCGCTCGACCAGGAAGAGACCAACCTCACTTCGTTCCAGCGCGCTTACGAAGCCTCCTCGCAGGTCCTTCAGACGGCAAGCTCACTCCTCCAAGATCTATTGACGATACAGATAGGCGCCTGATGCGAATCACCGACGGCATGCGGCTGAACGACTCCCTCGCAAGCGAGGCAAGGACGTCCCAGCAAATGTACAACCTTACCCAGGAGGCCTCCTCCGGCTACAAGGTCAATTCCCCCTCGGATGACCCCGCCGCATATGCCTCGGTCGTTTCGCTCGATTCGAGGATCGCGGTCCTACAGGCCCGAAGTACTGCAGCGACCGACGCGTCGAGCAACCTCAGCACCGCGGACGACGTCCTGTCGTCGGCGAGCAATCTCCTTGTTCAGGCCAAGCAGACGGCGCTTGAAATGGCCAACGGAACCGTAGACCCCGCGACTCGAGCCGCTGCCGCACAGACGATCGACGGTCTGACACAGTCGCTCCTCTCCATCGCGAACACACAGGGATCGAACGGGTACCTTTTTGGCGGAACCGCGACGGGATCTCCCCCATTCGACACAACCGGCAACTTCGTCGGCAACAACGGCACCACCCAGATCGAGGTCGCGGACGGCATCAACGCCCAGACCAACGTAAGCGGCGCGGCGGCGTTTACTGCGGCTGGCGGCCGAGACGTTTTCGCCGACTTGCAAGCCCTCAGCACGGCGCTCACGTCCAACGACGTCCCCACCATCACGGCAAGCATCGCAAACCTGGACAGCGACAATACCCAAGTCGTCGCCGCTCAAGTCAGCGCGGGGACACTCACCGATCGATTGCAATCCAGCAGCACGGTCACGACGAACGCCATCGCGGACGATCAGACACAGCTAGCCGATACGCAGGACGCCGACGTGGCTCAGGTCTACTCGGAGTTCGAACAGTCACAGACGGATTACGAGTCTGCACTCAGCGTAACGAAGCAGATCCTTTCCCTACCCACAGTGCTGCAGAGCTGATGGGGGCTCGGGGGACCCGGACGGCAAGGAGGGGACGAGAAGATGCTCATTATTCAACGGCGTCTAGGTGAGCGCATCGTGATGTCCAACGGCGTCGAGATTGCTGTCGCGGCTGTGACGAAGCGCGGCGTGCGCCTGGCGATGACGGTTCCTGACGGACTCGTGGTCCTCCGAGGCGAGGTCTATGACTCGATCGTAGCTGCCAACGCTGCGGCGGCGGCCACTCCATTCCACGATCCGTCCCGCCAAGAGAGCGGGCGCGCTACGCGGAGGCGCTAATGCAGCTCACCGGAACACGCTTCGGCGAAATCGAGGTCGACGCAACGAGGGTCATCTCTCTTCGCGGCGGATTGATCGGCTTCC
>Ga0182024_10003489_pt1 | contig 37416 bp, 50 predicted proteins | sample P32metaG_FD_120480 | JGI IMG/M metagenome (GOLD analysis project Ga0182024, IMG submission 120480) | Permafrost microbial communities from Stordalen Mire, Sweden - P3-2 metaG (Illumina Assembly) | ecosystem: Environmental > Terrestrial > Soil > Wetlands > Permafrost | place: Sweden: Stordalen...
CCGTACCCGCTACACCTGTTGATCCTAAAGTCCCGGTCCCGCCGCCACCCGTGCCGCCCGCTCCTACCGTCCCGCCCGTGTAAGCTCCACCGCCGCCCCCGCCGCCATAATAAACCGACGACCCAGAAATCGAACTGGTAACACCAACGCCCCCGGAACCCGAAACCGAGGCTACGGCCGTACCCCCAACAGCGCCCGCGCCACCGCCGCCGCCAGCAGCATTATTGGCAGAGACGCCAGCGCCGCCAGAATTTACGTCTCCTGAGCCACTTGTAGCGCCGCCAGAACCACCAGCACCACCAGAACCACCGCCGCCAGAACCACCTGTCCCGCCGTTACCCACCGATCCACTCGCGCCAGCGCCGCCGCCAACTACAGTCCCGATTGACCCAAAAACAGAATTTGATCCTTGCGTTCCTGCGGTTGGGCCTGTTGTACCGCCCGCGCCACCAGCACCAACAGTAATTGTTATTTGCGCTCCCGGCGTTAACGAAGCACTACCCCCAAAAAGAACGCCGCCTGCGCCGCCGCCGCCCGCGCCAGAACCAACAGAACCACCGCCGCCACCGCCGCCCGCGCCAACCAGATAAGAGTTGCTTGTGTTATTCCAGTCGGAAGGAACAGGAAAAATAGTCGAAGCCAAAAAGGAATAAACTGCGGTTGGGTTCGTTGGTACGTAGGTAATGATAATGATACCTTGCGCGCCCGCGCCCTGAGTTCCGCCTGTCAGGGATGAACCGCCACCACCGCCGTATGCCCCGCCAGCCCCGGCTACACCAGTCGTAGCACCACCGCCACCGCCGCCCGAACCAGCCGCGCCGCCGTTGTTTCCAGTCGTTGTATATTCTGTACCGGCTACGCCAACACCCGCACCACCAGTCGTCGCACCAGCCCCGCCTGTACCGCCTTGTCCATTGTCGCCCGTGCCGCCGGCCCCGCTGTTTCCGGCTGTGCCGTTCGCGCCCGCAACACCAGCGCCATTCGGTCCCGCGGCACCACCACCACCCCCCGCATCGGTCGAGAGACTACCACCCGCGCCCCCGCTTGAACCGGTGCCATTGATAGCCGCGCCGCCCGCGCCACCTGTCGTAGTCGAACCACTGACGCCACCGTTCGCCTGAACAGAGTTATTACCAGAGCCTACCGTCCCGTTGAACCACGATGACCCGGTTGTTCCAGTCGTACCACCACCTGCACCAACATTGTAAGCCACAGGTGTTCCGGCCGTGAGCGAGACATTAGTCGCAATAGAAAAGCCGCCACCGCCCCCCGCGCCGCCTAGCGTCGTGCCCGTACCGCCCGCGCCAATACATTCAATTTGGTTGGCAGAACTATTCCAGTTCGACGGAGGAACCCAGGTACCTGCGCCGGTAGTTGTCAGAAAAATAGTTGTGCCGCCTCCCGTATAAGAAATAATGACAATGCCTGAACCACCTGCACCGCCATTAGTTGTTCCGGCGGCATTAGACGCACCCGCACCACCGCCTCCACCAGTGTTTGCGGTTCCTGCTGTTCCGTTAGCCCCGTTTATCGCGCCCGCGCCACCGCCGCCAGCGCCTCCGCCCCCCGCTGCACTCGTAAAAGAAGCACCGCCGCCGCCACCGGCATAGGTAACTGAGGAACCAGAGATAGACGAAGCCGTACCATTGCCACCGTTACCACCAGCCGAACCACTTCCGTTGCCACCAACAGCGGATGCACCACCGCCACCACCACCGCCGTATTGAGTGCCCGCCGTAGCGCCGACACCACCAGTATTAGTATTGCCGCCACTACCCGCTGAACCTGGTGTTCCACTGGCTGAAGAGCCACCGCCCGAACCACCAGAGCCACCATTCTCAGCAAAGGAGCCGCCACCGTAGGCCCCACCACCACCACCCGAAGCAGTGATGCTTGAGAAAACAGAACTATTTCCTTGGCTGCCGGCAGACGGCGTTGCCCCAACCCCACCACCGCCACCGGCCCCCACTGTTACAGTCAACCCCGCCCCCGGCGTGACTGATAGAGAGCCTGACAAAACTTGTCCGCCGCCGCCGCCGCCAGCCCCGTAACTACCAATCACCCCACCACCGCCACCGCCGCCCCCGGCGACTATTAAATAGCTAACCAAAGTAACCCCAGGCGGGACCGTCCAAGTCGTGCTAGTATTGAATGTTTGAACCGTCATAGCAGGCTACTCAAAAATAAATGTGCCAGCGTGACGCAATTTCATCCATGGGCAAAGCCACGTCCGAATGCCAATTTCCTTGCACCGCGCAGAGAACCAATAGTCCTCGGACAAATAGCGCCGCGACGCCGGATCAATCTCGGCCTGAAAATACTGCATAATAGCGCGCGGGTTTTTGTCATCAGTCTTGTACCGGAACTGCGGAAACTCATGTTGAAATTTCTCCAAAACCGAACGCTTTATCAACATGAAACCTGTACCGATCCCAGTCACTTCCACAGGTTCCTTGCTATCCCAATCCACAGGTACGTCATAGTTGTACGCATAGCCGGCCCCGATTTCCTTTTTCTTATAGGGGCCACCGATGATTTCATACTCGGTATTTTGGATTTGCAGGATCAGGAGTTCGAGCGCGTCCTGTGCCTTGAACCCTATGTCTGCGTCGATAAACAGAAGATGCTCGGCGGGGGACTGCATGAACACGTCAGCGCAATAATTACGCGCCCGCGTAATCAGGCTTTCATTCAGATAGAAGCATGTGCCGAGAGGAAGACCGTACTGGCCCGCGAGCAATGCAAGGTCCGCGAGGGACCGGGCAAAGATGGTGTGGCAGTTGCCACCAAACTGCGGTGACGCCAGCAGGACAGGGTGCTGCTTTAGTTCCTCAGTCTTGATCGCTCGCATGTAAGCCTCATGGGCAGGCTCACAGCAGTTCGTACACTATGTGGGCACTCACCGCACCGACCGTGCCACCCGTAAAGGCCGACAGTGAGAGTTCACCAAGAGACGCGGTGTTCCCCAAGACCGAAATCGCCATGTCAGGCGTATAGGGGTTCCACTTCATGATACCACCAAAGGCATTCAGGCCAAGTTCCAATCGACCTTGCGAAGTAGCCGCAGAACGCTGCGGATTGGTGCCGGCGGACACAGCCGAGACCGCAGGTGCCGCTAGAGCGGCGGTCGAGGGGTGCATAGGTCCGTCACCATTCGGAGCCGCCAGCGCAGTTGGCGTAGCCATGACAGTGCTATCGCGCGCCAACTGAAGGAAGGTCGGGGCGGAAGTCGTCGCCTGCCCGTCAATCAGGACTTCAAGCACGTTGACAAGCTGCGTGGCTGACCCGCCTTGCAGGGCCATGTAGGTGCCGTTCGCAAGGTTGGTCGTGTCCGCGGTAGCCGTGGGGGTCCACGAAGTCGCGTGAAACAATCGTTTAGCCATCTTACACTCCTACCAAATCCCTTGCCAGCAATGGAGCCAGCGTCTTTCCGTTCCTCAAATCATCCACCACCTGTTGAAACGGGCGGCAGAGTTTATTCTCGTGATAGGCACCCGCACATTGATCGCACAGATACTCGTCACAGTGGGGACAATGGCCCCTAGTCCTTACTCGCTCCGGGTTCATCACCACGGATATTCGACAATGACCACAAGAAAGGGTCGCTGCCTCGAAAATCTGTCCTTCGCCGAAGACTTGTGAACCCGGTATCCCCGGACTTGCCCGATGATCGACGAACAAGTATCCTTCGTATTTCATCCAATCTCCGCTAGGGTAACGTGCGCGTTGGTAATCGCTACAATACTTGCGCCAATAACACTCTCGGCCGCCACGTCGAACCAATACTGCTGGTTCGGCGAAAGTCCTTTCGCCATGCCGTGCAAACAGAACGGCTGAAACAAATCCGCCGCGGTCGTGAGTGTCACGCCGGAAGCCCAAGTCATGGGCGGGCCGAGCGCAACAGCCGAGGCCGGGATAGCCGCAGCGTTCGCCGGGGGAGCCGTGCCGCTGACAATTGGCCCGTAATAAAGTTGAAGATTGATACCCTCACCAACCGTTGTCGCACTATCCGTCAGCGTACCGGAGATAATCGCCAGCACGCTACCGGACGGGGTTGATGGCGTAATCAGCGCCCCAAGACCCTGCATCTTGTACGCAGACGTACTCGCGGGCGCGGTCGGGTTTGCCGGCGAAGTATCCGCGGTCTGCGGGGTAATGTAGCCATAAGGCTGTGAGCCGGATGCCATTATCTAGTACCTAAATCTGTGGACCGACATAATCGGCCCCGTTTACCGCTGACTGAAAGAATTGCCCTGCGAGTGGGCCGCCGCTCTGGATGCCAACAATAACAGCCTCCAGGAACTTAATCAAATCCTTCTTGGTGATGGCCACGCTATTCTGGTCGAGCAAGTTGTAACGAACCTCAAAATCGGTCGAAGCTGTCGGCGCGGAAGTCGCGAGCGTATAGCTCGCCGCCTTGTAAAGCGTTACCCCGCGCGTGGAAGAAATACAAACAGCAGTCATCAGTCTTTCCTTCGCCTACGGACGGGTGGGAGTTTGCATGTAGAGGGTGACACTTCATCCCACCCGCCGTAGAACCCCGTTAAATCGTATAAGTTACCGTTGCGTAGAGATTGTAAGCCGCGGACGGAACCGTGTTATAACCCGTAGTCGCAACCACAATCAAGTCCATCATGCCCAACTTCGGAAGCAGCAAACCCGCGCCGTCGCGGAAGTTGAACAGGTTGACAAGCGGGGTCTGCGTAAGAACCAGCGGCTCGCCGTAGGTCGCAATCGCGCCGCCGAAGGTAATATCGCCACCGTAAAGCGTCCCCGATCCGGTACTCGGACCAGCAACAGTTCCGCCAGAAAATGAACCAGTCGAACCAAGAGCGGTAATAGTCCCGAAGATATAGTTCGCGTTGGTGCCACCGATAGCAACCACGGTTCCCGGAGTAGTGGACCCGCCACCAATACCAACGGTCGTCGGCATCTGGTTCTGGTAAGTAACCGGAGTTCCGTCAACCGTGCTATCACTGAACACTACACCGACGCTCAGCACAAGAGCCGAAGACGAAGTGCCCCCGTCAACAAGCGACTTATCCGAAAATAAGTTTACCGCCTTAATGCAGGCGTGACTTGGAAACCGACACAACCGAACAAAGTTACCAGCGGTCAAAAAACCGACCGCAGGGATCGCAACCTGATCTTCCACCCGCAGAAGATGCGCTGGCGCGCCCGCCCCCGTTGGCAATTGAGCGAACGGGTTTAGAGTGTCATAAAGCGCGACATTGACGCCAGAGGCTTTTTGGGTATAGGTGGTCATAGGCTCGCTCCCTTACGGCGTAATGTCCGCCCCGCTCGTGTCCGAACAAAGTGCGTCAAGCACCTTACCGGGCTGGAGACGGGTGGCACCGTACATGGTGGACGTATAAAGCTGGAAAGGCTCACTCGAAATGTCGTTACGGATCGACACGCGATTGGTCAAGTCTTTCCAAATTCCGAGGTACAGACCGGACTTGCTATAAGCGAGAACCGTTCGCATGTTCGCCGCGGTCGCAAGACGCTCCGTGACCTTGATCTGGAAGCCAAGGAATTGCTCGATCTTGCCATTCACAAGAACCGGCCGGTCGTTAAACTCCGTGCTGACCACTTCGACCTGATTGAGAAGATCGCTTTCTTGCTGCGATCCAATGACCAGAGTAACCGGGTCATTCTCAAGGTCCACATGGTAATGGCGGAAGATGCGCTTCAGTTCAATAACCTTGGCAACGGTCAAACCCGCAGCCGAAGAAGACCCGAACGTGCTGGCCACTTGAAAGTTCGTGGTATTGAACGTCTCGGTCGTCAGGCTCGCGCCGTCCGTGCCGATCTGAGCAGAGCCAGTTGCCGCAGCGATAATAGCGTCATCCCACGAACGGCCAACCGCGTAAGTGGCATTCTCGGCATACATGGACTTCGGATCGACAATCGTTTCGAGTTCATCGAAGCTGTCGATTTGCTGCGGAAGGTCGCCCGGCTGCGGAAACACCCAACGCCGAGTAAATTCCGCGTCAACGCGGCCCATTGGAGCGCCGCGGCCGGAAGGTTGCTGAAGCGAGATTGCGCCGATTTGGTTAATCGGAGACGCCATCTTTCCGACATGGAAGCCCTCACGCACAGTGCCGCGGAGCTTTGAACCTTTTTGCTGAAGCAGCAATTCCAGGTTCGTCGAAAATTGGGTGGTAAAAAGTTGATAGAGGTTCTCTGACATGAGAAAAGCCCACCGTTAATTGGATACCGTGACGAGGGCCGTATCCAAATCCGGGGGCCTATCAGTCGTATAGGGATATTATCCCACCGTAGGAATACTGTCAACTCCCCCTACTGGGGTTATTTATCTCCACTCCAGCCACAAAGCGATAACGACAACAATTGCTAATCCCGCCACCGCACCATACAGAAACAACACTAAAGACCACAACCACGGAGTAAGAGCCTTATTCGTTAAAATATTCATCGTCCACTCCGCTGCCGACTAAACTCAGTATCATCGCCGGCAATGATTGTCGAAAGCGCCTTGCTCTGACGCTGCGCATCAATATCACCCGCCAACAGCCGCGCTGCCCACGCCTTGTCTTTCTTAAGCGCCGTGAGTTGTTCCGTCGCTTGCGCCTTTGTCATGACACCATCATTTTCGCGAGGGCCACCGCCGACGAATTTATCCTCACCAATCGTAGTCGCGATCTTGGCAAACATATTCATGACTTTATCGTAGCCAATCACTTCCTGTAGCGCGTCGATCTGTTCCTTCGTGGCCCCGAGCGCGCCCGCGGCTTCCTTGGCTCGATACAGGAGCGCATCGTAGTTCTTGCCCCATTCAGTCTGGAGCGCCGCTTTCTGTTCGGTGAGTTTGGCCTGCTTCTCTGTCAACTCGGAGGCTTGGGATTTTTCGTTGTACTCGACAACCGACTTGGCAATTTGCGCCGCCGCGTCCTTCGGCAAGTGCAATGTAGCCGCGGTCGCACGCATCGTGTCAACAAACGCGGTCGCGAGTTCCTTACCGTCCTTGCCCTTGATCCCCGAGAAGTCGTAGTCCTTCGGATCGGCCGGCGCACCTAACCGCTGCCACACCTTGTCCCAACCGGGTTCGGTCGCAGTCTTCGGCAACCGTATCAACTGGTCGGACGGAAGGCCCACAAGACTTTCCGCCGACATATACGCGCGGGTGGCTTCGATAGCGACCTTCTTAGGGTCGGACAAGTCATAGCTCTTATTCTGCCACTTGCCAAGGATTTCGGCAGGCACATCGGCGTGCCACGCGCCTGCGGGTGGGGACGGTGCGGTCGTGGTTGTGTCGGTATTACTCATTGTCTTTATCCTCTGCTAGATAGTCCTGCCCGCTATACAAAGCGAGCAATTGCTGCGACGTTAGATTGAAGTGCTGCCAAATACGAAGTCCAACTTCGCGCCGGCCTTCAAGTAACGCGGTGGCCAATTCATCAATTCGGCCGTCCTTATCCTTGACAACACAAGTCTCATTCATCCGGCAGAAATTGGCAAGGTCACGAAGGAACGGTACGCCAGCTACAGCCTTGAACGTCTGATAGCTCTGCTTGCGCGCACGGATGAAATCCCACGCCTTGCTCAACCCCTCTGGTAGTACCATTATGGACCTGCTGGTGCCTGCGGTTGCTGCGGCTGCATTCCAGCCTGTGCCTGTTTAGCCTGCGCGCTCATAAGACCAGCCTGACCCGGCGCAGCCTGGATTTGCTCTTGCCGCTGCATAGCCTTCTGACGATCCAACTTCTTCTGCTTCATCTTGCGCGGCGAAGCCATCCAGCTTTCCTTCGTGCCGTAGATCGCCGCGGTGCCGGGGATCGCGGTATCGAAGTCAAACGCATCGAACAAGGATTGGTCCTGACTGATCGCGAAAGCATCCTTAGCCTGATCGACCGCGCGCCAGAACCCGGCCGCATCACCTGCCTGCATCATCCTCGACAACGGCGATGTATAGACTGTCTTGTACTCGCCCTGTGCCTCCCGAAGCCGCGGCGGCATTGGCTCAAGCAAATTCATCTGCATCAGAAGGTCAAGTTCACGGTCGATCAGTGGGCCAAGATATTCCGATTGCTGCCGGCCGATAGTTGGGGCCAGCAAGATAGCCTTTTCATTGATACGCTCGATAACCTCCGTCGCGGTCATCTGCGGGCTTTCCGTCATGATCTGAAACAGGGTGACCAGCGCCGCATCGTTAATCAGCTTGGCTTCGTCAGCCATCATTTCCTTGCTGATCTGGATTTCTCCGGTCGGCAAGACGTGGACCATCAACTTGCCGTCCGTATTCACCCCGCCGGGATTTATCGCCCCCGGCCGTAACGAAAAGTCCACAATACCGTCATCAGCAGTAAGTAGCACTGGATCAGCGGCACGATGACCCTGTTTAAGAAAAGTTCGTTTTTCTGCGTTGAGTGTCTTGAGAGCCGGGAGGACATATGTAGCCCAGGAACGGCCATAGACCTCGCCGGGAGTTTGATCATATCGGGACGCAGCAAGGGGGAAGGTATTGTAGCCGCCTTCCTGCAAGAGCGTCTTGCCATCGAGCGACACATAGTAAGAAGCCCACCGTTTACCTTTTGCATCGAGCCGCCCTGGTTCAAAATCCTCCCGCGGACAGACCCGGTGAAGGAACATATAAGTCAATTGGCTGTGGCTATCGAGCGCCGGCTGTAGGCTCGACGGAAACGTGTCGGGCCAACGCTGTTTGGCTTGCGCCGCGTTCAGGCGGAACAAGCGGTTAAAGCGATAGATAAGCCCTTGATGGTTTTCACCGAGATAGGTTTCCCCCAAGGAAAATGCTTTGTACCGAAGGCCGCGCTCGCCAGACAATCCGTCAAACTGGTCTGCAAACATAGCGCCGGTTCCGTAGGCACCGAGCGAACGGTAGTTGCAGAAGTTTTGCGCAGCGAAGTTCGCGTTCGGCGCGTACCTCTGCTTGAATAGGACTTTGGTCGCCTTCTCAAACCAGATTTTTGTGTCACGATCTTTCTGGACATAATCGTTATCCGCCTCCAGCGTATGCCACTCCATATTGCGTGGCGTGAGCAAGCTATCCATGATCGCGCAAAAGCGTTGCAGCGCCATCATGCCTGTTGCGTCAATCTGGCGGTCTGTCTTCTTCACCCCCGGCCAATTGAAGTCACCATAAAAGAACGTATTGCGCGAAGGCGGGTCGATCAGTTCGGCAATTTCCTCCCACATGGACGCGGAAGTAGAGCGCCAGAGAACGTCTTGCGCAAACTCCTGTAAGCTGTCCGCAACAACCCGTTCCTCGTATTCGGATTGCTTGCGTGTGTTGCCGTAGGGCTGGACTTCCGAAGCCATCAGCTACCTGCCGGGCCAAGCAACGCCGTTGAGGCATAACTGTTCTGTGAAGCCATAGCCGCCTGCGCCTGCTGCGCCTTGATGCGCCGCTGGCGTTCTTCCTCAGTCTCCTGATCCATGCTCGGAGTACCAGAGTTTCCAATTCCAAGATCGGAACTGGCGAGCGGGTCCAGGGGCGAGTTTTTTGCTGACGTGGCGGGCATTGGCATGATCCTTGCGCGGGGGCATCTTACCCCTGCGTAGGAATTTAGTCAATGCCTCCCCCAAGCACGGGGGAGGTTAATTGTCATTGGGTTTGGAATTCCAAACGGTTCCGGCATAGGGCATCACCTCCTCACTTCAAGAAAAGAATGAGACCAGCGATAGCCAGCGAGAGCAACGCTATACACGCTACCGCTTGAGGCGCAGTCAGATAAAGAACCGCGTCGTCAGGACAGGTCACAGTTTCGGCAGCGCCAAGAATGTCGCAATCGCAGCCGGCAGACCAGCCGCCGCAACTGGCACCGAAGTTATCGGGTTTGCAATAAGGCCAACGGCCACACCCAACGCAATCAGCGTATTCTGTGCGTCCATCACAAGCGGCGCGCAGGCATTATTGAGCACTGCCAGAGGGCCATTCGGGGCTTGCAACGAACCAATCATCGCCTTAGCGTCGCGCGCTTTCTGCAATGCCGAGAATGCCCCCGCCGTAGTAGGCAGCGGATTGGCCACGTTGGTTTTCACGATGGCAAGGACTGCCGTGTAACAGGTGACGGCTGGCGCGTCGGGCGGGGTTTGAGCCTGTGCGTCGGCGAGCGCGGCGTTCAAGTCAGTCTCCGTGAAGGTCTGCAACAGCAACAGCGGGTTCGCCGTAGCTTGAGCAGTCGTGACCTTAGCCGCGACTTTGGTTTGAGCGTGGGCCGGAACGCACAGCCAGACTAGACAAACGAGAGCAAAGATAAACTTCTTCATGATACCTTTTCCTTAGCACCACAAATATCAAATGAATAACTCATAACCCATCCTTTATTTTGTTGGAAGAACAGAAACAATAGTTGCCCCGCCCCGACCATCAGGAACAACAGCATCCGTTTTAACCGCGGCTTGAATTGCATTCGCAGCCGTAGCCACTGAAGCAGTTTTAGCCACAATACCATGAGCCTTGGAGAACTTGGCAAGGACCAGTTGCTTGCCACGGTCGTTCCACCACGACCACACAAGGCTAACTAGCCCGACCACAATGCCCGAACCAACAGTAACAAACCCTGTTTCATCCGGCCCGGTATGAAGCACACCCAAAGTTATGAGAGCGCCAGCCAACCATGCCATCACCTTCTTGGCGGCGAAGCTGGAAACCATCTTGATTGTATCAGTATCCATGTTCGTTATCCTGCTGAAATTGAACCGGGCGGGCACCAGTGCCAGAAAAAGTGAACGGCCAAGCCGCCCGCGAACAAACCCATGAGAAAAATACTAAGAGGCCACTTCGACCCGATTGTAAAAACCGCCATACTCAGCGTGTCTTGCCGAGTGGGGTAGCGGAACGCATACCACTCAAAGTAGGCAAAAAATGCAATCGCCCCTAAAGTGCCTAGTATCCAAGGCAAGTCCATCATGACTGTTGCGCTCGTACACCGGCCGCCGCATCGAGCGCAGCCTTGGCGGCAACAGCAGCGAAAGTCTTTACCTGCTCAGCCGGGATTTCGCTTTGAAAGATAACCGGGATGACCGACTTTATATCGGCCTGAACCAAATCGAGAATTGCCGTAGTCGCCGCTGCGTATTCCGCTGGTGTGGTCATGGCGTCACCCCTGGCACCGCGAGAACCGCCGCAAGAATTTGCGCCTGAATATCCGGCAGAACCGGAAGCACAACATGCGCTTCCGCACGTTCGAAGTTCTGAAAATTGGTAGTCGTGTTACCGGGCGCAAGCTGAACGACGCCACCACCGGGATAGACAGGTTGCCGATAATGTAGCCATTGAGCGACATTATCCGGTACGAAGTATTGTCCGGGTGTTGAGGTTCCAATCGCATAGGGAATAGTTCCTGGAGCATTGGTGCCCCAATCCGTACTGTCGATTGAAACCACCAGCGGCAATGAAAGACCCAACTTTTTTGCCGCATCAGCCATATAGAACATCATCATGGCCCCGAGCGAGTGCCCGAGAATGATCGGGGTTTGGCCGGCCCCAACTGCCGCCGCCAGGCTCTGCTCGAACTGGAAAATGAACGGCCGCGGATCGGCCCCGCCAACAGTATTGAAGTGAACGCCCTTTGGCGTGTTCTCGTTAAGAAAGTTTGCAAGGCGCGAGAGCGGGTTGGCGAACAAGGCTTCGTCAAGGCCATTGCAAGCAAGACAAAAGAACTTACTCATGCAGTCGCTCCAAAAGTGATAGACGGGTCAGCCACCGCCATACACGATAGCAACGCAGCGCATCCGAGTTGATGGTCAATAGCATTCGGATCATAGTTACCATCCGAAACATATTTCCCCGAGTGATACTGGTCAGTGCTCGCCCACACATAAGGCGACGGCACGCCTCGGCTCGCATAGCCGAGACCGTTGTATTCCTCAAGCAGCGTCAACATACCACCAATCGACCAGTCCTCCCACTTCGCCGCGAACGGAGCGCAGCTATGGAGCGCGTAAACAGCAGCGTCAACCCAATTCGCAAACGGCCCAATCCCACGCGGAACATGGATCGAAACTTTGTCCCAAGGGTCACCCTGAGCAAGCCCCGCCGTCCAACTCTGCGAACTCTCGCGCTCATGAATGACCGCAACCACGTACCACGGCACGCCGGTCTGCCCGCTCACGTTTTGGTAGAACTGCTTTGCCGCGGGCGCTATAAGGCGTTCAGCTACCGCGTCAAGCGTAGCACTGAGCGACGGGGTAGTGTGCATGACTACCCATCGTTTTGCATTTGCAACCTTGAGCGCCGCAACGTTCATTAGAACTCGTCCTCATCGTCTTCTTCCTCAACCTCGTCGGCTGGCAATTCCTTTTGCTTCTTCTTCAGCAGTTCCAGACAGCGTTTCGCCTCAGCGGTGTTTTCCTCGGTCGGGCTTATCTTCGCCGTGATCACGGTTGACTTGGCCAACGCCATGAAGTGCGGCAGGGTCTCGTGACCCGGCGCACCGTGGCCTTGCTCGATGGGCCTGCCGTCCTTGTCAAACTTCACATCGTCGCCGAAGACGGTTTTCATCCGCTTCAGCTTCTTCGGACCCATTTTCTTGGCCATGAAAGTTCCCTCTAGCATTGACCGTTACAAGGCCACAACAGACCACTAAGGCGCGTAAACAGCAACGCAATGTCGATCACGACAACAAGCACTACCGCGACGAATAATACGAGTTCAACCCCGGACAGGCGGCCCATAGACTTGCCACCCGAGAAGCAGGAGCAGAACCATTGTCACGAGGCCAGAAAAGCCACCCACGCCGTATTCCCGGCCGAAACCAAACGCAACCGCGCCGGCAAAGATCACCGCAACAATGAAGATGACCCAGAACAAAAGACCGCGGGTCATGCGATCACCTCTTGGTCTGCCGAGACGTTACCGGACGGATATACCGTCCCCGCCTTTGCAACAGGAACATCACCCGGAACCGGAGTAGGATTTTTGGGGTCGAACGGCTTTGCCGCAACCGCGTCGAACGCGGCTTTATTCGATACATCGACTTGCTTCTTGGCGGCGTCAACGTGCGCTTTCTTCCGCTCCACGAGAGCGAGCAACGCATTCAACTCGTCTTCCACCGCGGCGAGAACATTTCGCGCCTTGGCAGCGGCTAAAGCCGAAGTGTCCCGAGCCGCTACGATCTTGACATTCTCGGCATTCGCAGTCTGAACCTCGACAGTCGCCGCGCCACGCCCGGTCTCGATTGGGTTGCCGTAAGCGTCCTTTACACCATGCGCGCCGAAGACGAGTTTTTCTGTTGCATTCAGCGGCACCGGAATATACTGACTACCGATACCCGGCGCGGTTGGGGCTACGGGTTTTGCGGGGATTACAGGATAAAGGTCAGCCATAGTGAAAATCCTTGGGAAAAGCTGGCATCGTCAACGCACCCTACCATCAGGAAAGGTCGAAGTCAATATCCCTCGCGATCATATTTCTGCGCCTTTGAGCCGCAAAACCTCCGAGCGGGGTCTTTCGCGCGAACCGCTTGGCCATCACGGCAATTCTCGTTGCACTCATCAAATCGTCTTGTTCCTTGACAATCTGGCCATCCTTACGATGATAGCCCCGGTATTCCTCGAACCAGTCCATCAATTGACGGGCCACCTTGAAACGCCCGGTAGCCATCCGTTGTTCCATTTCAAGAATTCCGGCCTCGGTCGAAATCGAACCATCCTCGAACTTGGCGTGGTCGGGCAACATCGCCAAACCCTGTTGCTTATACAAAGTCGAAAGCACTTCACCAGAACCCTTGTCACGCACCGTTCCGTCCTGGGGCCACGCAACAGGGACGTTTACCCCGATTGGTTTCATCGCCAGGGCATGATGCACCGGCAGGGACAGCTTACCCTCCCCGACCATCTTTATTGCGTGGTGAACATGGACCACATCGTTATCCTTGTCCCACAGGATCAGCGCCGCAGCGAATGGATGACCAATACCGAAGTCGATCCCCCACAACGTGAACCAATGCTGCGGGATATACGTCAGCGCATCCTCTTTCAAAGTTTCCTCGTCATAGTCGAACACCCGGCCTGACCCGAGCAGCGGCTCCCCGCGGGCGCGAGCGTCGCGCTCATGCGACCGATACCCGGCCAACCGTTGCGCTTTTTCTTCCGGGGTGAAATGTTCGGCTTCGTCCAACGTCATGTTGACGATGGCGCGATCAGGACTTTGTTCTTGTTTGAACCGAAGGACTAGTTCTGTGCGCCCGAGCAATGGAGTAAAAGTCGTGAACATGATACCATCGGGGGCCAGCCGGGTAAGAAATTCGGCGTACACATCCATCTTGCCTTCTTCGTCGCCCCAACCGAAGTCGATTTCGTCGCCCTGGAAACCGGCGCGGCCTTCTTCGTAACTTTTGAACTGTATTGTCGAGACACCATCCTCAACGCCGTTCGTCTTGTGGGTAATCTGAATGGTATCGTAAGCGTCCGTCACGCCCCTCGATAAAGATTTGTCCACCAAGCGGTCCTTCGGAATATACCCAGTACCGAATAAACTCTCCACTCCAGGCTCGCCGCACAACTTCTTTTGCTGAATGTTGCGAACGTCCACACTCTTGATCCCCGCACACCACCCGCGCGTCGGCCGGGAGAACTTTTTTCCAGTCCACCATTTCGGATAATCTCCCGTCACATGACACGCCGCCTCGAACGCACCGGCTTCGGACTTGCCGGCGCGGTTCGCGGCCATGAACATTCGCTCGCGCTTGGTACGCCCAAGATCAAAAAACAATTTCTGTTTCGGGTACGGCTTGAACAACCGTATCTTGTTGTACTTGCGGAATGCGGCGAGTTCTTCCAGCGTTCCGAGAAGTTCAGCCAGCTTTGGATTGGCCATCAGCCATCTTCCCAATCCTCAACCACGACTTCGGAAAATTCCACATCTATCACTCCTAGCATTTTTTTCACCGCGGCGGCGTCGAAACCGAGTTCGCCGGCCAACTGTGTCGCCCGCTCCAGCATTGCTTCCTCGGTACGGCTTTCGTCCTTGACCTTGACGGTGTGTTCGGTCTTGGCGTGCAGGCCGCTGCGGTCGAGAATGGCGAGATTGGCCTTGACCTGATCCTTGTGGCTTGGGTCGGTCGCGATCAGGGCCAGGGTCGAGACCGCAACAAGGCCACCGACATTGAGCCGGCGCTGCGCTTCCTCGTGCATAGCCTCCTGTACCCGCTCGTTGTGGGCCAGCGAATGCGCCGTAACGTTGATTTCGCTTTTGCCATTGTCGGCGTACCCCGCGGCCCGGGCGCACCGGGTATAGTCCATTGTCCCGAGTTCGGCCACGGCGCAGACGAACAGGCGTTGCTTTTCAGTCAACGCCCGCATTTTTGGCCCCAATTGGGTCTCGGGAGGGGTCTTTATGATCGTGGGAACTGGCATACTAATTGAATTAGCAAAAATGGGCCTTTTTGTCAATCCCCCGCTATTGTGTCAGAATTGTGACAGTGGTTTCAAAAATCGCCGCGCGTGCAAGAACTTACCCGAATATTTTTGAACGAGCGCGTTTCGCCCCCCACCCCCGACCCCACCCCGGTCTTTTGCAAGAAACGTGCCAATAGGACAAAACTGGTGCAAGAATTGTGCCAATAGGACACTATCGGGATGCAAGAACCGTGCCAATGGCATATAATAATTTGAACAGTTCGTGCAAGAAGCGTGCCAATCTGTTGAAAGCCATGTAATAATCTGTAACAATTCGTGATTGGCCAGGGATTAGCGGTCGTGTGATGAATTTGGCGTGAATAGGACCATATTAAATCTGGAGCAATGACAATGCAAGCCATAGCCGACAAGTACCAAGCCATAGCCGACAAGTACGCCGGCAAGCTTTGCCTGCTTTACACCCTAAATGGCACACAAGAGGCCATTATATGCGGGCGAATGAACGAGTTTGCAACAATCCATGCGATTGACGGGCCACTATCAATTGAAGTGAACTGGCCAACCGTTGAACGCAAGATGGAAAGCGACAAACTTTTCTATACGTGCTAGTTCACGAATACGTGACTTGGCCAGCATAGGGGGTTTACTTTCTGGCCAAGTCATGTTATAGACGCAATGCCCATCGCAATGGCGGGAGCGAAGGCGAAACTCCGTGTAGCACTTCGTTCGCCCGCCCCAGTAGCGAAGGCCAATGCGTCATATACATGGCTTGAAACCTGGAGGATAAGATAATGTCGAAACACTACTCTGACCCTGCCCGCGAGACCGATGTGAAAGCCCGCACCTAAACCCCCTTAACTTGGCGAATGACGAAGCCACACAATCGCGCCAATCACGGCGCAACTAGCGGAGCGCAAGCCATGCCTAGGACAAACCTTTCGGATCAATTCGACGCAACACAACGGAAAGAGTGGAAACCTAAAATCGTTTGCCGAAATACATTCAAGTTTGAACGCGACGGCGCGACGGTTTACCGGCTGCACGGCACTGACATCGTGTGGATCAGGGACGGCAAAACAACACTTAATTCGGCCGGCTGGAAAACAGTCACGACTAAGGACCGGATGTCGCATTATTCGGGCTACAACGTTTATTCCAAAAACGGTTGTTGGTATGTCGCGGGGCGCGGGAGCTGGAACGATATTCCGTATTTCGATGGCATGGTGTTGCCCGATGCTTTCAAAGCGCCGGCAAAAGGCGTTGCGACGGAAAAGCGGGAAATTAAATTGCGGGCGGATATCAAAAAGTTTGTGGCCAAGCTCGACAAGCTTTTCGAACTGCCGGCGCCGTCGCAAGGGGATTGTTGGTATTGCAGTACGTGCGTTGTTGACGGTAAGAACGCGGGCAAAAGTATGGGCGAGCTTTCGCATTCGGATCATATTGCTAGCCATGTGAAGGAAGGCTATTTGCACGGTTCGCTGATTTTGAACGCTCTTAAATGGGCCGGTTATCCGTATCCGGGAATTGTTTGGCAAATGGGGAATTCGGACCTGGCGCGGGGCAAAAAGCCGGGCATGATTAAGCGGGCTCTAAAGCGATATCTTTATCGCCAGTTCGGGCTTGTTGGCTAAACATATCGAGGTGATTTTCGGGTTCGAAGGCCCGCGGGTGCGTTATTTGAGAGTGCCCGCTACCTTGCTGCCCCTCAAAACCGAGAACATGGAGAGAACATTTCATGCTTATCCGGTTGCCACACACAAAAGCTGAGGCCTACTAGATGTTGACGCGAACAAAACCCAAAGCTCTTGACCTTTTCTGCTGTGCCGGCGGCGCGGGAATGGGCTTGTGGCAAGCCGGATTTGAGGTTGTCGGCGTTGATATTGAACCGCAGCCTCACTACCCCTTCGCCTTCTTCAAAGCCGACGCTCTGACGTACCCGCTCAAAGGCTTTGATTTCGTGTGGGCCAGTCCGCCTTGTCAGGCTTACACACTGGCGCAACGTATTCGGGACAACAAGCACCCTGACCTGATCGAACCTATCAGGAAGCGGCTGCAACGCCTTGGAGTGGCATGGGCGATTGAGAACGTGGTAGGCGCACCACTCATTAACCCGATTGAACTTTGCGGGGCGATGTTTGGCTTGCAAGTTTACCGGCATCGCCTTTTTGAGTGCTCGTTTCCTATCGAAGCCCCGCCCCACCCCGTTCACATGGCGCCCCTTCGCAAAATGGGGCGTCCCGTGCGGCCGGGCGAGTTCATGCACGTTGTCGGCAACTTTTCCGGCGTTGCCCAAGCCCGCAAGGCCATGGGGATTGACTGGATGATGCGCGACGAATTGCGGGAGGCGATACCACCCGCTTACGCCAAGTTCATCGGAACAGCCGCAATGGCATATATCAACCAGACACAAGATGTAGGGCTGTGTGTCTAAACCGGATAAGCATGGAACATTTGATTAAAGAAGCCTTTCGTCGCATGACTAGCGAACAAACTTGGCAAGATCGCGCCATCGCACTCACCGGGGGTAACAAGTCCGCCCCCGGTACAGTGCTGTTGGCCATGTTGGGGCGGTCTACCAAGCGCCCGCATTTTGGCCGGGAAGGTTATATTGACGCGCAAGGCATGGTGCGGTCCTCGATGGTTCATGCCACGAAAGGCTGGTTTCCGAATGTCCCTATCTGTGACAAGATCACGTTGCGGGACACGTTTCGGAAAATAGCCGATGAACTGAAACTATCGGACGTTGATCGGGTAGCCATGTTTGGCGAACTCAAAAAATGGTTGACACGCGACGATAGCGCAGCTTATGATCCGCGCGAGAGACTTGGCGAATGGTACAAACCCTCTTAATGGAGAGAACAAATGAAAATTATTCAGTTAATAACGGGTAAAGTCTTATGGGAAGGCGCGAACCTGACAGGCGCGGACCTGACAAGCACGAACCTGATGCGCGCGAACCTGATGCGCGCGAACCTGATAGGCGCGAACCTGACAGGCGCGGACCTGACAGGCGCGAACCTGAGAGGCGCGAAGCTGATGCGCGCGAACCTTATTGTTGGTGGCCAACGGTCGGACGGGTATCTGTTTTTGCTATACCGGCACACCAACGGGGATGTGCGAGTTCGCGCGGGGTGTCGGTATTTTTCAGTAAAAGAAGCAAAAGCGCATTGGCTTGCTACCCGCAAAGGCACGCAACTAGGTAAAGAAAGTCTTGCCTTAATCGCTGGTCTTGTTGCTTTGGCAAAAATTGCAGGGTGGAAGTGTGATGATTAAGCAGCATAGCGAACTTTTGGCATTGCTCGATCAACGGTACAAGGAACTGTCGCTAGGCGAATGGAACAAATCTTCTTAATGGAGAAAGCTAAATGAGTGCTTTTACAGTCTGTGACTGTTGTAAGAAAGACTTGCAAACCATCAAGCAACTAGGCCAACACATCAAGGATTGTATTGTATTGGCTCCGCCGCACCGGGCGCGTGACAAGTTTCACGCGCAAAGTGAACTGTTGGTATTGCTCGATCAACGGTACAAGGAACTGTCGCTAGGCGATGGCAAGCCATATCGTGTTCCGGTTTGGAATGCGACTGACTTGGCACGGATTGATCGGGCGGTTGCTTTGCACGCACAGGCCAACATCCATGACCCGTTCGCTGCTGGTCGGATGCGGTTGCATTTGACACGCGCGCTTGACAGTTCAGGCGAAGTCCTCCGCGCCGCGTCTGGCACAATCGCAGCGAGGCATGTGCTATGATTGATGCTGACCTGGAACTGTGGCGCGCGGTAATGGCCCAAGCTTTTACCGACTTGAGGCTATCGCCGACACTCAAGGACAAAGTATCGCGGCGGGCGAGGCGCAACGCAATCAAGTGGTTCACAACACGCAGCGATGACCTGGAAACAGTGTGCGAGTGTGCCAATCTCTCGCCGCACACAGTCATGCAGGAAGCCCGAAATCTTCTTAATGGAAAAAAAGTGGAGAAATCTAAATGACACCCCCTGAATGGAATGTATTATTGGCCCCGACGGTCTCGTGGCAGCAATGCTATGCTATCGTGGCCAAGGAAGCCCGCGCCTATCTGGAAATAGAAGCGCCTAGCGGGCTTGGCACTGCCGGGCTGGTCGAAGGCCTGTACCCTATCGCCCTAGCGCGCGGTGCCGGCTACAAGGCCCGCGCCCGGCTGTTCAAGGCGCTGGCGGCTCTTGCTGACCATGACTTGAAGGATTGTTGCACGCGGGGTGAGGGCCGCCCCGGCAAAGGTCGCATGAACAAGACAATGGTGCGGCCAATCTACTGGCACGCGCCGAAGGCTATGGAAGCCTGTCAGATTTGCCCGCATTGCGGGGAACAGATTTAGCCCGGCAAGTGCCATAGCAGATGGCGGCCTTGTTTGGTGCAATACGCCTCCAGTCGGGTCCTGGCTAGTGTGGCTAGCGCGCGACTGGTTCGGTCAATGATGGCTTGACGTTCTTCGGGTGTATCCAATTCATCGGGAGGGATCAATGCACCGGCTAAAACCACGGTTGAGACGCCAGCAATCTCTCCGCAGGCTCCGAGCATACGCAATGCTGCGCCAACTGTCTTTGGCGCAAACGTCGCATCTTCTCCGAGGCTGGCTTTGTAATCAGTACCGCTTATTGGTTGAAAGACAAGCGATTGTCCGACAGCTACGCCTTCAAAATAGAACGGTTCCTCGCGTTCCAGAGCACTAGCATGTTGCACGACTTTGACCGAAACCAGCTTCGTGTTCGGTACACGTTTTACCGCGAGCGTGGTATCGAACCCGGCTTGGAAGGCGCTACTGCCACGCCCGCCGCGCCCTTCATCCTTGCCGAAGTGATGCAAGCAAATAACCGCGCACTCAAATTCATCGCGGAGACTATCGACGAAGCCAATAAACCGGCCTACATCGCCGGCATCGTTTTCGTTCAGCCCGACCATGCACTTGGCGACGGTATCGAGTACAATCAGCCCTATTTTAGTTTGGCTGTCCCGCAAACGCACGCGGATTTGCTCGCGGAACTCGTCGCATTCTTCGGTGCTAATAATATGTGGCCCACGCGCGACGTAGAATGGAATATGTTTGTTAATCTCATGCGCAACTTTCCAGGCGTGCTTGCGAGCCTTTCTAATGTCGTCTCTGACTTCGTGCGCTCCGTAAAAGGTTGGCCCGCTTCGACGTGGCGGCTCTCCGAATGTTGCTTTGTTTGTCGCGACGGCCAACGCCATATCCTGCACAAGAAAACTCTTGAAACTGCCAGTCAGACCCAGGACTAAAACAGTGGCGCGGTCTGGAATGATCTCAGGAATAAGCCATTCCGGGTCTGGGGCCTCGTCCTGTTCCTCGTCATCCTCAAAATAAAAACGTGAGCGGACAGGCGGCGGTTCTTCGGGCGCGCTTTCGAGGGCTTGGCCGAAGACTTCCGCCGCCTGTCCTACCGCAAATGCACCCGCCTCGTTTTGCATGTAGGAGGACGCATTCAATACTATGCGCTCCAACTCCCCATGCGCCCAAGGTGGGACGCAGTGCGGGTTCCAATGTTCCTCTAAAAGTTGTAGGCAAGTTTCCGGGGAAACACCCAAAGCCTGTATTTCAGCAGCAAGTCGGTAACTTCGATCATTTCCGCCTTGTCCTGTTCGAGCAACGTCGCCTCGCCTAACACAATCACATAGGAGATTTCGTGTACGAGCGACAGCTCCACTCCCGTCAAGGACCGTGCCACTAGGCGCAGCTTGGCGAGTTGGCGTAGCAAACCTAGCCGCAATTCCGTCAGGGAGAGTTGCAATGGGTCTTTCATGCAGCACCTTATAAGCTTGGCCGTCCACGACCGAGGGTGGGACCAGGACATAGGAATGCCGGCCGCGCGTGTCGATCTTGGGTGCGATCTTGTTCACGCTTGGTGGCAGCGATCCTTTGTAGTACAGGTGCTTGCCGCCGCGCGGTGTTGTGACTGTGAACGTGTCAGGGAAGTCGTGCGGAGCCGCGCCAGGATCAATGTCGATCACACACCAGCCGGCGTCTTCGGGGCACAGGCCGATGTTGTAATCAGGGTTCTCATTCCACCACGCTTCTATCTGTTCCGTGGAACAAGTTGCGTCTTTGTGTGCATGTTCGCACGCCGGTTGCTTGCCGTTGGCCCTACACGGGAACACGGGCCTGCCAGCAGCGGCATATTGCAGCGCGGTTTCTTTAAGACTGGTGATTGACTGTGCCCTCGAAAGATGGTACACCTATCACGGAACTGGAGACCAGTCAATGCCCATTCGCAAAACTACTAGCGTTTACCGTCAAGTTGATGATGGTGTTTGGTATCGCTGCGCAAAAAAAGAATGGACGCAATGCTGCGATTGCGGCTTAGTGCATCTGGAATACTGGCGGCAACGCAAGGTTAAAGGCAAACTGGTAATCGAGTTTCGTACTGTGCGCGACAATCGGGCTACGGCCGCGGTGCGCCGCCAGCACAAATTTGTCCTGGATGACCACGGATGATTTTGGACTATGTAGGGAACACGCGCGCATTCTTGCTGAAGGTGCCGCGCGGTGCGGAGGATATTTCCATTCTCATGCGCGAGCATGGATTAGACTTGTCCGAGCCGGCATCGTTACCAGGGGAGGCGGTTCTGTTCACGCGCGACCCGTACTGCGCTGCATCGTTCGGGAAGTATGCGACACCACAGGCAAAAGGACAACTCCATGGCATCCTCCATGAAATCGAAGCCTCGTTTGCGGCATCTAGCAACTCACATATCAGATGCCCCGCCGACAAGGAACTATGGCCCTTTCAGAAGGCTGATATTGACTACGCCAAGCGGCGACGTAACACTCTCGTTGGCGATCAGCCTGGACTTGGCAAAACTCCTATCGCAATCTGTTATGCCAACGAAATCTCTGCGCGAAGGGTTCTTGTTATCTGCCCTGCTAGTATCCGATGGCAATGGGTAAAAAAGATACGCGAATGGACGACAATGCGGTGGCCCTATCATGTTCATCCGGTAATCGCTGGCCGGCATGGTGTGCATCCTACCGCGGCATGGACGGTGGTGAGCTATGAACTCGCAAGATCAGAAGGTATTGGCAAAGCTCTGGCCAGGGGGACCTATGACTTGCTTATCATCGACGAAGCGCACTACCTCAAAACAACAGACAGCCGACGAACGCGCGCTGTGTTTGGTGGGGGAAGCGAGCGCGCATTTGAACCGCTTGCTGGACGGTGCGGGGCCATACTCGCACTTACGGGGACGCCTCTCCCTAACCGGCCGCGTGAGGCTTACACGATCACTCGCGCGCTCAATTGGGACGCTATTGACTGGTTGTCCGAAGACGACTTCGGCGCACGATTTAATCCTTCGCTCCGAATTGAGCGAACTGACCCGCGAACTGGACGAACTTCGTTCTACATTGACGAGCGAACTGGTCGCCACGGAGAACTCCAAAATCGCCTGAGGGCGAATTTCATGACCCGCCACCTGAAACGGGACGTGATGCCGCAGCTTCATATGCCGGTGTACGACTTGATCCAGGTCGAGGAAACCGGGCCGGTCAAGCAAGCACTCAAGGCCGAGAGTTTGCTTGACATAGACCCGGAGCATCTGGAGGGTGCGGACGCCACGATCCTTGGGCATGTAGCGGCGGTGCGCCGGCTTATGGGAATAGCTCTGGCCCCACAGGTTGCGGATTATGTGGAAATGCTACTTGACGGCGGCGAGGAAAAGCTGGTATTGTTCGCGTGGCATATCGAAGTCATGAACATTCTGGAGGCGCGCCTTGAAAAACACGGTCTTATCAGGATTGATGGCTCGACTGGAGCAACAAAAAAAGAACGACTTGTCAAGAAATTCATTGACGAACCCGGCATCCAAATCGCCCTTGGCAACCTTCTTAGCATGGGAACAGGCACGGACGGGTTGCAGCATGTCTCCTGCCACGCTCTTATTTCTGAGCCATCTTGGACGCCGGGAGAAAATGTCCAGTGCTTTGACCGGCTTGATCGCGGAGGCCAAACCCGCGTAGTCCAGGGGGACATATTCGTTGCCCCCAACAGTTTCGCGGAACGAATACTCGCCGCGTCTTTACGGAAACTCGCCGTGACGAACAAAGCACTCGATCACAGGATAGGGTCTTGACAGGTGTTTGTTGTTGGTGTATTAAGGAATAGGGTTGGCCCCGGCGGCGGGGACAGATTGCGAGGAACAAAGGCCCGCAAGCCTGAACGCCTCGGACCTTTCTGAAACTGGACCTGCCGGCCGGAAGTCCTGGGAAACTAGACCCGCGGCCCTAACTGGAGTTACAATTCATGGCTCATATCACAGGTGGTGAAGTCACTTTTGAGCGGCGCTTGAAGACAGGCGACTACGAGCATAAGCACGCCGCGGTCAAAATGTCCTTCAGCGTGGACGAGAGCGAGGACGTGGAAGCGATCCTCAATCGGACTTCGTTGCTCGCGCTCACCAAGGCGCACGAAATGCTCGGTCTCAAGGTGACACCGGCATTGACCGCGACTGCTAAGAGCCAAACCAAGACGACAGCAGCTAAAGGTGCAGCCGGTGTTGCCGCTGTCAAGGCGGTCGAGAAGACACAGGTTGATGCTTCGGTGGTCGAGGAACCCAAAACTCAGATTAGCACTGGTGACGCGCGAGTTGACCCGGCTCAAGTGCCCGACGAACTCGACGACACCAGTGTTGATATTACGGATGCGATGTTGACGGACGCCGCGAAGACGACGAACAAACGCATCAATAACCCGGTTGTCATCAAGGCAGTTCGGGACAGATACACTGGCAAGACGCCTTCGATTTTGAGCGAGATACCAAAGCCAAAGCGGCAAGCGTTCTTAGACGAACTCGCGAAGTTGAAGTAATCCTGCTCCATTCATGACACAAACGCGCGTCGCCGAGGAAGCCGGCTACGAAGGGCGTGCAGGACATGAAGGCGCGTTGATGCGAACCAAATTGAAGGCTTTGGACTTGTTTTGCTGCGCGGGCGGCGCGGGCATGGGCTTGCACCAAGCTGGCTTTGATGTTGTAGGTGTCGATATTAACCCTCAGCCACATTATCCGTTTACCTTCTTTCAGGCGGACGCCATGAAATTCTCGCTCAGTGGCTTTGATTTCATTTGGGCCAGTCCGCCTTGTCAGCAATTCTCGATTACAAAGTCTCTATTCCGTGACAGGAAGCGGGAGCATCGAAAGCTGATCGTCCCGATACGGAAGCGCTTGGCGACCACTGGCCTGCCCTATGTCATCGAAAATGTTATAGGTGCGCCGCTTAACGACCCCATTATGCTTTGTGGCACGATGTTCGGTCTTAAGGTTTACAGACACCGAATTTTCGAGAGCAACTTTACAATTGTCGCTCCCCCACACAGGAAGCACACTCAAGGCTCTACAGGCAGTCACCGCGGTTACAGTCGAGGCAATCCGATGGTTTGCGTGGCCGGCCACAACTTTAAGCGCGAGGAAGGTGAAGCCGCAATGCGTATTGATTGGATGACCAACCGAGCGGAACTTTCTCAGGCCATCCCGCCCGCCTATGCCAAGTTCATCGGGAAGGCGGCAATGGCTCATATCAGACAGACACAAGATGTGGGACCATGTGAGGAAACCGGATAAGCATGCCTGGTATGTCGTTATCACGATAGGAGCGGCCGCGATGAAACGCACCGAACTAAAAGAATTGCGGCAAGCCGTAGCCGATTACATGCGGTCGGAAGGGTGTAGCTGCTGTCGAGACATCGACGCTCACGAGCGACACGCTGAACGATTGGCTAAAATACTCAACGTCCCGCGCTACTCCGATGGCAGCGGCTTCGATTTTGCGAAATTCAGAACAGCAGACTTGGTGAAATAGGAGCCGAAGCAATGACCGCCAAAAAACTCACGCAGCTAGAGCGAGACGCGCTCAACAACCTCTCTAGCCGACTATCTCGCGGCGAAACGGGCGCGGGAGAAGGCGGCATGAGCGGCCCATTCCAGGCCAGCCCCATTCTCGCCGCGCGCGTCAAGGACGTGACGGTAATGGCCGTGCGCGTGCCGGCCGAGCTGCACCCGGAGAGCAAGCGCCTCCTGCAAGCCTTCGCCGAGGAGCTCGCGGCGAAGATGCGTGGCGCCGAATTGAAGTACGGCTACAGCGATCACTGGCTGCACGGGATTTGGGATACCGAATGTCGCGCGCAAATGCGCGAGCACATCGAAAAGGGCGATCCGCGCGACGTTGCGATCTATGCCGCATTCATGTGGGCGCGCGGCTGGCCGATCGTGAAACTCATAGCTCACGATCAGAGAGGGGACACAGTAACGCACCGCTATTCGATCCAGCGGGAGGACGGCAAAGGTGTCTGGCTTCTATTCGACATTCCAACCAATTCGCCCTTTACACCGCTCGATGTAGCTCGCGCTCTTGAACAGATTTTGCCAGAATTGGATTACTAGAGCAGGAGATTAGAAAGGCTATTCTATCCGCGCAAGTCGGAGCAACGGTTGTTGTCCTGATCCGCCCCGGCTTGAATACCGTGTGGTTTCAACAATGCTTGACATACGGCGAAGTCAGGTTTATACAGGCAGACGAGTTCAAGTGCGTCGAATGCGGGCAACACCTGGAATTTGCTATCGCGATCTTCAGACCTGGAGATAATACCAATGTCCACAGAAATCAGACCGGCCCACAGTCCACTTGGGGCAAGTTCCTCGGAACGCTGGATGAATTGCCCCGGCTCTGTAGAGCTACTTAAGACCCTTAATCTGCCCTCAAGCGATGAACCCGACTACCGGACCTTGGGGACTGCCGCTCATGCCGTGGCGTGCGAGTGTCTTCAGAAAGGTCTTGATGCTTGGGAAGTCATGGGCCAGAAATACGGCAAGCACGAGGCCGATGATGACCTTATCAATGCAGTTCAATTTTATCTGGATGAAGTGCGGTCACTCATTACGCCGGCTTCCAAACTCTATTTTGAGTTTCAGATTGACAACCCCGACTTTCATCCGCAATTCTACGGAACGGTCGATTGCGGCGTCATTACGGGCACCACGCTCTATGTGAGGGATTACAAACATGGCGAAGGCATCGCGGTTGATGTAGAGTGGAACCCGCAGATTATGTATTACGCTTATGGTCTTCTGCGCCACCATCCCGACGTTACTGAAGTCAATTTGGGAATTGTCCAACCGCGGGGATTTCACCCGGATGGGCCTGTCCGAACCTGGGTTACGTCAGCGGATAGCATTAGGGCATGGGCTAGTGAAACTCTTAAGCCCGCGATGGATCGAACGGAACTGGACCACTCGTTAGACGCCGGCCCCTGGTGTCGTTTCTGCCCCGCCAAACTCGTCTGCCCCTTGATGACTTCACTGTTCGGCGCGGCGTGTACCGCCGATCCTCAAGTCGTAGTGAACCTGTCCGATGCCAGCCTCGGGCGGTCCTATCAATATGTTCAGGCGGTCAAGTTCTATCTCAAGGCAATGGAGGACGAGACTTTCCGGCGCTTGAACGGTGGCGGTGAAGTCCCCGGTACGAAGCTGGTCATGAAGAAGGCCAACCGGGTCTGGAAGGAAGGCTTCAACGACGTGTTCGCTGGTATTAAGGAAGCGTGGACTGTGCCTGAGTTTAAGTCGCCGGCCGAAATGGAAAAGATCGGCGCGGAGGCTAAGGCGCTGGTGCGCCAATGGGCCTACACCCCTCAGACCGGCTACACGGTAGCTCTCGAAACCGACAAGCGCGCGGGTGTCAAGGTTCAGCCGGCGCAGGAAGCGTTCGCTCATGCCCCGGGAGTTAACGAATAGTGCAGGCAGGCATGGGAGGGGTATCAGCCTGCACGGATGGCCCCTCCTGCCCAAAGGGATTGACAAGCCCAAGGCCGGATGATAGGTTTAGAGTATCCCCATATCGGGGAGATTAGGAGACAGCGATGGCTGTGATTGAGAATACCGGCATCTACACTCTGATGAAGCCGGTCGTCATGACACACCCTAGCTTGTTCGAGGCCCGTGGCTTCGGCAAGAAGGGCAAGGAAACGGGCGAGCCGAAGTTCAGTGCAAACTTCCTGTTCGATCCCGCAAGTGAAGACCTAGCTGGGATGAAGAAAGTCGCGGCTCAGGTGGCGCGGGCGCGTTGGCCCAATCGGGAGTTCAAGGAACTGAAGTTTCCTTTTACAGCCGGCGACAAACTGGCGGACAATCGCAAAGCCAAGTCCGGCAAGGACGGCGGCGATTTCAACCGCGGCAAGATTGTGGTTGCGGCTCGGAGTAAATATGAGCCTCGGCTGAGTGGTGTTGAGAACGGGAAGGTTGCCGATTACGAAGGCGACGCCCGTGTAAAGAGTAAGGGTAAGTTCTTCTTCGGCGTGGAAGTCCTCGCTCAGTTCAATTTCGTGGCCTATGATGGCGTGGGGGCGAACCCCGATGGCGTCACGGCCTACTTGAACATGGTCCACACGACTAACCGCGGTACGCGGTTGTCGAGCGGGGCTAGCGCAGCGGAGACTTTCAAGGACTATGCCGGGCATATCTCGCAAGAGAACCCGACAGCCGTTGAGGACGAGATACCTTTCTGATCGGCCGGGGTAGAGTTATTACTCCCTCGGACGCTAGGAACGGCGGCACTGGTGTTCTCCAGGTCTAGTGCCGCCGTTCCGCCTTCCAGAGACTTGCAATGGCCGTTCTCAACGCTTTAATCGCTTTCTTGTTTGTCACATGACATTGCGTTGGGTCGTCCTCGACTTTGAAACTGCATCGGCGTGCGACCTGAAGAAGGCTGGCGCGTGGCGCTACAGTGAAGACCCGACGACGGAAGTTGTGTGTCTGTGTTTTGGTTTCGAGACCGGAGACATTAAGGTTTGGCGGCCGGGTTCTGATAACATAGATGTTATGCAGATGGCTCAAGATGATAACCTAACGGTTATCGCGCACAACGCCGGGTTTGAGAAAGCCATTTGGCGCAATATCATGGTCAAGGAATATGGCTTCCCTGACATACCGAATAGCCGCTGGCACGACACAATGGCGGTCTGCGCCATGCGAGTGCTACCACAAGACCTGGAACGAGCGGCGCTGGTTCTGAACCTGGAACATGAGAAGGACGCGAAAGGATCACGGCTCACACGGGGCTTGTCGAAACCAAACAAGGAGGGGTACTATGACCGATCCGCAGAGACAATTGCCAGAGTTGAACGGTACTGTGCGCAAGATATATGCACTGAAACTGCCCTTCACAAACGTCTGGGCTGGCTTCCGGCTGGAGAAAGAAGTGTTTGGCTGCTCGACCAACGGATCAACGAACGGGGTGTCCGTCTGGACCTGGAGTATATACGCGCTGCACAAAAAATCGTGGAAGCTGCCTGTACTCCGCTGGTCCGTGAGTTCCAGACACTCACCGGAGTTAAACCCACTCAGCGGGACAAGTTCCTCGCCTGGATACGAGAACAAGGTGTGGCCGAGATACATGAACTTACAAAAGAACGTGTCGCGGACCTACTCGGAGGGTCTATAGATGGAGACGATGAAGAAGGGAACTCAGAAGACCCTGATAGTCCTGTCGTTCTTCCTGGCAATGTACGGCGCGCTCTTTCTATTCGGCAGCTTGTTGGTTCAGCATCGGTTAAAAAACTCGCACGGATGGAAGCATGTGTCTGTAGTGACGGGCGCGCACGGGGAACTACAAGTTATCATGGAGCCGGCCCCGGACGATGGGTGGGTCGATTATTTCAGCCCCAAAACTTTCCGCGAGGGACGTTGAAACAAGATGGCGAAGCAACACCAGTCGAAACAGTTGTCGAAGCAATCAAGACAGGAGACCACGAATACGTCGATCTTATCCTTGGACCGGCGGTCGAAGCGGTTGTTTCCGGGTTACGACATGCCATTATTGCAGACGATGACCGACAACTTCTTGTTGGAGACTTTTCAACTATCGAACTCCGGGTTAACCTCGCTCTGGCAGGACAAGAAGACAAAATAGATTTGCTGGTCGCTGGCGAAAATCCGTATCTCGATATGGGGCGAAACATTTACAAGAGAGAGATTACAAAAAAGGAATTGGTCGAGTACACCCTCAGCAAAAATACCGTGCTTGGCATGGGTTTCCAGATGGGGAAAGACAAGTTCCACGACAGGTACGCGAAGCAGCACTCGCTGGAATTTTGCGAAAATCTAGTCCGTATCTTCCGCAAGGAATGGGCACCGCTGATCCCGCACAACTGGTACGACCTGGAGCGGGCGGCGGTGCGTACAGTACACGACAAAACTCCGAACGAAGCGCATGGCGTACTGTACCAATTGGACGACGGGTGGTTGACTGCAAGGCTACCGAGTGGTAGAAAGCTGTGGTACTTCAATCCCCGCGCCACTCGAAAGGCAATGCCTTGGGACGAGACCGACATTCGCCTAGCCTTCACCTATCAGGCGATGAAGCTAGGCCAGTGGAAGACAATCGACGCCTTCGGCGGCCTGCTGACGGAGAACGTGGTACAGGCTCTCGCACGCGACTTGATGGTAGCCGCTATGTTCAAGTGCGAGAAAGCCGGGTTGCCAGTTGTCCTTACTGTGCACGACGAAATTGTGACCGAACCACTACAGGTGGATGCAAACGTTAAAGCCCTGGAGCAAATCATGACCGATAGACCCGAATGGGCCAAGGCGATGAACATTCCCGTGGCTGCGGAGTGCTGGCAGGGAGATAGGTACAGGAAATGAATATCCTCGCCCTTGATCTTGGCCGGAACTTCGCGTGGGCTTGGCGCTATGCAAGAGGCGGCATCGCTGCCGGCCACTTGGAACTCGACGGTATCCGCTCGCACCGTATGGGCCAACTTGCCAAGTTGTTGCCGGGGATTTTCGAGACAAGCCACTTCGATGTAATCGTGTACGAGACCCCGTTCGCCCGCGGCCGGGACGCCACGCGCTCGCTGTGGGGCATGGCTGGCATCATCGAGGCTTGTGCTACCAATGCCAATCTCGCGGTCCTCGACGTGGCCGTGCCGACGATCAAGAAGTTCGCCACCGGGCACGGCAAAGCCCCCAAGGACGACATGATCGCGGCGGCACAGAAATTCGGCTACCGCGGCACCAACGAACACGAGGCCGATGCGGTCTGTCTGTTGTGCTATGCCGAAGCCAATTGCGAAAAGGGTACGACATGAAGGCTCAAGTCACCGATGCAGAAATCGTCGTCGCCCTCAAGCTGCTGGAAGCATCCAATGGGAATATATCCCTAGCCGCGCGTGAAGGCCACATGGATCGGGGGTGGTTGCGGCATTTGAAAGAGGAAGCAAGCGTCCGGCATTTAACGGCGAGTTCCAAAGTCCAGGACGCCGCAGCCAAGGCTCAATTCGAGTTGGCTCAAGCCAACAAGAGGATTGAGCGCATAAGCCGTGACAACGACACTGCCGAGGCCATCCGTGAGGCTATTCTTGAGTTGGCAGGGCATACCCCCGAACCCCCGAAGTGGCTCCTGGAGGCCGGCAGGGCGGGTTTCCGGGGTGCTCCTATGACTATCTGGAGCGACTGGCATTGGGGCGAACGGGTGGTCAAGGAAGAAGTCGCCGGGGTCAACGAGTTCAATGCCGTGATCGGCCGCCAGCGGGCCAAGCGTCTTGTGGAGACGACGATTGACTTGGCCTACAATCACATGGGACGGGCCAAGACGAAGTACCCCGGCTGTATTGTGTGTCTTGGCGGCGACATGATTACGGGAGACATTCATGAAGAACTTTTGGCCACGAACGACAGAACGCCCCAACAGTCGATCAACGATCTTACTGATGTGTTGGCTGGTGCTTTGGACACTATGGCCGGGAAGTTTGGCTGCCTTTTTGTGCCTTGTGTTGTTGGTAATCATGGCCGGTCGTCCCGCAAGCCGCGAATGAAGGGTCGGGTCTATACCAGCATCGAGTGGGTGATCTACTGCAATTTGGAACGCCACTTCCGCAATTCCAAACACATTCAGTTCATGATACCGGGAGAAACAGATGCGTACTTCTCAGTTTTTGGTCATAGATATTTGCTCACACATGGGGATAGTCTCGGCGTTAAGGGCGGTGATGGGATTATTGGGGCAATGGGACCTATTATGCGCGGTGCCATTAAGGTCGGTCGAAGTGAAGCAGAGATCGGGCGGGACTTCGATACGATTGTTATGGGACATTGGCACCAGTACCTCACCTTCCCCGGAGTTATTGTCAATAATTCGTTCATTGGATACAACGAGTACACCCGTCTCGCCCTCCGTGCGCCCTACTCGCGGCCGTCGCAAGCACTCTGGTTCACGCATCCAGAACACGGCATAACCGCCCATTGGCAAGTTTATCTTGAAGGACTGAAGGCCGCGCATCAAGGATCGGAATGGGTCACATGGCAAGAAAGAAAATCTATCTAGCCGGGCCGATGCGGGACTATCCGCAGTTCAACTTTCCGGCGTTTCATTTTGCCGCGTCGAAGTTGCGCGCGGAAGGCCACAACGTCTTCTCCCCGGCTGAGAAAGGCGCGGAGAAGGAAGTCGAGGAAAATCCCGATCTGCAACATTCGCTTGCCTTCCGGCGCAAGGTCTTCCACATGGACACGACATACATCTGTCAGGAAGCCGACGCGGTAGCCATGCTGCCGCACTGGCACACCAGTACCGGCGCGACCGCCGAACGCGCCTTAGCCATCGCTATAGGTCTTGAAGTCATTTACCTTGGAGCCGACTATGCCCCTGCCAACTGAAGCCAAAGCCCGCAAGGAAATTCCGCTGTTCACTGGCCTGATAAAGTATTTCCCCGATGCACTCGCGGAAGTCGCGGCGGTATCCTACACTGGCAACCAACAGCACAATCCCGGCCAGCCCTTGCATTGGGCGCGGGAGAAAAGTAACGATCACGAGGATTGTGCCGCGCGTCACCTGTTCGGGGTAGGCGAACTGGACAACGACGGCCAGCGCCATGCGGCCAAGCTGGTTTGGCGCGCACTGGCAATATTGCAGTTGGAGATAGAGAGTTCTCCAGCAGCCTCGGGTCGGTCACTAGACGATGGCTGGACTGACCCTGGCGCACGCGCGCCAAACTCACCATCTGACAGCTACAATGCGCGCGAGAACCTGAAGGGTTCAGGGCGCTAGAAGCGGCCGAGAAGAACAAAGATCAGGACGATAACCAATACAAGACCAATCCCGCCGCCGCCGTAGTAGCCAGTCCCATAGAAGGGGCCGCCGCCGATGTTTCCTAGGCCGCCGCACAGCAGCAGGACTAGCAGAATTAAAAGAACGAGGCCCATGTCAGGCTCCATTGGTTGGTGGCTCGGGGGTCTTCCCCACGGCAAGATCAGCGTTAGCTTTAGCAACGACGGAGTTTTGTTCCACAAGTCTCGCCGCTTCCGCCGCGGCTGTTTCGATCTTGTCCTTGGCGGCAACCCATGTCTCCAGTGATTTCTCGATAGCGTCTATCTTGGCCAGCACCAGCAGTTTCTCGGCCTCCAGCTTGGCTAGATGCTCCGCGTGTCTGTGGATCAACCTTCGCGCCCGCCACTCCCGGAAGGTACGGCTTTCGTTTATCTGGATGATGGACCAGATAGTACCGAACATGGCAGCCAAGGTCATGCCCACAGACGGGAAGACTACAAACAGGGTTGACTGCGGGTTAATATCGGCGATCATATCACTTGCCTTGGTTCATCATATGGTCGCGCTGCGCGGGGGTCAAGAACTGATAGAGTTCTTGCGCGGTCTTGGGATTGAACCGCAGCGCCGGGTTCTGTGTCGTCTTGACCATCCACTTCTGATAGCTCTTGTTCATGCCAAGCGCCTGCATCCGCTGTTGCGCGGTAGCCAAGTCGCCGGACTTGATAAGGTCGCGGATTTCCTGGGTCTGCTTCTCGATCTGGAACTGCTGCATTTCCTTGGCGTGGTAGTAATCCCCAACCGCGGGGCCGCCGGGCGCGCCACGCGACACGTTCGTTCCCAACAGCGGCCCAAGCATCTGTAGCGCGTTGAAACCTTTGTCGTCGGGACTGGTCACGAGTTTTCCGAACGCTGCCACCTGGCCAGTTGGGGCTTGGCTTTCAGCAACCGTCTTGGCAATGTTGATAGCGGCCTGCATTTCTGCGCCGTTCTCCAGCGCGTTCGGGTCATAGACCTTCCGCCCGAAGCCGCGGTCATTGGCCAGAATATCGAATGTCGGCTTAGCGAACGTGCCCATCTTCCGTTTCATTTGATCGAGTGGCCCCGTCATGTAATCCATGAACTCATTACCGATGCGGCCGGCGGGGTTGGTGCCATAGATGCCAGTCCCGTCCTTCATGCTGCCGATGCGGATACGATCCTGCTTTCCGGGTTCATTGTCGGCTGTGGCGCTGATCTTCTTGGCCTCCGCAATCGCATTCCACGGCAGGAGCATACTGAGGGGGTGGTTAAGTACATCGTCTTTCATGCCTTGCAGCCGACGAATGTAGCCACGGAACTCCTGCGGCCACGAACTGTCGTTGTTGGCAACGTTGAACACATTTTGCAAGAGCGAGCCCCCGACGATGGCCAAGCCTATGTCGAGCGCAACCGTGGACACGGCCATACGGCGGGCCTTGGACTTGATTGCAGCAAGGACATCCGGCCCGGCGTCGCGAAGGATTTGAGCGGACACGTCGCCGGGTAATCCAGTCACTGCATCCTTCATCACCCCGATATTGCCAAGCGTGTAGGTACGAGAGAACATCAGAAGATTGGACAACTTCCGCGCCCCGGTTGACATGGCTTCTTGCGGTAGCGATCCCGCGAACCTGTTAGCAAAGTGTGCTGCGTATCGAGTAGCCGTAACGCGATCAAAGCCAGCGGCAATTGCGTCGCGCTGAAAATTGACAGCCAGCCCCATCTGAAGATCAGCGACACGATCCCACAATAGCGTGTTGTGCCAGAAGTCGCCTGCTTTGTCGATTGCTTGCTTGACTGCAACTTCCGCCCCTTCGCTGAACAAGCCGGGGATGAACCCGGCGATCTTGGCCGTGGTAGATCGGCCCGGTGTCAGATCGGGGCTTTCCATGATGGCGTTTATGTCTTGATTGAAAAATCGTTTCCCGATAGGCACGAGGCCGTTGTCTAGAAACTCGTGCATCACAGCAGGATTGTTCTTGGCCGCGTTACCCTCAAAGTATGCCCTGAGTGTAATGACCTTCAACGGCATAGCCGGCAGCGCGCGGCTCCACTCCACGACGTTATGGATCAATGGGCTATTCATGATAAGGCTCATGCTCTTGCCCTTGATAGCCATGAGCGCCTTGTAGGTTGCGTCACTCTTTTCGTTCAGGATGGTCTGAAGTGGCCCCTCAAAATCCTTGTGAACGTGGAGCGGGACTTTGTTGAACATCACATCGCCATCTTCGTTCTTGACTGTCTTGAGGCTGTTGCCTTCCAGGATCGGTTCGCCATGTGCGTCCCGCTCATAGATTGGCTCCCAACTCTTGAACGCCGGGTGGTCGAGCGTGAACCAATCCTTCGCGTTAGCCCCCGGAGGCAGGTTGCCACGCACGACGGTAGGAAAGCCGGTCTGTGCGCCGTATTCCTCGATGTTGTTTATCAGTTGCCGTCCGGCGATTGCGTTCTCCAATTCAGCCCGCTTGAGCGGCAGGATACGAATGTCGCGGACCAACTGACCTTCCTCGCCGACCGCGCCCTTGCCGGCGGCTTCGGTTTCTCCCGCTGTCAGATACTTGCGTTCGAGCATTCCTGTGGCTGTCGTGCGAACCCCACTCTTGGCATTGATCGCGGCCGGCTTGTTGCCGGCGGTACGGTCAACGAGGTTCACCATGGCGCGCGGCGTGTAGGACGGCAGGCCCTCGCCCTTAATCATGCCAAGGTCTTTTGCCTTGGCAAACGTAATCATCCCGGCTTCCTGTTCGCGCTCAACCGCGACGCGGAGTTCAGGGGCCAGCGCAGAGAGACCTTTTTCGGGATCAGTCTTGCCCTCGGTTTGGACATTTCGTGGCTGTGTAGTTGGCCATATATAATTATCCGGATTTTCCCCCATAGCACGTAGGCTAGCTTTTGCCTGTTCGTTTTCTTCTGGTGTGGCGCCCCACCCTGCCGCTTCTGCCCATTTAACAGGGTCTTTAAAAAACTCAGGGTCTTCTTCTGGCGTATGTCCTAGTTGCCGCAAAAAACTAGCAGCATTACGGCGATCAACTAAATCCACCACATTATTTTGCGGCTGTGCTTGCGGTTGGGGGCGGGCAATGGCGGCTGTAGCCTGGAGGACACTTTCCTCGTCCGCCCGCTCCCACATTTCCTTGCGCTGTTCGGGGGTAAACCGTTTAACCAAGTCGTTATCCGTCCGCGCCCATTCCCACCGGATACGTCGCAGTGCGTTGGCAGTGTCCTTGACAATCGCCATTGTGGCTTTCGTGCCGCGGGTCATGGGCGACACGAGCATCTGAATATCGCGGCCGATTTCGGTCGCCGCATTTATGCCTTGTTGGGCCAGCGTCACCAGCTTCCCGGCCGCTGGAGCGGGCTGCTTGTCCAAGGGGATCAGAGGGGCCTCTGGCGGCTCTACCGGCTTAGCCGCTTGAGTATTGAGGATGGCGTTCGCTTGCGCCCGCTCAGCCTCAGAGGGGGCTGTAGCCTCGACTGGACCGCGGCCGGCTTGAGAGATACCCCCGTGCCCATATGGCTTCTCAAACAGGTCCGGGGGCGGGCTGGCGGGGTTCTCGTGGTCGATACTATCTATGAACGGTTGATAAGCAGTATTGACCTTTTCCGGGTCTAAACCGTGAACGGTGTACCATGTATTCTCAGCCGGGTCGGCATAGTCGAAATGAGCCACCCGATAGGCGGCATCTTCGTCCATGCCGCCTTTAGTCAGCCGGTTCATCACGTCGCGCTCGGTGAACTCATGAACGCCTAGCGGCTCAGCCGGGTCGAATGTGATCCCGTCCACGGTCATCTGGTGCGGGAAGTTCCTGTCGATGTTTAGCCCGTTGCCTTTCTTGTCAGGGCCGGCACTATAGGGAACATCGTTGTCCCGGTTGACCACGGGATTATCAATCGCGGCTTTCGTGGCCTTGTCATTTAGAATTGTGTCAACGCGCGGGTCTCCAGTCTTGGCTAGGTCGGACGTAGTACCGCGGTCGGGGTTGGTGGCTATGTCGTGCTTGACCCACGCATCGTCGTCGGCTGCTTGCGCGACTTCCGCGGGATGCAGTCCCTTCTCTTGCCACGCAGCTTGCAGATTGGCTTCTGCTTCCGGCCCCTTGATGACTGACGCAGCGGCTTTGAAATCTTCTGGTTTGGGCGGCGGCCCAATCGTCTGTCCCTTCATGGTGCCGTCCGCGTCCGACACAAGACGGGCGGCTTGACCACCTTTAGTCATGACGATGGGATGCTCGGCAAACGAAGTCGAAGGAAACGCAAACGCCGACAGGTCTTGCGCCCTCTGGATCAGCGTATCCAACGGTTCCGGCGCATCAGGATCATCGGAGAAGTCTTCCTTGCGTAGCCCAGGCCCTGTCAGCACAGTCCCGTCCATCACGTCCTTGCCCAAAGACAAGGCACTGCGCGCCATGCGCTCAGGCCAAAATGCCGTGTGCGGCCCGGTCTCCATCATGCTCATAGGATCGAACCCGACATGATCGTTCAGAGCTTTGGCCACCGCTGCGCCCGAAGCCATACGATCCTGAAACGCTTGCGGCAACGGCTCCGCTGGCGTAGCAAATGGATTATTGCCCACGGGCTGCGGCGCGAATGGATTACCTTCTACGGACTGCGGGTCCATCAACGCACCTTGAAGTATTTATCGCCCTGCTGAATATACCAGTTGCCATCGGGGGCTTTCTTAGCGTCTGGATAATCGGGCGGGGCTTTGTCCTGATCTTCTGCGGTCTGGTTGGCTAGCGCCTTCGTCTTCTCCGCCAAGGACATGACGAATGGTGCCATCGCTTTTCTGACCATGGATTTTGGATCATTGAAATCCAGCGCATTGTCGGGAACAGTTTTCTTTTTAACCAAGTCCATGTAGGTCGGCAAAAAGTTGTTCATGAAATTGGCATAGTTTGCAGACCCGATAGGATCGGCACCGAGAGTGGTATCGACAAGGCGCTGCTCGACAGCCTTCATTGAGGCTTTGAA
>Ga0182024_10003490_pt1 | contig 37407 bp, 33 predicted proteins | sample P32metaG_FD_120480 | JGI IMG/M metagenome (GOLD analysis project Ga0182024, IMG submission 120480) | Permafrost microbial communities from Stordalen Mire, Sweden - P3-2 metaG (Illumina Assembly) | ecosystem: Environmental > Terrestrial > Soil > Wetlands > Permafrost | place: Sweden: Stordalen...
GCGGCGTCGTGCGAACTCCCGCATGACGTCCTTGGTGCGAAGCACGCCCACAATGTTGTCCGGAGTTTCGCGCCACACAGGCACGCGCGTGTGGTTTGCGCCCATGAGGCTGTCGAACAACTGCGGGGCTGGCTGCTCGGCGTCGATCGCAACCATGTTCTTGCGATGAATTGCGACATCGCCAATCGAGAGCTCGCGCAAATCCAGAATCCCGCCAAGCATGTCGCGATGCTCGCGATGCACGCCGCCTTCCTTGTGCGCGAGTTCGACCGCGCCGCGAATCTCCTCGTGTGGCGGCAGGACCGGGATTCCTTCGCCTTCCTGGCGCACGCCAAAGAGGTGCAGGACGCGCCAGACCACGAACTGCACGGAGTCGACAACCGGCGCCAGGAGATTTACGACCGGCAGAAGGATGCGGCCGACGCTGAGTGCGAAGCGATCCGTCCGCGCGATCGCGAGAGTTTTGGGCAGCACTTCGGCGAACACCAGAATGACAAAGGTCATCAGGAGCGTCGTGATGATGACGGCCGTATTGCCATAGCGCGCCGCCAGCAGCGATGTGGCCAGCGACGACGCTAGGATGTTGATGAAAGTGTTGCCGAGCAAGATGCCGCCGATCATGCGCTCGCGATCGGCGAGCAACATGTTGACCGGCCGCGCGGCGCGGGAGTTGCGCTGCTCCAGCCGATGCATGGTGGCCGGCGATACGGCGGTCAAGGCCGTCTCCGATCCCGAAAGGAACGCCGATACGGCAAGCAGCACTATGATTGTGCCGATACCTATAGCGAGAAAGCTGGCCATTACGATTACCTCTGGCGCGGACGCTTCTGCGGCGGAATCGTCGCGGAAAAGCACTTAACCCGCAAGCACGGCACGCACGGCCTCAATCGAAACATCTTCCGTCACGAAGGCCTGTCCGATTCCACGCACCAGCACGAAGACAGCGTGGCCGTCGCGAGATTTCTTGTCGTGCAGCATATGGAAGAGCAGCGTGTCGGAGTCGGGGCGCGGACCGGGAATGTCGGAAATGCGGACCGGCAGCGACATGGCGCGCAGATGCCGTTCGAGTCTTTCGGTGGCGGCTGCCGGAGAAAGACCCAGAAGAGCGGAAAGGCGGAAGGCCAGCGCCATTCCGATGGCAACGGCTTCGCCGTGAAGAAGGCGGTCTGAAAACAAGGTTGCCGCCTCGAGCGCGTGGCCGAAAGTGTGACCCAGGTTGAGCAGCGCGCGGTCTCCGGCTTCGCGCTCGTCGTGGCTGACGATTCCAGCCTTGACGCGGCAGGAATGCGCGACGGCCCGCACGAGGGCTGCCGGCTCGCCGGCGGACAATGTAGCTTCCTGCGATTCGAGCCAGGCGAAGAAATCCGGATCTCCCAATGCGCCATATTTGGCAATTTCGGCATAGCCGGCGATCAATTCGCGGCGTGGCAGCGTGGCCAGCAGCTCTGTATCGGCGATGACAATCTTCGGCTGGTGGAACAAGCCGACGAGATTCTTGCCATGGCGCGTATTGATCGCCGTCTTTCCGCCTACGGATGAATCGACCTGTGCCAGCAATGTCGTGGGGATCTGGGCGTACGCTATTCCGCGCTTGAGCACGCCAGCGGCAAACCCCGCAAGATCGCCGATCACGCCGCCGCCAAAGGCCACGATCAGACTGTCGCGTTCGAGACCACTCTCAAGCAACAAGTCGGTGAGCCGCTCGAGGCCCTGAAAGCTTTTTGCGCCCTCTCCCGGATCGAGAATTGCCGACCGCACTTCGATCCCGCCATCGTGCAGCACGCTCGTCAGCCGCTTGAGATGGACTGCGGCAACGTTGCGATCGGTCACCACGTACACGGTTCTGCGGGCGAAAGGAGCAAGCAGCGATGCTGCGTGACCGAGCAGGCCGCGGCCCACATGCACGGAATAGCTTCGGTCTCCGAGCGAAACGGCAATCTGTTCAGTCATGGGCGGTCACGAGGCTCCGTTCGGTAAGTGCGGCAAGAATGCGTTCGACCATTGCCGCGTGCGGTGAATCCTCGGCGTCGAGGGTGAGGTCGGCCAGCGCATAAATCGGTTCGCGCTCCTTCAGCATGCGATGGATTGTCTCGCGAGGGTCCCCCTGTTGGAGAAGCGGCCGCGACTGACGCCGGATAACTCGCGCGATGAGGAGTTCGACAGGCGCCTTGAGCCAGATCGAGAATGTCTCCGCTGCGATTTGTGCCCTTGTCGCCGGATCGGTGAGCGCGCCCCCACCCGTTGCCATGACGTGAGGGGCCTCGCGCAGCAGCCGCGCGATGACTTTGCGTTCCCCGGCCCGGAAGGCCGATTCGCCGAATCGCTCGAAAATCTCCGCAATCGCGCATCCGGCCGCTGCTTCAATTTCTACGTCTGAATCATGAAACGGCACATCAAGCCGGGCCGCCAGGCGGCGGCCAACCGAGCTCTTGCCTGCTCCCATCATCCCGACCAGCGCGATGGTGCGTCTGAGTGTACCCATAGCCTCCGCGCGCGCCGGCCCTTTTTGCCGGCGGACAGTGCAATCATCTTTACATTCGCCACACAGCTCCTGCAAAACGGGCCGTCGCATTGGACAGGTGTGAAATGGGTTGGAGTGCGCGCATCGCGATCGGGGTTCTGGTGCTGCTTTTTCTGGCTGCCGGAGCGCTTGCCATTTATGCGGGGACGCTATCCCCGCCCCATCGGACCTATCAGCAGATTCTGTCGAACGACCGGTTTCCGAGCTGAACCTAGCCTCTGAACGTCCTGTCTTCGCGGATGATAATGTGATCCTGCCTGGCGAGACGTTCGCTCTCGCGATCCTGCCAGTGCTCGCATATCGTCGGGGCGAGTCTCCCGCGCCGGCTCCGTGAGGCGTATTTGGCAGGCATTGAAGCGTTTCTCGACATGATGAGCGCAGAGAGGGGCGCCAGCCGCAACACGCTTGAAGCGTATCGGCGCGATCTGCTGGCCTTTGAAACTCATCTGGCGCGCCAGGGGCTGTCGGGAAACAAGGCGACGCGAGAGCACGTCAAGGGATATCTCGCCCATCTGGCGGCCCAAGGGAGCGCCGCCAGTTCGCAGGCCCGTCGGCTATCCACGTTGCGTCAGTATTATGCCTTTCTTTATGCGGAGGGGCGGCGAACCGACGATCCAACGTCCGCCATAGATTCGCCGAGGCGCGCGCAACCTTTGCCGAAAATCCTCTCAAGCGAGGAAGTATCGGCGTTAATCGAGGCTGCGCGACGGGAAGCGGACGAATCTGCCGCGGGCCGCCGTCTGCTCTGCATGTTGGAGATTTTGTATGCATCGGGGCTGCGCGTGTCGGAACTTGTTACGCTCCCCTTGTCAGCGGTGCGAAGTCGCGAGGCATTTCTTCTTGTGACCGGGAAAGGCCGGAAGGAGCGGCTTGTACCCGTCAATCGGGCCGCGCGCGAGGCGATCGAAGGCTATCTGGCCGTGCGCGAGAAGTTCGCGTCATCCGGTGTCCGCGGCGGGACGCAACGCTTTCTCTTTCCATCGAGCGGCGGCGAGGGGCACCTCACACGCCGACGTTGCCATCAGCTTCTAAAAGATCTTGCTGTCAAAGCGGGAATCCACCCCGACAAACTGTCTCCGCATGTGTTGCGCCACGCATTTGCGACCCATCTCGTGGAAGGAGGAGCCGACCTGCGCAGTGTGCAAACGCTTCTGGGACATGCCGATATTGCGACCACGCAAATCTACACTCATGTTGCCAACGCGAGGCTGAAGGCGACGGTGACTGGGTCGCACCCGCTCTCCCGCACGCGCGCAAAAAAGACGTGATCTGGACATTATTCCGGCCGCCCGTGTTCGGGAGCGGGAAATGTTGACTGGCGAGGCGGCGTGGAACACGCTTTGGACCGCGTTTCCGAGAAAATGCACGTGAGCTTCACACCAATCGCGCGCCCCGCGCATCCACGACTTTACCGTTCGAAGCTCTTCGTACCCGGATCGCGACCCGTCCTGTTTGAAAAGGCGGCAGCGGGAGGGGCTGATGCGATCTGTCTCGATCTGGAGGATGCCGTTGCGCCGGCAGACAAGGATGCCGCGCGCGACAATGTCGTCGCGGCGCTGAACGGCATCGACTGGAAGGGCAAGTTCGTGACCGTGCGTATCAACGGCCTGGACACGCACAGGTGCTACCGCGACGTGCTGGCGCTGGTCGAACTGGGCGGCGAGCGCCTCGACGCGATCATGATACCGAAGGTCGGCAATCCGTCAGACGTCTATGCAATAGACATGCTTGTCACGCAGGCATCCGTTGCGGTCGCGCGCCGCAAGCAAATCGGTCTGGAGGTGATCATCGAATCGGTTGCCGGACTGACAAATATCGATGCGATCGCAGGTTCCTCGCGGCGACTAGAAAGCCTGCATTTCGGTGCGGCGGACTATGCGGCATCGCAGGGCATGCGCACGACGAATATCGGCGGGGGCAACGAAGATTATGTGATGCTCGCCAGCGCCAGCGCCAGCGCCAGCTCCGCGCGTGAGCGCCACTGGAACGATCTGTGGCACTATCCGCTGTTCCGCCTGGCACAGGCCGCCCGTGCGCACGGTCTCGTGCCAATCGATGGCCCGTTCGGCGATTATTCCGACGCGGAAGGCTTTCGGGTTCAGGCGATGCGCACTGCAGTTTTGGGATGCGTGGGCAAATGGGCGATTCACCCAAGCCAGGTCGCGCTCGCCAACGAGGTATTCACCCCTCCGGCCAAAGAGTTCGCGCGCGCGGAAGCCATCCTTGCCGCGCTCGAGGATGCCCACGCCAAAGGCCTGGGCGCCACTGCACTCGACGGAGTCCTGATCGACGCGGCCTCTATACGCCAGGCCCAAATCATCGTCGGGCAGATGCAGATGATACGTGAACGCGAAAGCAGCTGAGCAATGCGCGCCGTGCTTCGCCCATTCGGCAATTGTTAATATACGCTGCGGTTCTATTCATACCAGACGCTGTTTATTGACAAGCCGGGGCGCCGCTTGCCACGTTCCCACGAGCGCCAGCAATGAGAGACGATGCACGCTTATCTGGATTTCGAACGTCCGATCGCCGAGCTCGAAGGCAAAGTCGTGGAGCTGCGACAGCTATCGGCGCAAGATCCCGCGATGGAGATCGACGACGAAGTGGCACGCCTGCAGGCAAGGGCGGAGTCCCTCATCAATGACACCTACGCAAAACTGACGCCCTGGCAAAAGGCGCTCGTGGCTCGCCACCCCGCCAGACCGCACTTCTCCGACTACGTGTCCGCGCTTGTCGAAGACTTCACGCCACTCGCCGGCGATCGGCTTTATTCGGAAGATCGCGCCATAATTTCTGGTCTCGGCCGGTTGCGCGGCCGGGTTGTCGCGATCGTGGGGCAAGAGAAGGGGAACGACACCAAGAGCCGTCTTACACATAATTTTGGCATGGCGATGCCAGAAGGCTACCGCAAAGCGCAGCGGCTGTTCTCTCTCGCCGAGCGTTTCAAGCTGCCGGTAGTTTCGTTCGCCGACACGCCGGGCGCCTATCCCGGCGTGGGTGCCGAAGAGCGGGGCCAAGCGGAGGCCATCGCGCGTTCGACGGATGCCTGCCTTTCGCTCGGCGTGCCGTTCGTAACGATGATCATCGGCGAGGGTATGTCGGGAGGGGCGCTCGGCATAGCGGTCGCAAACCGGGTCTATATGCTTGAACACGCCATATACGCGGTGATTTCGCCCGAAGGCTGCGCATCGATATTGTGGCGCAGCGCCGACAAGGCGCAGGAGGCGGCCGCGGCGATGCGCATCACTGCCCAGGATTTGCTGGAACTGAAAGTGATCGACGGCATCGTGCGCGAACCGCCGGGCGGGGCCCATCGTGCTCCTCTCCAGACGATCAACGCCGTGGGTGATACGATCGCCCGCGCCTTGTCCGAATTCGACGGACTCGCGCCGGCGCAACTGCGGCAGCAACGGCGCGACAAATACCTCGCCATAGGTCGCAGCCTGACCGCCTAACGGTTATAGTGCGCATATGGCGCTCCTTGATGACGATGCCTGCGCGAAGCTTTTCGCAATGGGTACAAGCGGGGCAGGCGGAAATATCCATCCGGGCGAATTCTTCGAACATGTTATTGCCGAAATCTACACGAGCATCCTGAGTCCCGGCGACGTAACGCTCGACGGTGGCGCGCATGTCGGCCGCCATACTTTCCCAATGGCGGAGAAGGTTGGCGACCAAGGTCTCGTCCTGGCTGTGGAGCCTCTCCCCGATCTCGCGCGCAAGCTGGCGAAGAAGGCGAAACAGCGAAAACTCGGACAGATTCAAATCGTGGGCAAGGCGCTATACGACAGGGTTGCCCGCATTACATTCCATTGGGTAAAAGCCCATTCCGCCTATAGCGGGATCGAACGGCGGCGATACGATTTCGAGGACAAAATCCGTGTCGTGGAGGTGGACGCTACGACAATCGACGCGATTTTGCTGCCCGGCGGCTATGGTCGGGAAGCGCCATTCCGATTCTGCAAACTCGATCTCGAGGGCGGAGAGATCCGCGCCTTGGAGGGCGGCCGTGCTGCCCTCGTTGCATCACGCCCGCTCATCATATTCGAAAACGACCAGGAGCTATCAGCTCGGTACTACCACTATACAAAAGAGGAATGGTTCGGGTTTTTCAAATCCGTCGGCTACGACGTCTTCACGCTATGGGGGCGCCCGTACCGGCCGGAAGATTGGGGCCGCAGGGACATTCCCTGGTATTTCATTGCAGCAGCCCGCGGCTCGGAGGACGAGGCGTTCGTCTCCAGGAAACTGCCGCGTCTGCTCCAACATTTTCTCAGTTGAACGCCCGTGAACCGCAACTCAGACCAGCGCCCCATGACAGTGCTTGAATTTGCGACCTGATCCGCACGGACAAGGGGCATTGCGTTGCACCTTGCCCCACGTGCCCGGGTCGTTGGGATCGATCGGCATGTCATGCATCCGCGTCGGGCGCGCGTCTGCAGGATCGGCCGGCAGAAACCCGGGCGCGGCGTCGTCCTCGCCGGTCAGAGGATCAATGTGGTGGGCGCTCATGGGTGGGAGCGCGCGTTCCACGGTCGGAGGGGGCTGCTCGACGGTAATCTGCAAGTGCATGAGCTGCCGCACGACGTCGCTGCGCAGCTTGCTCAGCAAGCCTTCGAACAGCGCGAACGCTTCGCTCTTGTATTCGTTGAGCGGATCGCGCTGGCCGTAGCCACGCAGGCCGACATACTGGCGCAAATGATCGAGATTGACGATGTGCTCGCGCCAGTCATGGTCAAGCGTCTGCAGGAGGACAGACTTTTCGACATAACGCATGATGTCGGAGCCGACATTGGCGGCGCGTTCCCCCGCCCTCGATTCGACCGCCTTCAGCATGCGTTCGCGCACTTCCTCGTCAGCGATTCCCTCTTCCTTGGTCCACTCGACGACCGGAAGGGTGATCGCAAAAATCTTCTCGATTTCCGCCTGCAGACCGATCGCGTCCCATTGCTCGGCATAGGCTTTCTGGGGGATGTGGCGCGCGACAAGATCGTCCACGATCTGCTCGCGCATGTCCGCGATCTGATCGCTCACATCGTCCGCCGACATGATCTCACGCCGCTGCTCGAAGACGACGCGCCGCTGGTCGTTGAGGACGTTGTCGTATTTGAGGATGTTCTTGCGCATTTCGAAATTGCGCGCTTCGACCTTCTGCTGAGCTTTTTCGAGCGCCTTGTTGACCCAGGGATGGGCGATCGCTTCGCCCTCTTCGAGTCCCAGCCGTTGCAGCATCGAGTCCAGCCGGTCCGAGCCAAAAATCCGCATGAGATCGTCCTGCAGGCTCAGGAAGAACTTGGATGCGCCGGGGTCGCCCTGGCGCCCTGAGCGGCCGCGTAGCTGGTTGTCGATGCGCCGGCTCTCATGCCGTTCGGTGCCAACCACGTAGAGTCCGCCGGCTCCGATCGCCCGCTCCTTGTCGGCCGCGATCTCCGCCCTGATTTCTTCGATGCGCCTCGCGCGTTCCGCCTCGTCGACCACGCCGCCAAGCTCGGTGCGAATGCGCATGTCGGCATTGCCGCCGAGCTGGATGTCGGTGCCGCGGCCGGCCATGTTGGTGGCGATCGTGACCGTTCCGGATACGCCGGCCTGCGCCACGATAACCGCTTCCTGCTCGTGGTAGCGCGCATTCAGCACGTTATGCCGGATCTTGCGTTTCTTGAGCAGATCGGAGAGGTGCTCGGACTTTTCAATCGACGTCGTGCCCACCAGCACGGGCTGACCCCGGTCGTGGCAGTCCTTGACGAGCGCAATGATCGCCTCGTCTTTCTCGCCTGCGGTACGATAGACCTCGTCGTCGGAGTCGGTCCGGTTGACGGGCATGTTCGTCGGAACTTCGAGTACGTCGAGCTTGTAGATGTCCATGAACTCGGCTGCTTCGGTCATTGCCGTTCCGGTCATGCCCGCAAGCTTTTCGTAGAGCCGGAAGTAGTTCTGGAACGTGATCGAGGCGAGGGTCACATTTTCGGATTCGATAACCGTGTTTTCTTTTGCTTCAAGAGCCTGGTGGAGTCCTTCCGAATAGCGGCGGCCTTCCATCATGCGCCCGGTGAATTCGTCGATGATCACGACTTTGCCGTCCTTGACGATGTAGTCGCGATCCTTCTGGAACATCTTGTGGGCCTTCAGCGCCTGATTGACGTGGTGGACCATGCTGATGTTTTCGATGTCGTAGAGATCGCCAGTCTCGAGCAGGTTGGCCTCGCGCAGCAGCTGCACCATCCTCTCGTTGCCGGTTTCCGTCAGCGTAACGGTGCGTTGCTTTTCGTCCAGTTCGAAGTCGCTCTTTTCCAGTTTCGGGATTAGCACGTCCACCGTGCGATAAATCTCGGTCTGGTCATCCGTCGGTCCGGAGATGATGAGAGGCGTGCGTGCCTCGTCGACCAGAATGGAGTCGACTTCGTCGACAATTGCGAAGTGGTGCCCACGCTGCACCATCGACGCGATGCTGTATTTCATGTTGTCGCGCAGATAATCGAATCCAAATTCGTTGTTGGTGCCGTAGGTCACGTCGCAGGCATAGGCCTCGTGGCGCTGGTCGTCGGTAAGGCCGTGGACGATGCATCCAACCTTCAGCCCGAGGAATTTGTATATTTGGCCCATCCACTCGGCATCGCGCCGCGCAAGATAGTCGTTGACTGTCACCACATGCACGCCTTCGCCTGCGAGAGCATTGAGGTAGACGGGCAGGGTGGCGACGAGCGTCTTGCCTTCGCCAGTCTTCATTTCTGCGATGCGACCGTCGTTCAGCACCATGCCGCCAACGAGTTGTACGTCGAAATGCCGCTGTCCAAGCGTTCGCTTCGCGGCCTCGCGGACCGTTGCGAAGGCTTCGGGCAAAAGATCGTCGAGCGACTCGCCTGCTTCCAGCCGCGCCTTGAAGGCGGCCGTCAAGCCGCGAAGTTCGTCGTTGGACTTGGCTTCGAAAGCCGGCTCAAGCGCGTTGATGTCCTGGACGCGCCTCTGCATCGGGCGCAACTTCCGCTCGTTGGACGAGCCGAAGAAGCGCTGCCCAATGCCGCCCAGGAATCGCTGCGCATTCTCGTTGAGGCCGAGCATGGAAATCCTCGTGAGGCCGGACGGCCGCGCGCGCCTTTTGCGGGAAAACCCGCCAAAGGCACCAATACCGCCGGTCACACGGATTGCGCCGGCCGCGCGACGGCAGAGATAAGAAGACGCTTCCCCCTTGTCAATTCAAGGGAAACGGGCCAAATCCGCCTGCGCCCGACGCCGCCGACGCGGCGCGAGCGACGGGAAGGGGAGCATTCCATGGCCAAGACGCGCGCCGTGCCAGCGAGCCGGCGGGCACGACCGGCTGTCCGGCCCCTCACCCGGCGGGTTGCATCGAAGTCCGGTTCAACAAAGGCGGCGCCCACGCCAGTGTCGCCGCTTGCCCCCAAAAGCTTGGCCGCTCTTCCTCCGCTCGCTGGCGTACGCCTGGCCACGATAGCGGCTGGAATACGTTACCGGGACCGCGACGACGTGCTGCTTGCTGTCCTGGCACCAGGCACGCAGGCAGCGGGAGTTTTCACACGGTCGAAAACGGCGTCAGCTTCGGTCGAATGGTGCAGAGCCAATCTGGGAAAGCGGACAGCCCGCGCGCTCGTCGCCAATAGCGGAAATGCCAATGCATTCACCGGCGCCGCCGGCCGGGACGCGGTGCGCGAAGTGGCCGCTTCGGCAGCTGCCGCGCTCGATTGCCACGCAAGCGAGGTGTTCGTGGCGTCGACCGGGGTGATTGGGGAGCCGTTGCCCTCGCACAAGATCACAAAAATCATGGCCACCCTCTCCGATGCCGGCGCCGCAGGCGGCTGGCGTGCCGCAGCGGAAGCCATCATGACGACCGACACGTTTCCCAAAATGGCGACTGCGCGTGCAATGATCGAAGATCACCGCGTGACCATCAATGGCATTGCCAAGGGTTCCGGCATGATCGCGCCCGACATGGCGACGCTCCTGGCTTTTGTTTTCACGGACGCGAACCTTCCCGCGCCTGTGCTCCAGGAACTTCTTTCGTCGGGCGTACGGAATTCGTTCAACGCGATTACCGTCGACGGCGACACCTCGACAAACGATACTCTTCTCGTCTTTGCCACGGGGAAAGGTGCCCCCCATCCGCACATCGCAAAAGCGGGTGATCGGCGTTTGGGGGACTTCCGCCGGAAATTTGACGCCCTTCTGCTTGATCTTGCGCTTCAGGTCGTTCGTGACGGCGAAGGCGCGCAAAAACTGATCCGCATCGACGTAAGCGGCGCAGAGAGCGACGAATCCGCACGGCGCGTGGGGTTTGCGATTGCCAATTCGCCTCTGGTGAAGACCGCCATCGCCGGGGGCGACGCCAATTGGGGGCGCGTGGTCATGGCGGTCGGCAAGGCGGGTGAGTCCGCGGACCGCGATCGGCTGCGCATTGATTTCGGTGGGCAGCTGGTCGCAGAAAGCGGACAGCGCGCCGGTTCTTACGACGAAGGGCTTGCGAGTCGAGCAGTCTCCGGCCGCGAGGTCGCGATTGGCGTCGATCTTGGAGTGGGAGCGGGGCGCGCCCGGGTATGGACCTGCGATCTGACCGAAGGGTACATCCGTGTCAACGCTTCTTACCGCAGCTAGAGCATCCTCAAACGGCGCCTTCACACGGTAATCCTCATGATAAGCGAGCATCGAAAGGTGCGGAAAGAGCTTGTCCTCGTTGCAGCCTGCGCGCTCATCGATGCCGATGGCCGGGTGCTGATCGCTCAGCGGCCGGTCGGGAAGGAGATGGCGCGGTTATGGGAGTTTCCGGGCGGCAAGGTGGAGCCCGCGGAGAGGCCGGAGGATGCTCTCATTCGGGAATTGCGCGAAGAGTTGAGTATCGAGGTCAAGGAAGATTGTCTCGCGCCGTTCACATTCGCATCCCACGCTTATCCGGAATTTTATCTCTTGATGCCACTTTACGTCTGCCGGAAATGGAAAGGTCGGCCATGCCTGAACGAACATCTGGCCCTCAAATGGGTGCGTCCGGCGGATCTGGGCACATTCCCGATGCCGCCGGCCGATCTGCCGCTCATTCCCATGTTGCGCGATCTACTGTGAGAAATTTTCTGCGAGAGTGCCGCGGCGTCACCGCCATCGAGTACGGCATCGTCACCGCGCTCGTCGCGGTGGTAATCATTGGTGCGATCAATACGCTCGGCCAAACGGCGTTGACGCAGCTCTTCCAAAAGGTCGCCAGCTCGCTTTAATCCGGTCCGGCGGACCATCCCGTCAAACTCACGATATCGAACGTCGCGGTCAATTTGCCCTGATCATCGGCGTCGCGCGAAGCATAATGTGCAAGCGCGGCTCGCAACACGTCCCGCCGAAGCGGCGAACGGTCGCGCGAATCCAGCGAATTCGTTTCTCCCAAAGCACGCAAATCCTTCACGATCGTGGCAAAGGATGTGTAGCGCACAACAATCCGGTCCAAGTCAGCTACCGGTTGCGTAAAACCGGCGCGCTGCAAGAGTTGTCCCATGTCGCGAACGTCTCCGAACGGCGCGACGCGGGGGCTCGCGCCGCCTCTCCGCTCGACTTCGCCGGCAGCGAACGCACGGCGCAACTCACCAAGCGTTGCGCCCCCGAACAAGGACGCAAGAAAGAGTCCATCCGGCTTCAGCGCGCGGCGAATCTGCAAAAGAGCCCCGGGCAGATCGTTGACTGCATGCAGCGAGAGAACGCTCACGACCAGATCGAAGCTTCGCCCCGCGAACGGCAACGCCTCCTCATCTGCGACAAGGGAAACTGCTTCGTCCGCGGGAGAGAGGCCCGTGCGGACCCAATATCCGGCATACGGCGCCAGACGCGCGAAGCTCGCACTTCGAGAGCCCAGATCGAGCCCGCGGCTGAAGCTCTTCTTCACCGCGCCCAGGCGCTCCGCCATACTCTCGGCAACCTGATGGACAAGAAATTGATCGCCCGCGCTTCGCGCTGCACGGCCGCGCCGTGCGCCATAGGTTCTCCGGTCGAACACAATCGGGACGGTCATCCGGGTAGCGCCGCCTGCAAAGCCTGGAGGCGAGGGTTGTGCTAGAATTGGCCCATGACGGCAATACTCGGCACTGAGAAGCGCGGGAACTTCGTGCGCTCCACGCTGCGCAAGTTTGGCCGGCGCGCGCTCGACATGGCGTTTCCTCCTCTGTGTTCCGCGTGCCGTACGCCGATCGCGGAAGCACACAATCTCTGCGCAACGTGCTGGAACAGGATTTCCTTTCTGAGCGATCCGCTTTGCGCGGTCTGCGGATTTCCCTTTGACTTCCCTGCGGGCCCGGAAGTGTTGTGCGGTTCGTGCCAGCAACGGATGCCCGCTTTCGACAAGGCGCGCTCGCTGATGCGCTACGATGAGGCGAGCCGCGACCCGATTCTCGCGCTCAAGTGCGCCGACAGGCTCGATCTCGTGGCCGCCTTCGCGCGCTGGATGCAGCGTCCGGGTGTGGAGCTCTTGGCGGAAGCAGATCTCATCGTCCCGGTGCCGTTGCATCGCTCGCGCCTTTGGCAGCGCCGCTTCAATCAGTCGGCTCTTCTGGCACAGGAACTGGGAAGGCTTACGGGCAAGCCTGTCGAATGCCTGGCTCTTCGCCGCAGCCGTGCAACGCGCAGCCAGGGCGAAATGCCTTCCGCCGGCGCTCGTCGCCGAAACGTGGAGGGCGCTTTTCGCGTCGACGGCACCCGTGCAGCATTGTTGAGGAACAAGGGCATTTTGCTGATCGACGACGTATTCACCACCGGCTCGACGATCGAAGCCAGTGCAAAGGCGCTCAAACGGGCTGGCGCAAGGTGCGTGCTGGTGTTGACCCTGGCGCGCGTTGTTCGTCCGCAGCGAATCCCCATATAATGGACAGGAAAGTGATTCCTAGAAACCAATGAGTCGCGTGACGATCTATACAACGCCAATCTGTCCCCACTGCGTCCGTGCCAAGGCATTGCTTGAGAAGAAGGGCGCGGAAGTCCGGGAGGTGGACGTGTTCATGGACAGGCGCGCCCGCGACGAGATGGAGCAAAAATCCGGCGGGCGCCAGACGGTGCCGCAAATCTTCATCGGCGAGACCCATGTGGGCGGCAGCGACGATTTGCACGCCCTTGAGCGGGCCGGCGAACTCGATCTGCTGCTGACCAAATGAAAAGCGACTCGCGATTTCGTGCGGCCTGCGTGCAGTTGCGTTCGTCGGATGATGCAGCGGAGAATGTTCGTGAGGCGGCCGCGTGGATTCGCGAAGCCGCTGCGGCCGGCGCGGAATTTGTAGCGACGCCGGAAAACACCACGCTTATGGCGCTCGATGGCGGCGCAAAGCTCGAGCTGAGCCATACCGAAGACCGTGACCCAGCCTTGCCTGTTTTCCGCGCGCTTGCGCAAGATCTTTCCATCTGGCTGCTGATAGGCTCGCTCCCCATTAAAGTGAGCGCCACGAAAACGGCGAACCGCTCTTTCATGATCGATCCCGGAGGAACGATCACCGCCCGCTACGACAAGATTTTTCTGTTCGACGTGGATTTGCCATCGGGCGAGCAATATCGTGAATCGAAGACGGTCGCGGGCGGCAGCGCCGCCATTCTGGCCGAAACGCCGTGGGGCAAGTTGGGCCTTTCGATCTGCTACGATCTTCGCTTTCCCCAGCTTTACCGCACGCTTGCCCACGACGGCGCGTTCTCATTTACGGTGCCATCGGCCTTCACGGAGACGACCGGCAAAGCGCATTGGCATGTGCTGTTGCGCGCGCGCGCCATCGAGAACGCGGCTTTCGTCATCGCGCCCGCGCAAGGTGGCTTGCACGCCAATGGCCGCAGGACTTTCGGACACAGCCTCATCGTTTCACCCTGGGGCGAGATTCTTGGCGATGGCGGCGTCGATCCGGGCATCGTCATTGCCGAGATCGATCCGGCCGCATCAGCCGACGCGCGTGCGCGCATCCCAAGCCTCAGCCACGACCGCGATTTTACGAGCCTTTGACGTCGACCTGCTCGCACACATCCCGGCGAACAGGTCGAACACTTGTGGAATCCGGCAATTGTCCCCATCGTTTGAAATCTGACGCTCTCTGGAGTCTCTCGATTGATTGTTTACTGCCTGCAATGTTCGGGGGGACATGTCTTTGAAGCCTGGTTCGGCTCCAGTACTGCGTTCGATCTGCAGAAGACGGAAGGCAAGCTCGTCTGTCCGATCTGCGAGGCGCGCCAGGTGACGAAGGCGCCCATGGCACCCGCCTTGAAGGGCCCCGTGGGAGAGCGCCGTTCCGCGCCAGAGGAAATGCGCAAAATGCGCCAGTTCATGAGCGGCTTGCGCAAATATGTTGAGCAGAACGCCGACTATGTCGGCCCGCGTTTTCCGGAAGAGGCGAGAAAGATTCATTACGGCGAAGTCGAGGAGCGTCAGATTTACGGCGAGGCTTCGCTCAAGGATGTAAAGGAGCTGATCGAAGAGGGCGTGGACGTTGCTCCGCTGCCGCCGGATATCAACGACGCGAACTGACTAGGCCGACGCTTTTGCGGCCACGGCCATGTAGTTCACGTCGGTGTCGGACGAAAGTCGCCAGTTCCATGCGAGAGGATCGAAAGCCACGCCCTGAATCTTGAGAACCTCGAGACCGGCTCCCTCGACTCCGTCGCTGAGCCTTTGCGGCTCTACGAATTTTCGCCAATCATGCGTGCCGCGCGGAATCCAGCCCAATACATACTCGGCGCCCAGCTTGGCCAGCGCGAGTGCTTTCAGGGTTCGGTTGATCGTCGCAATGAACATGAGGCCGCCGGGCTTCAGAACGGCCGAACATGACGCGAGAAACGCCTGCAAATCGCCGACATGCTCGACGATTTCCATGTTCAGCACCACGTCGAAGGTTGTGCCCTCCGCTGCCAGAGTTTCGACAACCGCACAGCGGTAGGCTGCCGCAACCATCGTAGTCCGGGCATGTGACACAGCAATTGCCACGCTTTCTTCCGACGCGTCGATGCCAAGGCTGGTGAAACCCTGCCGTGCCATGGGCTCGGTCATCAAGCCTCCGCCGCAACCGATATCGACAAGCGAGAGCCCGGCGAAAGGGATGAGCACGGATAGGTCACGGGCGAAATGGCTCGCCGCCGTGTCGCGAATGAAGCCAAGCCGGAGCGGGTTGAGCCGATGCAACGGCGCGAACCGGCCCCGGGGTTCCCACCATTCCTCCGCGAGAGCCGAAAACTTCGCGACTTCCTGCATGTCGACCGAAGAATGCGGTCGTACCGGGTCGGTCGAGCGGGATCGGCGTTGAGCGCGTGGCATGCGGCGTCTATGAAAAGGTTGAAGCCGAGCATACGCGGCGCAGCGATGGAGGCCAGAGCCGGGTGGCCAGAATTGTCATGAAATTCGGCGGCACTTCGGTGGCCGACCTCGACCGCATCCGGCACGTCGCTGCGCTGGTGAAGCGCCACATCGAGCGGGGTGACGAGACCGCCGTTGTCGTTTCGGCGATGGCGGGTGAGACGAACAAGCTCGTGAGCTGGGCGCGTGAACTGTCACCTCTGCACGACGCGCGCGAATATGACGTCGTGGTCGCCGCGGGCGAGCAGATCACGGCCGGACTGCTTGCAATTGCGTTGTCGGCGATCGGCGTCGATGCGCGATCCTGGCTTGGTTGGCAGATTCCGTTGCGGACGTCCGGCATGCATGGCTCGGCCCGCATTGTCGGCATCGACGCCACGCTGCTCGACGAGAGGCTTTCGAAAGGCCAGGCCGCCGTGATTGCGGGCTTTCAGGGCGTGGCGCCGGACGACCGCATCTCCACGCTCGGCCGGGGGGGATCGGACACGAGCGCGGTCGCCATTGCTTCCGCGCTGCGCGCGGACCGCTGCGACATCTACACCGATGTCGATGGCATCTACACGACGGATCCGCGAATCGTGCCGCGGGCTCGGCTGCTCCCACGCGTCGCCTATGAGGAGATGCTGGAAATGGCTTCGCTCGGCGCCAAGGTCCTGCAGACGCGTTCAGTCGAGATTGCGATGCTCTACCAGGTGCCCGTGCGCGTACTTTCGACATTCGATGCCGAGAGCGAGGGAACGTTGCTTTGCGATGAGGAAGACATCATGGAGAAGAAACCTGTCACCGGCATCGCCTATTCGCGCGATGAAGCGAAGATCACGCTCCATCGCATTCCCGATCAGCCCGGCGTCGCCGCGGCGATTTTCGGGCCCCTGGCCGACGCCGGCGTCAATGTGGACATGATCGTGCAGAACGTGTCCGAGGATGGACGCCGGACGGATCTGACTTTCACGGTGAGCCGGAGCGAGCTTTCGCGATCGCTCGATGCAATCGAGAAGGCCGCGGCCGCCATTGGCTATCGGGACGTTACCTCCGCCGCCGACGTCGCAAAGGTCTCGATCATCGGCATCGGCATGCGCGCGCATCCGGGCGTTGCGCAGACCATGTTCCTTACGCTCGCCGAGAAAGGCATCAATATTCAGGTGATTTCAACATCCGAGATCAAGGTGAGCGTCCTCATCCCGGAAGAATATGTGGAATTGGCTGTGCGCGCGCTGCACTCCGCCTACGAGCTCGACGCGGAATAGGTTGATGAAGGATTCACGAATGCGGCTCCTTCGATTGCGCGTGGCGTCTGCTTTGCGGCATCCGTTCAAGGTTTCGGCGGAGCGGGAGCTGCGCTGATGCCTGCGGTGGCGGCAGCGGGTCCGCGTATGCTCCTGCGGCGCCTGCGCGAGATCATGGCGGAACCGTCGAGTGCCCAGGCGCGCTTTGACCGGCTCGTCGCCGTGATCGCCGCCAACATGGTTGCCGAGGTCTGCTCAATCTATCTGCGCCGCGCCGGCAATGTGCTGGAGCTGTTCGCCACCGAAGGGCTCAATCGCACCGCCGTGCATCGAACGCGCATGCGGTCCGGCGAGGGTCTGGTGGGCCTGGTGGCGGAGAGCGCGGAGCCGATCAATCTCAGTGAGGCCCCGAGCCACCCCCGCTTTTCCTATCGGCCCGAGACGGGAGAGGATCCGTTTCGTTCTTTTTTGGGCGTGCCCATCATACGCGGCGGGCAGCTCTATGGTGTGCTGACGGTGCAGAACCGTGCCGCGCGGCTGTACGACGAAGAAGAAGTCGAAGCTCTGCAGACCGTAGCGATGGTGCTGGCCGAGATCGTCGCCCACGGAGCGCTTTTCGACATAGCGGAACTCGACGAGCCCGAATTGCGCGCGGACCGGCCGCGTACGTTCAGGGGCGAGGGACTCTCGGAAGGCGTGGCGGTGGGTCAGGTGGTTCTGCATGAACCACGCGTCAAGGTCGAGCGCATGATCGCCGACGATCCACAGATGGAGGTGAAAAGGCTGGAAGGCGCACTGGGCGAGTTGCGGAAGTCGGTCGACGAGATGCTCTCTTCAAGCGAGCTCGACCTCTCGGAGGAGAGCCGCGAGGTCATCGAAGCTTATCGGCTTTTCGCGGAGGACCAGGGCTGGCAGCAGAAACTGGGCGACGCCGTGCGATCCGGACTTACCGCTGAAGCGGCCGTGGAACGCGTCCAGGATGAGCTGCGTTTGCGCGTCACGCGCATGGGCGATCCCTTTCTGCGCGAGCGGCTGCACGATTTCGAAGACCTGGCGCGCCGGCTGCAACGCCATCTGAGCGGCAATGGAGGAAGGGCGGGAAGGCAGGACCTGCCGAAAGATGCCGTGCTGGTCGGCCGCGCGATGGGGCCCGCCGAGCTGCTCGACTACGGGCGTGATCGCGTCGCCGCTCTCGTACTCGAGGATGCGGCGGCGACCTCGCACGTCGTGATTGTCGCGCGCGCGATGGGGCTGCCTCTGGTCAGCGGCGTGGAGGGCATCGTCGACACCGCACGCACCGGCGATGTCATCGTTCTCGACGGCGAGAGCGGCGAAGCGCAATTGCGCCCCACGGCCGATGTGATAGCGGCGTTCAAGACGCGCAGAAATCAGAGGGAAATGCGCGCTGCGCGCATGGCAGCGGTTCGCGATCTTCCGGCGGTCACCAGGGACGGCGTTGCCATCCAGCTGATGATGAATGCCGGACTTTTGATCGACATGCCTCACCTCGATGATTCGGGCGCGGACGGGATTGGCCTGTTCCGTACCGAGCTGCAATTCATGATTGGCGAGACGATGCCGCGCCTCGCCGACCAGATCGGCTTCTACCGCAAGGTGATCGAGGCCGCGGGCAAGAGGCCGGTCATCTTCCGCACGCTCGATCTGGGTGGAGACAAGATTCTGCCCTATGGGCGCTGGGAGAGAGAGGAAAACCCGGCCCTGGGATGGCGGGCGTTGCGCATTGCTCTCGATCGCCCGGCTCTGCTGCGCTATCAGGCGCGCGCGCTCATCGCTGCGGCAGCCGATCGCACCCTGCGACTGCTGCTGCCGATGGTGACCGACGTCGACGAATTCAACAGCGCGCGCGCCCTCATAGATCGCGAGCTCGAACGTGCGCGATTGCTCGCTCTTCCTCAGCCGCGGCAGACTCTCGTCGGCGCGATGCTGGAAGTGCCGGCTCTGGCGTTCATGTTGCCGCAGATTCTGCGCAGCGCCGATTTCGTTTCGATCGGCTCCAACGATCTCCTGCAGTTCGTGTTCGCCGTGGATCGCGCCAATCCACGAGTTGCCCGGCGATACGACGCATTGAGTCCGGCAGTCATGACGCTCGTGCGCCAAATCGTGCGCAGTGCCGCCGAAGCCAACGGCGAGGTCTCGCTGTGTGGAGAAATGGCCGGGAAGCCGCTGGAAGCAATGGCCTTGATCGGAGCCGGACTGCGCAGCCTGTCGATGCAGCCGGCGAATATCGCACCGGTGAAGATGATGATCCGCAGCCTTGACGCGGGCGAGATCACCGATTTCATTGATCGTCAGTGCGGCCGCAGCGATCACAGCCTTCGCACCCGCCTTTCGGCTTTCGCGGCGGAACGCGGAATTGTGATTAAGCAATAAACATAAGAATCTGGCAGTTTGATCCGGCCCTTGCTAAGATGGGCGGGTTACCGCATCTTGGGGAAGTGTCGATACTGGAAGGAGTATGTGGCGATGCGTATGGTGAAGATGGTTCTGGTTTCTGCGGCCGCCATGCTGGTGCCCGCTCTCGCGTCGGCGGATCCGGCCCCGACACAGGCGGCTCCGGCGCCGTCAGTGCAGACAGCGCCGACTCCCACTGTTACGGCACAGACATCGACAGCAGCGCCTGCCGCGGCTGCGAGTTCCACCTCTGATCTCGACGAGGTTGTGTGCCGAATGACTCCCCCGGCGACGGGTTCGCGTCTCGGTGGGGCGCGGGAGTGTCATACGGCCCGCGAATGGAACCGGCGTCAGCAAAACTCGCAGGACACTTTGATGAAGGCTCAAAGTGTTGGCATGCAGCAGCCTCTCAACGCCCTTGGTGGGAGCCACTGACGAGCGAAGTCGTCGCACTTGACGCTGGCCTGCCAGCACGGTTTCGCTGATGGGTGAAGCCGGATGGGCGAGTTCGTCTGCGGATGACAAAGGTCACACATCTGACGCTGGATGAACGCGGTGAACTGAGCAGACGGCGGGTGCATCTGCGCGAGATTTCGGGCGATGCCGACGCGCCGCTCGAAACGGTAGGCCAGGATTTGCGGGCCGCGCGTCTGCGGCGGGGCAACGAGCTTGCGGCCGTGGCGCGCGCGTTGCGGATTCGCAAGGATCATCTTGAAGCGATCGAGGAAGACCGTTTCGAGGCACTGCCTGGGCGAACCTACGCAGTTGGTTTCGTGCGGAGCTATTCAGCGTATCTGGGCCTCGATTCCGAGCAATGTGTCGAACGCTTTAAAAAAGAAATCGCCGGGCGCGTGGACGGAGCGCCGCAGGTTGGATTGGCGCCGGAAACCAGCGAGAGCCGATTGCCGCGTGGCTGGCAGGTGATGGCGTTTGTCGTCATCGGCGTTGTTGCGTACGGGGCCTATCATCTCGCCCGGTCGGCTGACCGGCTGTCCACTCAACCCGTGGCTCCGGTTCCGGCGAGGATCGCAACGCCGGAAGCGAGCGCCCACAGATCTCCTGCGAACAACCGCCTCACGGCACAGATTCACATGGCCCAAAACCCGGCCCCGACGCCGAATGCGGCGGCAGTGTCACAGCCGGTACAGCGGCAAGCCCGTAGAGCTTCGCTTGGTGAGACCCGCTCCGCAGCCCCAGGCGCGGTCCAGGTTTCAGCGAAAACGCCTGTGGTCCAGAGCCAGCTCGTTCCAGCAAAAGAAGCAGTTTCAGCCGATAACAAGGTCGCGCAGGGAGCCGGGTTGTCGAGTGGGCAAGAGCTGGGCGCCCGGAACGCGCGGGTCGTTCTTCATGTCAGGGGCCTTACGCGCATCCTCGTAGAGGGCGCCGATGGGAAGGTCTTCCTCAACCGTATATTGCATCCCGGCGACACCTATCGCGTTCCCAATCTTGTGGGACTGTCGCTGACGACCCCCGATGGCGGCGCGGTTTCACTCGAACTCGATGGAAAGGACGTGGGAGCCGCGGGCCGCTCCGGCGAAATGACGGAAGCGCTTTCGCTCGATCCGCGGGCCATAGTAGACCGCAACGGATCGAGAAACCCCGGCTAACCGTTCAGGTGACGACATGAGTATCAGACCGTATCGCGATATTGCGCGCCGCAAGTCGCGCAAAATCCATGTCGGCGCTGTCGAGATTGGCGGAGATGCGCCGATTTCCGTTCAGAGCATGACGAACACGGTGACAGGGGACGTGGGCGCTACGATCGCGCAGGTGCGGGCGCTCGAGGAGGCCGGAGCCGACATCGTTCGCGTCTCGTGCCCGGATGCAGAATCCACATCGGCGCTAAAGGCGATCGTGAGGGCCGCGCACGTTCCCATCGTGGCCGACATCCATTTTCATTATAAGCGCGCGCTCGAAGCGGCTGCGGCGGGCGCGGCATGCCTGCGCATCAATCCCGGCAATATCGGCTCGGCGCAGCGCGTGCGCGAGGTCGTCGCGGCGGCGAAGGATCATGGTTGTTCGATGCGCATTGGTGTGAATGCAGGCTCGCTCGAGAGGGATCTGCTGGAACGTTACGGAGAGCCGTGCCCGGAAGCGATGGTCGAGAGTGCGCTCAACCACGCGCGCATTCTCGAAGACAATGACTTTACCGAATTCAAGATCAGCGTGAAGGCCTCGGACGTTTTTCTGGCAGTTGCGGCCTATCAGGGATTGGCCGAGGCATGTGATTACCCTCTGCATCTTGGAATTACCGAGGCGGGCGGCCTCATGTCGGGCACTGCAAAATCGTCTATCGGAATGGGCATGCTTCTGTGGTCGGGAATCGGTGACACGATCCGGGTATCGCTCTCCGCCGATCCGGTGGAGGAGATTCGCGTGGGCTTCGATATCCTGAAGTCGCTTGGACTTCGCCACCGCGGAGTCAACATCGTGTCCTGTCCCTCCTGCGCGCGCCAGGGATTCAACGTGATTGAAACGGTGCGAGCACTCGAGGAGCGGCTGAAGCACATCGCAACGCCGATGACTCTCTCGATCATTGGTTGCGTGGTAAACGGTCCAGGCGAAGCGCGCGAAACCGATCTCGGCTTTACCGGTGGTGGAGCGGGCGGGAATGCCGGAATGATTTATTTGAACGGCAAGCCGGCCTACAAGCTCGACAACGCGAAACTCGTCGATCACGTCGTCGAGCTCTGCGAGAAAAAAGCTGCCGAGATCGATCGCGAACGCTCCGTTGCGGCAACCCTGGAAGCCGCGCAGTAGCGTATTCCCCGCATGATTCCAGAGGCAAAGCTGACGCGGCTGGTCGACCGCTTTGCGGCCATAGAGGCGGAACTCGCTGCCGGGGCGGGCGGAAGCGCGTATGTGAAGCTCTCCAAGGAATACGCCGAGCTGTCGCCGGTCGTCGAGGCGATTGCGGCATATCGAGAGACCGAGCATGCGCTGCGCGATACCGAAGCCCTCGCGAGTGACAGCGCGGGCGATATCGAGCTGCGCACGCTGGCGCAGGAGGAGCAGTCGGCACTGAAGGATCGGTTCGCGCACGTGGAGCGGGAATTGCAGTTGCGATTGTTGCCGAAGGATGCGGCCGATTCGTCCTCTGCGATCGTCGAAATCCGTGCCGGAACCGGGGGTGACGAAGCAGCCCTGTTCGCGTCGGATCTTCTGCGCATGTATCAGCGCTACGCGCAATTGATGGGCTGGCGCACCGAAATTCTGGGCCTGAGCGACAGCGATCTTGGCGGCGTCAAAGAGGCGGTCGTCGAGGTTGTGGGCCAAGGTGCTTATGCCAAGCTCAAGTTCGAAAGCGGCGTGCATCGCGTGCAGCGCGTTCCGGTCACCGAGGCTGGCGGCCGCATCCATACCTCTGCGGCGACGGTTGCCGTGCTTCCAGAGCCGGAGGAGGTGGATGTGCATGTGGACGAAAAGGACCTCAGGATCGATGTATTCCGCGCAAGCGGCGCCGGCGGCCAGCATGTCAACAAGACTGAAAGCGCAGTTCGCATCACCCATTTGCCTTCCGGGATCGTCGTGGCCCAGCAGGACGAGAAATCGCAGCACAAGAATCGCGCAAGAGCGCTCAAGATATTGAAAGCGAAGCTGTTCGAGGCGGAGCGCGCACGTCAGGCGAGTGCGAGGGCGGCCGAGCGAAAAGGTCTCGTCGGCTCGGGAGATCGTTCCGAGCGCATCCGGACCTACAATTTTCCCCAGGGCCGCGTGACCGATCACCGCATCAATCTCACGCTGTACAAGCTCGAGCGCATTCTCTCAGGCGACGAGCTGAGAGAGATCGTTGATGCGCTCGTCGCGGAAGATCAGGCAAACCGACTCGCGGAACTCGAACACGAGCCTGACCGGTGAATCCCGCGATTCGCGAAGCGCTGGGAAAGGGCACCCAATGCCTCCGCGCGGCTGGAATTGAATCTGCGCGGCTCGATGCGCGCGTTCTCCTTGCACGTGCCCTCGGGATCGAACCGGACGCATTGCTGACCTGCGAGAGCGCCGGTCGGGAGGGTCTTGGCGAATTCGAGGCATTGATCTTCCGGCGCGCCAGGCGCGAGCCGCTGGCCTACATCACCGGGACAAAGGAATTCTGGAGCCTTGCATTCCAGGTAGGTACCGGTGTGCTCATTCCCCGTCCTGAAACGGAAACACTGATTGAAGAGGCGCTCCGGGCGCATCCCGAGCGCCAGGCGCCGCTTGAAGTGCTGGACCTCGGAACGGGATCGGGGTGTTTGCTCGTCGCTTTTCTCGTGAATTATGGACGGGCAAGGGGGGTGGGACTCGATGCGTCGGAAGCTGCACTTGCCTACGCCCGCCGAAACGCTTGCCGGCACGGGGTGGTCGAACGTTGCAGCTTCTTGAACGGGGACTGGCCGGCGGCGGGAGAAGCCATTTTTGATGTGATCTTCGCGAACGTGCCTTATCTTTCTCAGTCGGAGGTAGATGGAAGCGCGCCCGAAATCAGAGAGCACGAGCCTAAAGCCGCTGTCTCTGCGGGAAACGATGGTCTGGCGGCAATGCGCGCACTTGCACCCGTTCTTGCGCGGCAACTGCGCGAGAGCGGACTGGCATTTGTTGAGATTGGTGCCGGACAGGCAGTTGCCGTGACGCGGATTCTCTGTTACTTCGGGCTTGACGTAGGCCATATCGCTTCCGATCTTTCGGGGGTTCCCCGCTGTCTCGTTGTTGGACGGGCGGGAGATGTGGCCCACAGGCCCCAAAGAAATCAGTTGGAAAAGGGCCACTGACCCGCTAGCTTCCCTTGGAAGTAGGGGAAGCACGGAGCCCCGCCGAATGCCGGGTCGATCCGGCGTTTGGGGAACCGCGGGGACGGCGGGCGCGACGTAAGCGCCGCTGGCCGTGCAATGTACAAGGCGAAAGACGCAACTGCGCTTCCAAACGGTCATATCTGCGCCAGTGGTGCAAGCCCGACGGCGCGAAGGCCCGAGAGCGGGCTTTGACCACGAACGACAAGCAAACGGGCATGAAATGACGAGTTGGCATAAAGGAACAGGGGATCAGGTGAAACGCTCACGTGGACGCGGCCGCCGGCCGCCGCAGAACAACAATCCGAAACGGACATTCGATTCGGCCGGTCCGGAGATCAAAATCCGCGGTTCAGCGGCTCATGTGTACGAAAAGTATCTGCAGCTCGCGCGCGATGCGAACTCGGCAGGAGATCGTGTTGCTGCCGAGAACTATCTACAGCACGCGGAACACTATTATCGGATCATGGCGGCCAACCAGCCTCAGCAGCCCTACCAGGGACAGCCTCATCAGACGAACGGCGGTTCGAATATGGGCAATGGACGCGATACGCCGGTGCAGAATGGAAGCACCCCGTCGTTCTCGCTTGCCGACGCCGGCAGAGACCTGGAAGACGAAGAGAGCGACGACGCAGCCGCCTGACGGCGCCGTCTCAACCGCCCTTGTTCGTCCGGATTACCCCTCTACATATTGAAGGAGCGCGGTGCCCTTCGGAGGCCGCGCATTGACGTGCGGCTTGCAGTGGCTGCCTGAAGGGGCCCTGCCGGAGAGGCAACATGGATATCGAGAAATTCACCGAGCGGGCGCGCGGATTCATCCAATCCGCACAAGGTTTCGCCCTTCGCTCTCACCATCAGACGATCGGACCTCTGCACCTTCTCAAGGTGCTGATCGACGATGAGGAGGGCCTCGCGGCTCGGCTGATCGCTGCTTCCGGCGGTCGTCCAGATCTCGTCCGTCAGGAGGTCGAATCGGAGCTCGGCAAGGTGCCGCGTGTCGAAGGCTCGGGTGCCGGACAAGCCTATCTCGCACCCGAGATGGCGCGTCTGCTCGATTCTGCCCAGGAACTGGCAAAGAAGGCCGGAGACAGCTTCGTCACCGCCGAGATTCTGCTTCAGGCACTCGCGCTCGCCAGCGGAAGCGATGCTGCGCGCATCCTCAGGGACGCAAATGTCCGCCCACAAAATCTCAACAAGGCCATCCAGGAATTGCGCCAGGGCAGGACAGCGGATTCCGCGACAGCCGAAAATGCCTATGACGCGCTCAAGAAATATGCGCGCGATCTGACGGAGCTCGCGCGAAGCGGAAAGCTCGATCCCGTGATCGGGCGCGACGAGGAAATTCGCCGCACAATCCAGGTTCTGTCGCGGCGCACAAAGAACAACCCCGTTCTCATCGGCGAGCCGGGCGTGGGCAAGACGGCGATCGCCGAAGGACTCGCGTTGCGGATTGTCAACGGTGACGTACCCGAAAGCCTCCGCGACAAACGTCTGATGGCGCTCGATATGGGCTCCCTGATCGCCGGAGCGAAGTTTCGCGGCGAATTCGAGGAGCGGCTCAAGGCCGTGCTTTCGGAAATCACGGCGGCTGCCGGCGGGATCGTGCTTTTCATCGACGAGCTCCACACGCTCGTGGGCGCCGGCAAGGCGGAAGGCGCGATGGACGCCTCGAATCTTTTGAAGCCGGCACTCGCGCGCGGCGAGCTGCATTGCGTGGGTGCGACCACGCTCGACGAGTACCGAAAGTATGTGGAGAAGGACGCGGCGCTCGCACGCCGCTTTCAGCCGGTCTTTGTATCGGAGCCCACCGTCGAGGATACGATCTCTATCCTGCGGGGACTGAAGGAGAAGTACGAGGTCCATCACGGCGTTCGCATCACCGATGGCGCCATCGTGGCGGCTGCGCAATTGTCGCACCGTTACATCGCCGACCGCTTTCTGCCGGACAAAGCGATCGATCTCATGGACGAGGCGGCGAGCCGGCTGCGCATGCAGATCGATTCGAAGCCCGAAGCGCTTGACGAACTGGACCGGCGCATCATGCAGCTGAAGATCGAGCGCGAGGCGCTCAAAAAGGAATCCGACAAAGCATCGAAGGATCGCCTTGCCGCGCTTGAGCAGGAGTTGGCGGAAACCGAGGAAAAATCGGCTTCGCTGACGGCGCGGTGGCTGGAGGAGAAGAAATCGGTCCAGGATGTCCAGGGCCTCAAAGAAAAGCTGGATGCGGCACGCCAGGAACTCGATGTGGCGCAGCGCCGGGGCAATCTCGCGCGCGCCGGCGAGCTTACCTACGGGGTGATTCCCGAACTCGAACGCAAACTCAAGACCATTGAGGACAAAGAAGGATCTGCGCTGACCAACGAAGCGGTTACTGCGGAGCACATTGCCGGAATCGTCTCGCGCTGGACGGGCATCCCCGTCGACAAGATGCTCGAAGGGGAGCGCGAGAAGCTCCTGCACATGGAGAGTTCGCTCGAGAAGCGGGTTGTCGGCCAGCACCAGGCGGTGCGCGCGATTTCGAACGCGGTACGCCGCGCCCGCGCCGGCCTGCAGGACCCAAATCGGCCGATCGGTTCATTCCTCTTTCTTGGTCCGACGGGGGTGGGCAAGACCGAACTCACCAAGGCGCTCGCCGCATTTCTGTTCGACGACGACAGCGCAATGGTGCGCGTCGACATGTCCGAATTCATGGAAAAGCATTCCGTAGCGCGTTTGATCGGCGCGCCGCCCGGCTATGTCGGTTATGAAGAGGGCGGGGTCCTGACGGAAGCCGTCCGCCGCCGTCCCTATCAGGTTGTGCTGTTCGACGAGGTCGAGAAAGCGCATCGCGACGTCTTCAACGTTCTTCTGCAGGTTCTCGACGACGGACGCCTGACCGACGGGCAGGGGCGGACCGTCGATTTCCGCAATACGGTGATCATCCTCACCTCCAATCTCGGCACCGAGTTCCTCTCGACTGGCGAGAGTGGGGAATCGCCGAAAGCACGGGCCCAGGTCATGGAAGCCGTGAGGGCGCATTTCCGGCCGGAGTTTCTGAACCGGCTCGACGAGATCATCCTGTTCCAGCGCCTCTCGCGCGCCGACATGGATACGATCGTCGACATCCAGATCGCACGGCTCACAAAACTGCTGGCGGATCGCAAGATTGAAATCGCTCTCGATGCGAAGGCGCGGGATTGGCTTGCGACCGCGGGCTACGATCCCGTCTACGGCGCGCGTCCGCTCAAGCGGGCGATTCAGCGGCGGCTGCAGGATCCGCTGGCACAGCTTCTACTTGAAGGCACCATCGGCGATGGGGCGAAGGTAAAGGTCAGTGCCGGAAAGAACGGCCTTGTCATCGATGGCAAGACCTTCGACGCAGGCGATGACTACCTTGACGAACCGTCGGTCTCCAGTCACGCGATCCACTGACGAAACGCGCGAGCTTCAATCCTTGCCGGCGCGGAGGTCCGTCGCCGTATCGGCGATCTTTCCTTCGAGCGGAAGGGAAGCGATCTCGCTGTCGACGTGAATGCGCGAGATCTGGAAATCTCGCAGCTCGCTGCCCGAAAGAATGCGGCCGCGTGCAACTTTCACGCTCGCAGGATTGACCTGGATGTTGTTGATGCGGATTTCGTAGTGCAGATGGGGACCCGTGGCGAGGCCGGTGGCGCCGCTATAGGCGATCACCTGGCCCTGGCGCACATGCGAACCGCGGTGAACGCCCGGCGCGTAGCGCGAGAGATGGCCGTAGGCGGTCGAGTAGCCGTTGCCGTGATTCAGCACGACGAAATTGCCGTAGCCGCCAAACCAGCCTTCCTGCTGGATCGTGCCCGCACCGGCCGCCATCACCGGCGTTCCAGTGGGCACTGCGAAATCGATCCCCTTGTGCATGCGCGTGTATCCGAGCACGGGATGGAAGCGCATGCCGAAGCCCGACGAGATGCGTGCACCGTCGACGGGTGTCTTCATCAGCATACTCTTGCCGCTCTGGCCGCGGGAATCGAAGAAATCCGCTGTGTCCTCGTCTCTGGGATGGTAGCGGTACAGTGCGACGGTCCGGCCAAGGAAATGCATCGCAGCGTAGGCGATCTCGCCTTCTTTCGCGGGTTTGCCGTCCGGCGTGTAGTAATAGTTGTAGTAGACTTCAAAGGAGTCGCCCGGCCTGATGTCGCGCTGGAAATCCACTTCGTACGAGAACATGTGGATCATCTGCACGACGACGCGCGCCGGAATTCCCGCCTGCATGGCCGCCAGATAGAGACTCGAATCAATCTTGGCGCCCGCGCGGTGATACCGGGGCTCGAGTTTTTTGAATACATCCTGCGCGGTGAAGCTGCCGTCGGCTCCCCGCGCGATCGTGACTTCGTGCTCGACCGTCGGTGAGAAGCTCACGGAGAGGAGCCGGCCCGGGGCGGCCGAATCCGCACGCGTCGCGGCGTCGTCCGAATTTCCGGCCGTAGTGGGCGGTGTGTAGATGATCTGGGCGACCGGTTTGGGCGGTGGCTGCGCCGCGAATGTCAATTGCAACGCTTCGCCGGCCTTGATCGCCCGCATATTGTAGACTTGGGCGAGCGCGGTCACTGCGGCTTCCGCGTCTTGCGGCGTTGCACCTGCATTGACCAGCGCGACCGGAAGCGTATCGCCGCGCTCAAGGGTCACATCGCGTGAATCGATGCCGGGGGTTTCGCTCCCAGTTTCGGCCTCGTTGTTTTCCACCGCGAGGGATTCGTCCAGCGAAGCGGGCGGGATCGCCTGCCGCACCGGCCCCGAAGTGATGGAGCCTAGCGGCGAGATGGTTGCATAGTCGGTTTCGTGTGTCTGGGCGACGAGACGTTGAAACAGCTGGTACGGCATGAGGACGTGGCTTCGGCCCGGCCCCAGGCTCTGCGAGCTCAAAGGCACGGCCGTACCTGCCGCCAGCCAGGCAATTGAGCCCGCGATCACGGCGGTTATCGAGGTGGATACGAGCGCCCAGCGGCCGTCCGTCGAGGACAGCGTCCGTGTGGCCGAGCGGGCCGATTGGCGCCATGGATTGAGGAGTGACTCGAACGTCTCTGCGTCGCGACGCTGCACGGCGGCTCCTGTCGGTTGTTTCCTTTGCAGCTGTGTCCCCCCAGCCAACCGGGGCACCCGACCGAAGCAGGGCAAGGGCATATAGCCCGAGCGCCATTAGGCCCGTCAACCGTTAGAGCGAGGTTAAGGACCGGCTGCCGGAGCGGTTATCCATGCCGTGCCGAAAGCCTTCCTCCTCGGGAATTGCGAGGAGGAAGGCCGGTTTTGATGGTAAATGCCTGAATGAGCGGCGGTAAACTCTTACAGCCGTACCAGCAGGATCTCAGCGAGGCGGCCGTGGAACCACCCGATCCCCTTGGCCACGTGGAGGACGACGAAGACCAGAGCACCGCCCACCAGGATCGCGAAAGCGAGCCCCGGCGCGGTGTGAAAGACGTGTTCGAGCCAGGGCACGTCGCTGATCTGGACGTAGGAATGGCCGCTGACGAGGCTCGCGAGCGAACCGCCGATGAGGGCAAAGGGCACGGCGATGCCGACGACCGCAATGACGAAATAGGTGACTCCGAGCGGTAGCATCAGAAGCAGATAGAGCAGCGAGGACCAGGTGCGAATGTCCGCCAGGGCATCGACGATCCGTGACCAGATTCGCTCGTCTGCACCGGTCTGTACGGGCAGGCGTCGCGGCATTCGCACGCCGAGGAGCCCTTCGACGATCCGCCCTTCCACATGACCCAGTATCCGCACCGAGCCGATGAAGAGGAGCGCGAAAGGAATGCCGATGATGAGAATGGCGAAGCCGGCCGTCAGGCCAAGGCCCGTCACGGCCCAGGCGAAATAGAAGACACCCGTCGCCAGCGACAGAAGCATGTACATGAGTGCACCGTAGGCGCGCGCGTCGCCGATAACGCTGAAGAATCCGTGGTGCTGCTCCAGTTTCGGCTCGGGCTTGGGGAATGGTCCCGCAATGGCGGTTTCCATTGATTTGTACTCCTCTGCAATTTCCTGTGGCGTTCCGTAGGTCTCGATGACCGAGGCCAGGATCTCTGCTTCTTGTTTGTCGGGATTGCTCGCGATTTCGCCCTGAAGGTGCTCCTCCGCATCGGCGAGTGCGTCGCTGATCAGGCCGGGCGACGATCCCTTGAGCGCGTTGCGCAAGGCGTCGAGATAGGCACGGACCGTGTCGGGCGGACGATCCGTTTTCATGCACGACTCTCCAGCGTCGGCCCCCGAAGGGACATCTGTGCTGCGAGCGCGTCGTCCACGAACTCCCGCATGTCGTGCCACGCGCCCTGCCAGTCGGAGAGTGCGCGCCGCCCTTCATCGGTGATGCTGTAGTAGCGCCGCGGCGGGCCAAAGGCCGAAGCCTCGACCCGACTCTCGAGCAGGCCCAACGCGTGAAGTGAGCGCAGGACGGGATAGATGGCGCCCTGCTTGAAGATCAATCCGCCTTCGCCTTCGGCCTTTACGGCCTTTGCGATCTCGTAACCATACATCTCGCGGCCGGCCCGGGCGAGCACAGCCAAGAGGACGAGCGAGGAAAGCCCGGCCATGAGTTCCTTACGGAATTTGCGCGTATAGGGGGATTCGTCTGCCACGCGCCTGTTTCCGCCTCCTTGCTATTGCGAACTTCAATCTAGCATGAACTTCGTACTATGCAATAGTTCCCTATACGGCAGTTAAGAATATTTTTCATCGGCCGTTCACCCTTTGCATCCAACGAGGCCGGGCGTTTGCCCTTGTCGGCGGCCTTCCCTAAGAAAGACAGCCCTTACCGCCAAGGCAACGGTCCTTCCTCATGCGCCTCTCCCGCTATTTCCTGCCGCTTCTCAAGGAGACGCCGGCCGAGGCGCAGATCGTGTCGCATCGGCTCATGCTGCGCGCCGGGCTGGTTCGCCAGGAGGCCGCCGGCATCTATGCCTGGCTGCCGCTCGGCCAGCGGGTGCTGCGCAAGATCGAGCAAATCGTTCGCGAAGAGCAGGACCGCGCCGGCGCCATCGAAATCCTGATGCCGACGCTGCAGCCGGCGGAATTGTGGCGCGAGACCGGCCGCTACGACGCCTACGGAAAGGAGATGCTGCGCATCAAGGACCGTCACGGCCGAGAGCTGGTGTATGGCCCTACGAACGAAGACATGGTGACGGAGATTTTTCGTTCCGCCGTTCGCTCGTACAAAAGCCTGCCGCTTATTCTCTACCACATCCAGTGGAAGTTCCGCGACGAGATACGTCCGCGCTTCGGCGTCATGCGCGGCCGCGAATTCCTGATGAAGGACGCCTACTCCTTCGATCTCGATGCGGACGGCGCGCGCAAATCCTACAACAGGATGTACGTCGCCTATCTTCGCACGTTCGCCCGGATGGGCCTCAAATCCATTCCCATGCGCGCGGAGGCGGGACCGATCGGCGGCGATCTCAGCCACGAGTTTATCATCCTGGCCGATACGGGCGAGAGCCAGGTCTTCTGTCACAGCGATCTCGTCGACATGCCCGTGCCGGGCATGGATGTCGATTTCGCGGGTGATCTCGAGTCCGTCGTACGCGCGCGTACCAGCCTCTATGCTGCGACCGAAGACAAGCACGACCAGGCGGAGTTCGAGGCAAGCGTACCTGCCGGCAAACGACTTTCGGCGCGCGGAATCGAAGTCGGGCATATCTTCTTTTTCGGCTCCAAATATTCCTTGCCGATGCGCGCGCTCGTCGCCGGGCCGGACGGACAGGAGCGGCCCGTAGAAAGCGGCTCCTATGGCATCGGTGTCTCGCGCCTCGTGGGCGCCATCATCGAGGCGAATCACGACGAGGCCGGTATCATCTGGCCGGAGCCCGTTGCTCCATTCGATTTCGGACTGATCAATCTCAAAGCGGGCGATGCCGCGACAGACAGCGTTTGCAGCGATCTTTACGCAAAGCTGACGGCAGCCGGCCGCGAAGTGCTCTATGACGACACTCAGGAACGTCCCGGCGCGAAGTTCGCGACCATGGATCTCATCGGCATTCCGACCCAAATCATCGTCGGCCCGCGGGGGTTGGAAAAGGGAGTCGTCGAAGTAAAGACGCGAAGGACCGGCGCACGCGAGGAATTGCCGGTCGACGCAGTGGCAACTCGTTTCTGCGCGCAAAATGAACGATCAAGTAGTTGAGATCAGTTTTGCGCTCTTCTTGAGGACCGCGTGAACACACAACGCTTCATGTTTCCGTCTATGTTCAGCACGCCTTCAATTTTCCTCCCCCAGCGTGGGGGAGGTGCCGAGCGAAGCGAGGCGGAGGGGGGACGAGCGCAGCACATATCGACTCCCCCCTCCGGTTTGCTGCGCTTCGCTCCGCAAACCACCTCCCCCACGCTGGGGGAGGAAAACCAAGTGCACGCCGCCCGGCTCAACTTTGCTGTGACTGCCTGACATGGCGCGGGGTACGGGTGCGTTCGCGGCGTTCGAATGGATGATCGCGCTGCGCTATCTTCGCGCAAGGCGTCAGGAGAGTTTCGTTTCGGTCATCTCCGGCTTTTCGCTTGTCGGCATCGCGGTCGGTGTCGCGACGCTTATCATCGTCATGGCGGTGATGAACGGCTTCCGCCACGAATTGCTGTCGCGAATCCTCGGGCTGAACGGCCACATGACCATCCAGGCGCCGATCGGGACGCTTGCGAATTTTGACGCAGTGGCGGCGCGGGCGCGCGCGGTTCCGGGCGTGGTGCGCGTGGCGCCGATCGTCGACGGACAGGTGATGGGCGCCGCCAACGGTCTCAATGCCGGCGTGCTGGTACGCGGCATGCGGCGAGATGATTTGCGTACGCTCACAACCGTGTCGAAATCGCTGTCGGAAGGGGCGCTCTCGCATTTCCAGGGGGGTGACTCCGTGATCGTGGGCAGGCGCCTTGCCGACCGGATGCGGTTGGTGCCCGGCGCACAGATCACACTGATCGCACCGCGCGGAAACGTCACGCCATTCGGTGTCACGCCGCGCGTGAAGGGCTACACGGTCACCGGCACGTTCCAGATCGGCATGTCGGAATACGATCAGAGCTATGTCTTCATGCCACTCGACGAAGCGCAGCTCTATTTCAACATGGGCTCAAACGTGAGCGGGCTCGAAGTGATGGTTCGCGATCCCGAACAGGTCAATGCGATGGTGGCGCCGATCGCCCGCGCGGCCGGCCCGTTCTCGCGCATCATCACCTGGCAGGACATGAACTCGAGCCTGTTCGCGGCATTGCAGGTCGAACGCAACGTCATGTTCCTTATCCTGACGCTGATCATTCTGGTGGCCGCGCTCAATATCGTTTCCGGCCTCATCATGCTGGTGAAGGACAAGAGCGGGGACATCGCCATTCTGCGTACCATGGGCGCGGCCAGGGGCGCGGTGATGCGCGTCTTCCTGATCGCCGGCGCGTCCATCGGCGTGTTCGGCACAGTGTTGGGATTTGCGATCGGCGTGATCTTTTGCCTCAACATCGAATCGATCCGGCAGTTTCTCTCCTCGCTCACCGGCACCGAGCTGTTCAATCCGGAAATCTATTTCCTGAGCCGCATGCCGGCCGAAATGGACCCGGGCGACGTGATTTCAGTCGTTGCCATGTCGCTCTCGCTGTCGTTTCTCGCGACCCTCTATCCGTCATGGCGCGCCGCGCGTCTCGATCCCGTCGAGGCGCTTCGCTATGGGTGAGGCAGCGGCGCTTCGCGTCGAAGGCGTCGCGCGCAGATACGTGCAGGGCGAATCGACGCTCGAAGTCTTCCGGGATGTGAGCCTTTCGGTGAAGCGCGGCGAACTCGTTGCGCTGATCGGTCAGTCCGGCGCCGGGAAATCGTCGCTCCTGCACATGGCCGGACTTCTCGAATCGCCGAGCGAAGGCGAGATCTGGATCGACGGTCTCTCTGCCTCGGCGCTGCCCGACAGCGAACGCACGCGGCTGAGGCGCGACCGCATTGGCTTCGTCTACCAGGCGCACCATCTCCTGCCGGAGTTCAGCGCCGTGGAAAACGTGATGATGCCGCAACTCATTGCCGGCCGGTCGAAGCGCGACGCCGAGAAAGAGGCGAAGCGGATTCTGGAACTGCTGGGGCTCGAAAAGCGCCTGACTCACCGTCCCACCCAGCTTTCGGGCGGCGAGCAGCAACGCGTCGCCATCGCGCGCGCGCTTGCCAATCATCCAAGCCTGCTTCTCGCCGACGAACCGACCGGCAATCTCGATCCGAGGACGGCGTCAGGCGTCTTCGACGCTTTAGTGACACTTGTGCACGCCGAAGGCTTGGCCGCCCTGGTGGCGACCCACAATGCCGAGCTGGCGGGGAAGATGGACCGCTCCCTGCTCCTCCACGAAGGCCGGCTCGTCGATAGTCCCAATCCCCCGTCCGTCTAAATCTATGCCGTACCCCGTTTGTTCTTGACACGAACCAAGATCGAACGTAAACAGAACAAAGAGGCACGGGAGGGATCGGATCATGACGGCTTGGCTTTCAGACGCTATCGCAGGAATTGGGTTGGTGATCTTTATCGGATGCGCGTTCCTCCTGGCGAATGCCGCGCCGCTGCTCGTCAACGCGCTCTGAACAAGCCTTCTGTGGATGACCGCAGAGAGTAGCTCGCCGAAAGGTCCCGTCGGGCGATACTGACCTTTCCGCATACGGGAATCACCGAGCAACATGGCGCAGGATCGCAAGCCCGCCGGTTTCGTGCATCTTCGGGTCAAGAGCGCGTATTCGCTTCTGGAAGGCGCCGTGCGGCCGAAGGAGCTTGCCAAGCTCGCGCTCGACCACGCGATGCCCGCCGTCGCGGTGACAGACGTCAACAATTTGTTCGGCGTTTATGAAATCAGCGAGACGCTCGCCAAAGCTGGCGTGCAGCCGATCGCAGGTTGTCTTCTTTCCGTCGATCTGACCGAAGGTCCCTCCGTCGGAGCTGGCTTCGTGCGCGAACGGCCGCCTGGCCTGCCGCTCCTCGTCCAGAACGAATCTGGCTATCGAAATCTCGCGAAGCTGCTCAGCGCCGCGTATCTCGGCGCCGAGCCGGGAGACTGGCCGCACGTAAGGGCGGACATGCTCGCCCATCACGCCGACGGCCTCATCGCGCTGGCCGGAGGGCCGGGTGGACCGCTCAACCGGCTTGTCGCCGAAGGTCAGCCTGACGCCGCGGGCGCGTTGCTCGACAGGCTCCAAGCAATGTTTGGCGACCGGCTCTATGTCGAACTGCAGCGGCACGGTCTTGCCGAAGAACGCGCCACGGAGGAGCGCATCATTGCGCTTGCCTATGACAAGGGGTTGCCGCTCGTTGCCACCAATGACGTGCATTTCGGTCCGCCCGAAATGCACGAAGCCCACGACGCGCTCCTCTGCATCGCCGATGGAAGCTTTGTGTCGCAGGAAGATCGCCGGCGACTGACTCGCGAACATCGTTTCAAATCGCCGGCGGAAATGGCGGCGCAATTCGCTGACTTGCCCGAAGCCATCCGAAATACGATCGAGATCGCCAGGCGTTGCGCCTTCCGCCCGAAGAAGCGCGATCCCATCCTGCCGAAATTCGTGCCCGAATCCGGGCTCTCGCCGGCGGAAGAATTGCGGGCGCAGGCCGAAGCCGGTCTTTCTCGCAAGCTTGCGCTCCACGGGCTTCACGCGGCCGAGCAGGTCTATCTCACGCGGCTCGCCTTTGAGCTCGACGTCATCCTCAGCATGGATTTCGCGGGCTATTTCCTCATCGTGTCCGATTTCATGAAGTGGACGCGCGGGCAGGGCATTCCGGTGGGCGTCCGCGGTTCCGGCGCCAATTCGCTCGTCGCCTGGGCACTCGACATCACCAATCTCGATCCGATCCGTTTCGGGCTTCTGTTCGAGCGCTTCCTCAATCCGGAACGCGTCTCGATGCCCGATTTCGATATCGATTTCTGCCAGGAGCGGCGAGATGAAGTGGTCCGCTACGTGCAGGGCAAATACGGTAAGGACCGCGTTGCGCAAATCATCGCGCTTGGCTCGTTGCAGGCGCGCGCGGCGGTGCGCGACGTCGGCCGCGTGTTGCAGATGCCGCTCGGTCTCGTCGATCGCATTGCAAAGCTCGTTCCCAATCCGCCCGGCAAACCCGTGTCGCTCGCCGATGCGATCGAAAGCGAGCCGAGACTGAAGCTGATTGAGGAACAGGAGCCCTTCGCGCGGAAGCTGTTTTCGATCGTGGAAAAGGTCGAGGGCCTGTACCGCCATGCCTCCACCCATCCCGCGGGCGTGGTGATCGCCGACAGGCCGCTCGACGAAGTCGTGCCGCTCTATCGCGATCCGCGCTCGGAAATGCCGGTCACGCAGTTCGACTACGAAGACGCGGAGAAGGCCGGGCTCGTCAAATTCGACTTCCTGGGTCTCAAGACACTGACGGTGATCGCCAAGGCCGAAGCGCTGCTGAAGCGCCGCGGGATCGATCTCGACACCCAGAATATCGGCTTCGAGGACGCCGCCACTTTCGAGATGCTGTCGCGTGGCGACAGCGTCGGCGTGTTCCAGCTCGAGGGAGCGGGCATGCGCGATCTCATGCGCAAGATGCGGCCCGACCACATCAACGATCTGGTCGCGCTCGTCGCGCTCTACCGGCCGGGCCCGATGGATTCGATTCCCAAATACATCGCCTGCAAGCGCGGCAAGGAGAAACCCGACTATCTCCACCCCGCGCTCGAGCCGATCCTCAAGGAAACCTTCGGCGTCATGACGTATCAGGAAGACGTCATGCGCATCGCGCGCGAGCTTGCCGGCTATTCGATGGGTCAGGCCGATCTTCTGCGCCGTGCGATGGGCAAGAAGATCGCCGCCGAAATGGCTACCCACCGGCAGATTTTCATCAACGGCGCGGGCGAGCGCGGCATCGCGCGCGGGATTGCCGAAACGATTTTCGAGCAGGCCGCCAAATTCGCGGGCTACGGATTCAACAAGGGTCACGCCGCGGCCTATGCGCAGGTCGCCTATCAGACGGCCTATCTCAAGGCGAACTATCCGACGGAATTTCTTGCCGCCTCGATGACTCTCGACATCGGTACGACGGACCGGCTGAACGTCTTTCGCCAGGAGGCCGGTCGGCTCGGCATCAAGGTGCTGCCGCCGGACATCAATCGTTCCGATGCCTTCTTCACCTGCGACAGCGCGGCCGGCGTGATCTTCTATGCGCTTGCTGCCGTGAAAGGGGTGGGCCGGCAGGCCATGGAGCATGTGGTGGCGATGCGCGAGCAGGA
>Ga0182024_10003491_pt1 | contig 37403 bp, 31 predicted proteins | sample P32metaG_FD_120480 | JGI IMG/M metagenome (GOLD analysis project Ga0182024, IMG submission 120480) | Permafrost microbial communities from Stordalen Mire, Sweden - P3-2 metaG (Illumina Assembly) | ecosystem: Environmental > Terrestrial > Soil > Wetlands > Permafrost | place: Sweden: Stordalen...
GAAGCCCATGGGATCAGGGTCCTTTCTCTATATCTAGTCATATAACTAGATATCACAAAACAGAAAGGATTACAACATGGAGCCCCTAAAATGTCTTTTATCTAGTCAAGAGCCAAAGCCGAGCCACAAGAGGGCTTCGCCCCCTTGTGAATCCCCCGCAAGATTTTCAGCGGGGGTACTTGACAGGAGCAGGCCTTCTCATGGAAGCCGTGACCATAGGGAGCGGTCTTACTGCCCTGCGGCGATGTTAGATGCCTGTCTGGCATTGACGACTTGATCGACCGTCCCGCCGAAGTCCGTAGTCCAATACCATCCACCGTAAGCCGAGCCGGCTTTATAAGCGCGGCCGATGCCAATGACCTTGAAATTGGGGTTCAGCATATTGGTGCGGTGGCCGTAAGTGCAGCGGCCGGACGAATCCGCATCGCAGGCCATGGCCCACTCGTGCAAGGCGTTTTGCGCGTCTGGAAAGCCGCCGGCAATATTCTCTCCCCAGGGGCTATAAGGATAATGGAAAGCCACGATACGGGTATGCGGATCGCGGCCCAGGCTATCGACGTGGGCGGCATAGTTCTTGGCAGCCATGTCCCTGCTCATCCAGCTGGAAGAATTCTGTAGGGCGGCCGAGACTTGCAGTGGGCCGACGCCGTGCTGAGCGCGATAGTCATTGACCAGATTCAGGAAGGCACTCTCCTCCCTGTCCAATGGATCGGGTGTCATGCGGGGAGGCGGCGAAGCTGCCGGCGCCATGGAAAAAGCAACCAGCGCCAGTAACGAATATCGAATGGTTTTCCGAAGGCAGGTTTTCATAGCCGCTAAAGAGCGCATCGGCTCGTTACGACTATTTACCATTCAGTAGGCTAATTTACTAGTACTTCTAAGTACCTCATGGGTACTAATAACCTGGGACAACTTGCTGTAAAATAAATGACTTACGGAGTGGCCTACTTCGCCCTGTCGTGGAAGCGATAACCGAGGATAGCTTTGATGAGCAGATGATCCGTGGCCTGCGTAACGCCCACGCCAACCCCGAAATTGAATTCCCATTTGGCGCCGAAATCGATGTCGACTGCCGGAAGAATTTGCTGCTCCTGGTCGCGCAGCGGGTCGAATCCGGTGACGGGGCCATACGCACCGTAATACTCCACACCGGCCGCAATCTTCTTGGTCACGTCGTAACTGAATTTCACGTTGGGTGAAAACTCGTAGCCACTGCTCTGTGAGGGTCCGTGAAATGACTTATCGATGCTGGGATTCAATGCCCAATACCACCGGCCCATCTTCTTGTCGATGATCGGCCGGATTTCCCATGTCCAGGTATCCCCCGAGAAATTGGGGCGTTGATAGCCGAACTCGGTGGAAATGCTCAAGCCGACCGGCAGATTGTACCGCTCGGGGATCGCCAGGCGGGGCCGGATATGCGTTCCCACCCACATCCAACTGCCGTCCGGCTGGATGCTGGTGAACTGGTAGAAGCCGGTTTCGAACCACTCGTTCCACCCGTGGGTGATTTCCAGGGTCTCGTGTTCGGCATGGTTGGTGGGAAGCACGCCGTCCACCACCGTCTTGCTGCCTTCGGCGGTGAAGTTACTGTGCAGCTCGAACATGGTCACACCCGGAGCGACCAATTCCGAGGCGTAGACCTGCACTTCATAGTTCCCCTGAGCAAGCAGCGAGATCGAGCCGCAACCCAACAGGATGGCGGCTGCGGCCAGCAAACGCATTACTTGCCGACCATGTGCTGCGGGTCTTCGTTCTTCTCGCAGATGAATTCCAGCAGATCGGTATCGGGAAGCAGCGTGTACCGCATGATCGGCATGGTCCACGGCTTGGTGTACGTTTTGGCGTCGTCGATGGTGACCTGCACGTCCATATGCCCGAAATCGATGCGATGGAAACGCTCGATCACATGCATGTCTTCGGAATGGGGGTGGCCGTTGGTGTCGATGTTCCAGACTTTGTCGTTGAAGCCGGCGGTATCGACTACGAATTCGTCGCCGTCCCATTTCCCCACCGAGTAGCCCATCCAGGTCGGGCTCAGGATTTCTTTCGGCAACTCGCGGCCGTCGGTGAAGACCTGGCGGCGCAGAGAATACATTTCGTACAGGATCACCATTTTCCCGGGCGCATTCAGAATTTCAAACGGATAAGGGAGCGTGCTCGCCTTGGGGATGCCTTGCGGCATACAGCGCGACTCGGGGTCGTCCTTACCGAGGTTGGCGCGGCGCTCCTGATAGAGCTTTTCGGCCCACGGCAACATGGACGGCGGCTCGGGCCTCGTGGTAGGCCGGGCAACCTGGCGGCGCCCCTCGGGTTGCCACTGATCGCCCAGCCAAACGCCGGCGAGGTCGGGCTTGCCGTCGGCCGTTTTCGGCACCGGGGCCGCCAGGTTCGGCTTGCCATCCGGCATGCGCGGGACTCCCTTGTGTTGATAGTCCAGCCATTGGGCTGGTGCTGGCATGCAAGCAAGAAGGAATGCAGCCGCAGTACTCACGGCCGGCAGAAGAAGAGGAAAGCGCAATGTCACATTTAGCCCTTAGAGATGGTTTCCGGAGCCGGCATACTGACGCGCGCGGTTTTCCGTTTGGTCCGCAGCCCGGAGGTGAGCTCGCGGAACCGCTCCATGTAAATATAGAACACCGGCGTGATGTATAGGGTGAGGGTTTGCGAAACCGCCAGGCCTCCCACCACCGCCAAGCCGAGCGGGCGGCGCGCTTCCGATCCGGCACCCAGGCCTAGAGCGATCGGCAGCGTTCCCATGAGAGCCGCCATGGTGGTCATCATGATGGGCCGGAACCGCACCAGGCAGGCTTCGTAGATGGCTTCCGAGGGCAGAGTGCCGTGCGTGCGCTGCGACGCCAGCGCGAAATCGATCATCATGATGGCGTTCTTCTTCACGATGCCGATCAGCATGATCACGCCGACAAAGGAATAGATGTTCAGCTCGTCATGAAAGATCAGCAAGGTTGCCAGCGCGCCCAGACCGGCTGAGGGCAAACCGGAGAGGATCGTCAGCGGATGAATGAAGCTCTCGTATAGAATGCCGAGCACCAGGTAGATGACCAGGATGGCCATGGCCAGCAGGATACCCATGCCCTGCAGCGAAGATTGAAACGCCGCGGCAGCACCCTGGAAGCTGGTCGTGATTGTGGCGGGCAATGTGTTGCGGGCAAGATCTTCGACCTCGCCAACGGCGTCTCCCAGCGAAGTACCGGCCGAAAGGTTGAACGACATGGTGACCGAGGGCAATTGGCCCAGATGCGTCACGGTGAGCGGCGCCACACTGCGTTTGAGCCTGGCCACTTCGCGCAGCGGCACTAGATTTCCATTCGACGAACGGACGTACAGCAGGCCCATCGCATCGGGATCGCGCTGGAACTGAGGCAGCAGCTCCATCATCACCCAATACTGATTGCTCGGCGTGTAGATGGTGGAGACCTGGCGTTCGCCATAGGCATCGTACAGCGCATTCTCCACCTGGTCCGCGGTAACGCCCAGGCTGGAAGCGCGGTCGCGGTCGATATCGACCACCACGCGCGGGCTCGATACCTGGAGATCGGTGGTGACATCCACCAGCCCGGGTATGCTGTGCATGCGCTTTTCGAAATCGGTGGCGGCGCGATACAGCTCGTCGAGATCGAGGCCTTGCAGGGTGATCTGGTAGGCGCTCTTAGTCAAATTCCCACCGATCTGGATGAGCGGCGGATTTTGCGGAAAGGCGCGGATGCCGGGGACGGAATTCAGCCGCGGACGGAGCTGGTTGATGGCCTCGTCTGCCGATTGCGGGCGCTCGCGCCGTGGCTTCAATGTCGCAAAAATCCGGCCGTTGTTGGCAGAGCCGTTGTTGGCACCCACCATCGAAAAATAGGATTCGACGTTGGGATTCTCTCCGAACATGACGGCCAGCTGCTGCTGTTCGCGCACCATGGCGTCGAAGGAGACGTCCTGCCCTGCTTCCGTGAAAGTGAAAATCTGGCCAGTGTCCTGGTTGGGAATGAAGCCCTTGGGCACGAAGGCGTAGAGGTACACGGTGGCGGCCAGCGTGCCGGCAGCGACGACCATGGTCAGGAAGCGGTGGCGGATGACGCCGCGCAGCGTCCACTCGTACGCGTGCAGCAGGCCATCGAAAACCTTTTCGGAGGCGAGAAAGAGCGCATTGTGCCCTTCATTCGGCGGCCGCAGGAAGCGGCTGCACAGCATGGGGGTGAGGCTCAGCGAGACAAATCCGGAAATCAGGATCGACACCCCAATGGTCACAGCAAACTCGTGGAACAGCCTTCCCAGGATGCCGCCCATGAACAGCACGGGAATGAACACCGCCGCCAGCGATACGGTCATGGAGAGAACCGTGAAGGCGATTTCGCGCGAGCCCTCCAGCGCGGCCTCCAGCCGGCTCTTGCCCATCTCCAGGTGGCGCACAATATTTTCCAGCACCACGATGGCATCGTCCACCACGAACCCGACCGAGAGCGTCAGGGCCATGAGCGACAGGTTGTCCATGGAGTAGCCCAGCAGGTACATGGCGGCGAAGGTTCCGATGATGGAGAGCGGAAGGGCCAGACTGGGAATGAGGGTGGCGGAGAGGTTGCGCAGGAACAGAAAGATGACGAACACCACCAATGCCACCGTCAACAGCAGTGTGAACTTTACATCGTTGACCGATTCGCGAACCGCCAGGGAGCGGTCGTAAATGAGATCCAGGCGTACGGCAGGGGGCATCACCTGGCGGAATTGAGGCAGCAAGGCCTTGATCGAGTCCACGATCTGCACGGTATTGGTACCGGGCTGCCGCTGCACGGCCAGGGCGATGCCGCGCGTGGTGTTGAACCAGCTGGCGGCCTTGTCGTTCTGCACGCTGTCGATCACGCGGCCCAGTTCGCCCAGCCGCACGGGCGATCCATTGCGATACGCGACGATCAACGGCCGGTAGGCGGCCGCGGACATGAGCTGGCCGGTGGCTTCCACCGTAAATGCCTGGTTGGCTCCCCAAAGCGTGCCGGTAGGCAGGTTGACGTTGTGCTGCTGCAACGCGGTCTGCACTTCGTCGATGCCGATACGGTGCGCGGCCAGCGCGTTGGGATCGAGCTCCGCACGCACGGCGTACTTTTGCGCGCCCATGACTTGCACCTGGGCCACACCGCTAACCGTGGAGATGCGCTGGGCCACTAGAGTCTCGGCGTACTCATCCACCGCCGAGAGGGGCAGCGTGGAGGAATACATCGCCAGGTACATGATCGCGGAATCGGCCGGGTTGACCTTCTTGAAGTTGGGCGGCGTCGGCATGCCGGGCGGCATCTGCGACCCGGCGGTGGTGATGGCAGCCTGCACGTCCTGCGCGGCGCCATCGAGCGAGCGATCGAGCGCGAACTGCAAGGTGATGGAACTGGTCCCCGACGCGCTGGTGGACGTCATCGAATCGAGACCGGCGATGGTGGAGAACTGGCGCTCGAGAGGCGTGGCCACGGCGGAGGCCATGGTTTCGGGATTGGCGCCCGGCAGCGCCGCGTTCACCTGGAGCGTGGGGAAATCGACGTTGGGCAGGTCGCTGACGGGCAGGGAGCGATAGGCCGTGATGCCGAACAGAACGATGCCGATCATGATGAGCGTCGTCATCACGGGTCGGCGGATGAAGAGTTCGGTGATGTTCACGTTCTAGGTCCCGGGCCTAATTGACTAAAACATTATCTTACAGGCAAATCCGTGGGTTTGGGATGGAGCGGGGGCGGCTGGACGCCTAAGGCGATTCAGACGTATGATTGAAAGAGGCCCGTCATGACCGCACGCGAAAACGTCCACCGGATTATCGATACATTGCCGGAAGACCGTTTAGCCGACGTATTAGATTACATGGCCGATCTGCGGGATGAGGACCCCCCTCTCAGCTCCGAAATCAAGGCCGCCATCGACGAAGGCATCGAGGATATTCAGAACGGCCGTACGATCTCGCTCGAGGACTATCGTCGGGATCATCGGATCTGAGGATACGGCCACGGCGGCCACTCATGGCGACGAATCCATGGCCGGTTTTTCGCGAAGGCTCGCCACGAGAAACATGATTGATTTTGAGCTTAAGGGACGGGATAAGGTATCAATTGGATTAATTGTCGAGTTGCTTCCAGGACCTTATGCTAGAAACTTCAAGGGCGCGAATTCCGTATTCCTAACGGAAGGTGCATTCGGATTCTTCGAACCGAGCATCAAGAGGTACTGCCCACGGTACACCGACATGAGCCATTGGGGAGTGACCGAGGTAACGCGCGACGAATGGCTTTCGATCATTGAGGACTGGCATGGCATTGCGAGGTCGCTGGAAGTGGCGGCTACGTCGCATGACTTTGCGGAACCGCGGGTTCTTTTCAGTTACGACAGTGAGGACTTTAGCCAGAATTTCGAGGTCTCTAAGGCTTCACTCCTGCGACTGTTCGACGAGCTGATTGCCTGGCTTCGGCACGCGCTAGCTGATCACACATCGATTTCTATCCTTGGCATATAGGGCTGCTTCGAGAAGGTCAGCGACTACAGACGAGCGACAAAATCGTCAAGCTGGACAGATGGTGAAGCTCGTCATCAGTTTGGACAAACGTACTGTGGGAAATTTGGACCGCTGGGTGAAAGAGGGCAAATATCGAAACCGCAGTCGCGCCTTCCAAGCGGCGGTGGACCTACTCATCGAGCGCGAGAAACGGACACGCTTGGCGCGGGAGTTATCTAAGCTGGATCCCAGGAAAGAACAGCGCATGGCGGAAGAAGGTTTGGGAGGCGCGCTACTGCGCAAAAATCCGATGAAGAGATATGGCCGCCGATGAACGCAGATCAACGCGGATGAAAACAGAAATCTGTCTTATCGGCGTTCAATCAGCGGCCATATCGCCTTTTCCGGTTGCGGGGAGGGTTCCTTCTTACGGCAAATCCATCGCTGGATTGCGCGTGAAGAATCCCCATGGCTCCAGCCGGAAACCCGCCGCGTGCACCGGCATCACGGGCCAGTCCTCGGGACGTGGGTTGTGTGTGATGCCCATGGTGTACCAGAGCACTACGTCCTGATTGTCGATGGGACGGTTCGCCGCGGTCCACTTGATGAGGCCATCGCCGCCGTGGCTCTGGTTGGGGTAGTCGCCGCCGGCATACAGTTCCGCGGGGCGGTAAGGCGTCACCCAAACGTGCGCATTCAGGAAACCGGCGCGCTTGCGCACCCACGAATCGGCGGCGGCAAATGGCTCCGCGTTTTCTCCGGGCAGAAGCGCGTAGGCGGTGGAGTGGCCCAGCGCGTTTTTCGTGGACGGGTTCTCGATCACCCAGCGGCGGCTGGTGGCCAGGTTCAGATGGCGCTCGGCTTCGCGCTCGGTGCGGAGCGGCGTCTCCGTCATGGTGAATGCGCCGCCATAGGGATTCTGCGGGCCTGCCGGCGCGGGCGCGCTGTTCAATTCCACGACGCGGTTGGCGGCGCCGTCGACATCCATATCCAGGCGGAACGTGAAGAAGTGTTGATGGTGCGGCGCTGCGATATTCTTCGCCACCAGATGACTGTAGGGATCGTGCGCGCCATCGGCGACACCCTTCACGGCCATGATGCCGGTGAGCGCCACGCGCATTTCGAGCGCGCCATCCTGGTGGAAGATCCAGTCGAAACCGTAATCGTAATTGCCCACTTCGCTGCTGTAGGAGAGCACCAGGTCGCGGGCGCGGCGCGCATCGTCGCCGTGTTTCCAGGCGATGCCGGCGTCCCGCTCGTACAGCGCCACTACGGCGGGAAGCGTGTGGGGCACGCCGCGGCCATCGGCGATCACGGCATCGAAGACGGAGCAGTTGGTGGGGCAATCGATGCCCGGACGCAGCGTGCTGGCGTCCACGCCTAATCCGAGCTCACCAACATCGAAGCTGTTGCGGAAGAACCATGCGCCGGAGGGATCACCGTAGGGCACCACCATTTCGGAGAGCGAACCACGATAGAGAATGGATCGCACCCGGCCGCCATCCTCATATCCCACCGTGTACAGCACCAGGCCTTCGCGCGGGTTAAGCGCATAGCGGAAGCGCCACTTCTGCCACCGCACCTCGCCGTCTTCGATTTGGAAACCGGGGCGGGGCTGGACGATCGTCAAGGGTGCAGGCGCGGCTCGCAGGGGCTGGTTGGATGTGGCATCCAGATCGAAGGCTTCGCGCGAGACGGGGGCCTTCCGGTCGGTGTCCAGAAAATCGAGGATCTTGCGGGACGTGAGGTCCACATGCGCCACCACGCCCTCCACGGGGTGTGCGTCGAAGTTTCGGTCGGCGCCGCCGTAGTAGGAAAGCGCGCGCACGATGCGGTCCTGTGCAGTTCCCGGCAGTGCGAAATAGCCGGCGGACCAGGCGACGATGGAGACATTGTTTCCGTCGTCGATGCCGCGCTCGCGCATGGCCCGCTGCCAGCGCGGATCGGCGCGCACGATGCGGTCGGCCGCTTCGGAATCCTGAACGGTGACGGCCGGTTGGGCGCCGGGGATCGCCTGAATGGATTCGAGGCGGGAAGCGGATAGGTCTGCGACGGCTTCCCACGTGCGGTTGGACCGCGCGTCGTAAATCACGGCGAAGGCGCGCCGGGGCACGGCGGCCCCGCCCAGCACCTGTTCTTTAGGCGGTTCCGCGAGCGAGATCAGGCTGAATTGCGAGCCGGTGGGAATGCGGCCGGAATCCCTGACGATCTTCACGGCGGCGCGGATTTCGACTGCCGAGAGTGGTGTCAGCGGATGCGAAACAGCGGCGCGCACCACAACTAGAGCCAGTACTACTGTGGCGCAGCCTCTCAGGCTGCCGCGCCGGCACTCATGCCGGCGCTTGGTGGAGCCACTGTAGAAGAGTCGAGACAAGTCTCGACCCGGCAGGCAGAAGTGCCTGCGCCACAGGAGCGCCAGCAATATGTAACACAGTTGCACTGGTGCCGTTATAGGACGTCTTCAGACCAGTCTTCAAGTACCTGCTTCAGCCGGGTCATAAACTGGTCGGCCAAAGCGCCGTCGATCAGGCGGTGATCGAAGGCCAGAGACAGGTAGCTCATGGACCGGATGGCGATGGCATCGTCGATCACCACGGGCATTTTGTCGACGGTTCCCACGCCCAGGATGGCCACCTGCGGTTGATTGATGATGGGGGTGCCCAACACGCTGCCGAAGCTGCCGAAGTTGGTGATGGAGAAGGTGCCGCCTTGCACTTCCTCGGGCTTGAGCTGCCGCGAGCGGGCGCGGGTGGCCAGGTCCACAATGGAGTGCTGCAGCCCCAGCACGTTCTTCTCGTCGGCTCCGCGGACCACCGGAACGATGAGGCCGTTCTCTAGCGCCACCGCGATGCCGACGTTGATTTCGTTGTGGTAGATGATGTTGTTGCCATCGATCGACGCATTGAGCAGCGGATACTGCCGCAGCGCCGCCACAGCCGCGCGCGTAATGAACGGCAGGTAGGTGAGCGAGAAACCGTAGCGCGACTGCACGTCGGCCTTGTAGCGCTCGCGCATCTTGGCCACCTTGGTCATATCGACCCGGTGCACGGTGGTGACGTGCGGCGACGTGCGTACCGACATCACCATATGCTCGGCAATCTTCATGCGCATGGTGCTCATCGGCTCGATGCGCGCCTTGGCTTGCACGGCCGGAGTGAGGGGCGGCAGCGGAGGCGGCGCGGGCCTCACGGCGGGCGGCGGCGGAGCCTGGGCAACGGGAGCGGCCGGAACTGCGCTGGGCGCGGGCGCTTGCGCCAGGTAGGCTTCCACATCCTGCTTGGTGATCCGTCCGCCGGCGCCGGTGCCTGCCACGCGGCTGAGATCGATATTATGCTCGCGCGCCATACGGCGCACCAGCGGCGAGAGCGGCCCTGCAGGTTCTGCGGCGGGAGCCAAGGGAACTTCTTCCACACGCGGCAGCGGAGGCGCTGGTGCGGCGGCCTGTGGCGCGGGCGGAGGTGGCGGCGGCGCCGTGCGCTGCTGCGGCGGCGGAGCCGCGCTCTTGTCCGGAGGAGCGGGAGCCGCAGTCTTAGCTTGAGGCGCCGCGCCGTTGCCTCCATCCTCGATACGCGCCACGATAGTGTGGATTCCTACCGTCTTGCCCTCATCCACCAGGACCTCGGAAAGCGTCCCAGCGGCCGGCGAAGGAATCTCGGTATCCACCTTGTCGGTGGAGATTTCGAACAGCGGCTCGTCGCGCTCCACGTGTTCACCGGGCTTCTTCAGCCACTTGGTCAGGGTACCTTCCACTATGCTTTCGCCCATTTGGGGCATCACGACATCGGTCATATATGAGTTCTCACTTTATTGGCGCTGCCAGGGCCGGAGCCTCCAGCAACATCTCGCAATCGAACACACGGCCGAAATGTGCGGCCAGACTTCGCGAAACTTCCGGCAAGTCCGTTCTGGTCCCAAGCTGGGCCATGGAGGTGACGGGCTTGGTCAACCCGCAGGGGACGATGTATTGGAAATAGCTAAGATCAGTTGTAACATTCAACGCGAAGCCGTGCGATGTTACCCAACGGCTAATGTGCACGCCGATGGCGGCGATCTTGTGCTCGCCCACCCACACGCCGGTGAGCTTGGGGATGCGGCCGGCGGAGATACCGAAATCGGCCAGCGTGTCGATGATGGCCTGCTCCACACCGCGCACATACGCGCCCACGTCGCGCTTCCATTCACGCAAATCGACTATGGGGTAGCCCACCAGTTGGCCGGGACCGTGGTAGGTAATATCGCCGCCGCGGTCCGTGGGATAAAACGAAATTCCGGCCCGGCGCAGGACTTCTTCACCAGCCAACAGATTCTGCAAGTGGCCATTGCGGCCCATCGTGATCACATGAGGGTGCTCGAGCAGGAGAAGTTGGTCGGGGATCGAACCCTCTTTGCGCTCCGCCACGAGCTGCTGTTGCAGATCGAGAGCCGTTCCGTAGTCGACGCGCCCGAGTTCCCGCAGTTGACAGCTACGCATTGATGGCCAGACCGTAGACGGCGTTGAAGGCCTCGCCCACCGCTTCGTAGAGCGTGGGGTGCGCGTGGATCGTCGTCATCATGGTTTCCACCGTGGCCTCGGCGTTCATGGCGGTGACCGCTTCCGCGATCAGCTCGTAGGCTTCGGGTCCGATGATGTGCACGCCCAGGATCTCGCCCAGCTTTTCGTCGGCGACCACTTTGACGAATCCCTCGTGCTTGCCCAGGATGGTGGCGCGGCTGTTGCCGGCGAAGGGGAAACGACCCACCTTCACTTGATAGCCTGCGGCGCGCGCCTGCGCTTCCGTCATTCCCACACTGCCAATGCCCGGCTCGGTGTAGGTGCAGCCGGGGATGCGGTTCTTGTTGATGGGGGTAGCGGGCTTGCCCGCCATGTGCGCCACCGCGATCATGCCTTCCATGGTAGCCACGTGCGCCAGTTGCGGCGTCCCGGCTACCACGTCGCCGATGGCGTAGACGCCCGGCTCGGCGGTCTGTTGGTACGGATCCACCTTGATAAAGCCGCGGTCCAGCTCGACGCGCGTGTTTTCCAGGCCGATGTTTTCCGTGTTAGGTTTGCGGCCCACCGCGACCAGCAGCTTTTCGGCTTCGAGCTGTTCCTGCTTGCCGTCCTTCGTGGTGAGTTGCAGGCGGACGCATTTGCCGATCTTTTGAATGTTCTCGGCGCGCGCGCCGGTCTCCACGCGAATTTTCTGTTTGCGGAAGGCGCGATCCAGTTCCTTGGAAATGTCTTCGTCTTCCACCGGAACCACGCGGGGCAGCATCTCGATAACCGTAACCTCGGTCCCGAAGCGGCGAAAGATGGAGGCGAATTCCACGCCCACCGCGCCCGCTCCGATAATGATCAGGCTCTTCGGTACGACCGTGAGGTCCAGAATTTCGATGTTGGTGAGAATCGTTTCCGGATCGGGCTGCAAACCGGGAAGCATGCGAGCTTCCGAGCCGGTGGCGATGATGATGTTCTTGGCCTCGATGGTTTGGACGCCGGAATCCGACTTCACCTCAACCTGGCCCTTGCCCTTCAGCGTGGCATACCCGGCGATGCGTTCCACCTTGGCGCGCTTGAGGAGAAAGCCGACGCCATTGGAATGCTTGGTGACGATGCCGTCCTTGCGCTCCTTCACCTTGGGGTAATCGAGCCGCGGATTGTCGCACTGGATTCCCTCTTTATCGGCGTGGACGAAGCGTTCCCAGACGTCGGCGGTCTGCAATAACGACTTGGTGGGAATGCAGCCCACCAGCAGGCAGGTTCCGCCCAGTCTTGGCTGCTTTTCGACCAGCGCCGTTTTCAAGCCGAATTGGCCGGCGCGGATGGCTGCGGAGTAGCCACCGGGGCCGCTTCCAATAACAATCAAATCGTAAGGCACTTTTTCCATTCTACTGTGTCAGTGGGGCAGCGCCATGCGCTGCCCAAAGCCGGCGACAAAGATCGCCAGCGCTACGTAACGCCGGCGGTCTTGCCGCCGGTCGGGCAGCTACTCTTATGCCGCGTATGCCGCGACCGGCGCGTGTACAACAAAGTCGCGACCGGCGCGTCTACCATTGAGGTATGCGAGGGCTCCTTATATTTCTGATGCTGGCGCCGCTGGCGGGATTCGCGCAGACGCCCTCCAAGCGCCCGGCGCAGAAAAAGGCTGCAGCACCGGCGGCGGCTCCCACCAAGTGGCCCATCGTGAGCCTGGCGGTGGAGGGCAATCGGCATTATGCGCCCGAACAGATTTTAGCCGTCGCGGGTTTGAAGGTCGGACAGGTTGCCGGCAAGGAAGACTTCGACGCTGCCCGCGACCGCCTGGTGGCCAGCGGGTTCTTCGAAATGGTGGCGTACAAGTTCGATCCGGCGCCAGGCCAGAACGGAGAGGTGGGCACGTTTCAGGTGACCGAAGTGGATGCGTCCTACCCGGCGCGTTTCGAAGAACTGCCAGTGCCCGCCGCGGAACTGGAGGCCATGCTGCGCGGCAAGGATCCTCTGTTTTCTACGGCCGCTTTGCCGCCGACCAAGCAGGTTCTGGACCGCTACGTGAGCTGGCTGCAGGAATACATGGCAACGAAAGGTTCTGAGGAGAAACTGGCGGCGCGTGTAAATGCGGTCGGGCCGGAGAAGTTCGAAATTGTGTTTCGCCCCGCGCGGAATCTGCCGTCCGTCGCACAAGTGACCTTTGAAGGGAACAAGGCGCTGTCGCAGCAAGACCTCCGCGAAGCGATTTCCGCAGTGGCCGTGGGCGCTTTCTACACCGAGGAGCATTTTCGAGAGCTCCTGAACGCCCAGGTGCGGCCGCGGTATGACGCGATCGGCCGGGTGAGGGTTGCGTTTCCGAAGGTGCGCGCCGAACCTGTCAAAGATGTTCAGGGCCTGCACGTCTTCGTCACCGTGGAGGAGGGCGAGATCTACCAATTGAGCAAGGTGGCGATTGCCGGCCCGAGTCCGCTGCGACCCGAGGAGCTCTTGAAGGCCGGCCAGATCAAGCCCGCGGACGTTGCCAATTTCGACCAGGTCAACGACGGTCTGGAGCGCATGCGCAAGACGCTCTTGCATGCTGGCTTTTTGGAAGCCAAGGTCTCGGCCGAGCGCTCCATCGACGATGCTAAAAAGACCATCGATCTGGGGATTCATCTCGACCCTGGGCCGCGATTCCTGATGGGCAAGCTGACGATTGTGGGGCTGGACCTGAACGGCGAGTTCGAGATGAAACGCATCTGGTCGATCAAGGAAGGCAAACCCTTCAACGCCGACTACCCGAAGATTTTTCTGGATAGCGTGCGGGAGCAGGGCCTGTTCGACAATCTGGGCCAGACCAAGCCGGAGACTACGCTCAACCAACAGGACCACACCGTGGATGTGACGCTCAACTTCGCCGGTGAAGGGCCGAAGCAGAAGCCGGCGCGGAAGGGCCCGTTCGGGCGGTAGGGTAGGGCGGACCCCGCCCTGCCAGAATAGTGCTGAGTGTGGGGGGATGGGATAGTGTTGAGTGTGTCGGCCGGCACTACAATAGGGGAAACCGCATGGCTCTCGACATTACACAACGGGAACGCGAAGACGTTGTCATCCTGGACCTGAAAGGCCGCATCACCGTCGGCCCGGAGGCGACCACGCTGCGCGAAACCGTCTCGGCTCTGAACCAGCAACCGGGGCGCAATCTGGTGTTCAATCTGGGCGGCGTGGACTACATCGATAGCACGGGCCTAGGCGCATTGGTAGTCTGCTCCACCAGCCTGCGAAAGAACAGCGGCAATGTGAAGCTTCTCAACCTCAACCGCCGCAATATCGAACTTCTGGTGATGACCAAGCTGGCCACGGTGTTCGAAATATTCAACGACGAGCAGGACGCAGTCAACAGTTACTTCCCGGACCGCAAGCTCAAGAAGTTCGACATCCTGGATTTCGTGCAGAAGATGAAGAAAGAGGAGTAGCCTGCCGCCGGGTCTGCCTGCTTCGCGGCGGTCGGGTAGGTCGTAAAATACTTTCATGGCTTCTTCCCACCACGACCTCCTGGCCGCCGGAGCTCGAGTCGCCGACTTTCGACTGGCTCGGCTGGATGGCGGCGAGAGTTCACTTACCGACGTCCTCTCGCGTGGCCCCGCGGTGCTCGCGTTCTACAAAGTGAATTGTCCGGTGTGCCAGCTTACGCTTCCCTACCTCGAACGCATCGAGGCCTCCGGCCGGCTGCCGGTTTTCGCGATCTCGCAAAATGACGCCGACGATAGCCGCGCTTTCAACCGGCGCTTCGGCGTTACCATGCCTACGCTGCTCGATGCCGAGGAGAACGGCTTTCCGGTGAGCAACGCGTTCGGAATCTCCAGCGTCCCCACCCTGTTTCTGGTGGAGCCGGACGGCGCCGTGGCGCGCGTGATTGAAGGCTGGCAGAAGAAGGAAATCGAGAAGCTCGGCGCCGAGGCCGGCGTGAACCCTTTCCGGGAAGGCGACTCCGTGCCCGATTGGAAAGCCGGCTGACACGCCCGCAATTAGGCTCCCGTGCGGAGTCAGGCTAGAATAGAGAAACAATCGAATGGCCAACGACAAGCTGAATATTCTGGGTACGGCTGCCGCGATCGCCAAGGGTATGGGCGTCACCTTCAAGGAGATGATGTCTCCGACGGTGACGGAATACTATCCCGATGAGCCGGCAAAATTCGAAGAGCGCTTCCGCGGCGTTCACGTGTTGCAGCGCGATGAAAATGGGATGGAGAAATGCGTGGCCTGTTTTCTGTGCGCCGCGGCCTGTCCCGCCAATTGCATCTACATCGAAGCGGCCGAGAACACCGAGACCGTGCGCATCTCCGGCGGCGAGCGCTACGCCAAGGTTTACAACATCGATTACAACCGCTGTATCTTCTGCGGATATTGCGTTGAGGCCTGCCCCACGGATGCCATTACCCACGGGCACGATTTTGAGGTGGCCAGCTACAACACCTCCACCCTGATCAAGCGCAAAGAGGATATGCTCGCGCCCATACCGGCCGGCGCGCATCCGCCAACGCTGGCGGAGGAAAACATCGCCACTCACTAGCCGGATAACTCGAGGGCACGGCCCCGCCCCACAAGTACCAAATCCGGTACCATAAGTACGGGCGAATCTCTTCATTTCCGCGCATCATCAATATAGGGCGCGTTTATGTTTCGAACCATCCGGGAACAGATTGACACCATCTTCCGCGAAGATCCTGCGGCCAAGAGCGCGGTGGAAATTGTCCTGTGTTACCCGGGCTTCCATGCCATTCTGTTGCACCGGCTGGCGCACGAGCTGTATCGATGGAGAGTGCCACTGGTGCCGCGCGTGATTTCGCAGATCAGCCGGTTTTTCACAGGCATCGAGATTCACCCCGGCGCGCGCATCGGGCGGCGCTTTTTCATCGACCACGGCATGGGTGTGGTGATCGGCGAGACCACCGAGATCGGCGACGATGTGCTGCTGTACCAGGGCGTGACCCTGGGCGGCACCGGCAATGAGACGGGCAAGCGCCATCCCACGTTGGGCGATCACGTGGTGGTGGGAACCGGAGCCAAGGTGCTGGGCAACATCAAGGTCGGCGATCATGTCCGGATCGGCGCTGGCTCAGTGGTGGTTCATCCCGTTCCCGACCATTCCACGGTGGTGGGCGTTCCCGGCCACGTGGTCCGGACTCGGAACGGAGATGGCGTACTGGAGCACGGCAAGCTGCCCGATCCCGAGGGGCAGGCGGTGGAAGACCTCACGCAACGCGTGGCGGATTTGGAAGGCATGCTGCGGCAGGTGATCGCCGAGCACGAGTTGGATCGCCAGCGCCGAGCGCCGCGCTGAAACCCCGACACCGGCGGCAAGATCGCCAGCGCTACGTAACGCCGGCGGTCTTCGCCGCCGGTGGGTGGCTGGCTGTCCAGACTCTCGGCGCAGGCTGGAAAGCCCGTGCCACCCAAAATCCCCTACACTAGGGGAATGCGCAAATTGCTACCCCTGTTGCTGTTGCTCACGGCCATGGCTTTCGGCGAGAGCCGCGTATACGAACTTCGCACCTACACTTGCTACGACGGCAAGCTGGACGCGCTCAAAGCCCGTTTCCGCGACAACACCATCCGCATCTTCAAGAAGCACGGAATCGAGAGCGTAGGCTACTGGGTCCCCGAGGACGAGCGGTCGAAGAACACGCTGATCTACATCGTGGTGCACCCCAGTAAAGAAGCCGCCGACAAGAACTGGAAGGCGTTCCAGGACGATCCCGAGTGGAAGAAAGTCGCAGCCGAGTCTGAAGCCAACGGCAAGATCGTGGAGAAGGTTGTCAGCGTCTTCATGGATCCGACCGAATTCTCCCACTTGAAATAGCCGGATCACCCCGATGATCCGCATCGCCAACGGCCAGGGCTTCTGGGGCGATTGGCTGGAAGCCCCGGTGCGCCTGGTCGAAGAGGGGCCGATCGACTATCTCGCGCTCGATTACCTGGCAGAGATCACCATGTCGATCCTGCAAAAGCAGAAGCAGGCCGACCCCAATCTCGGGTATGCGCGCGATTTCCCACCGCTGGTCGCGCGGATTGCCGCCAGAATTCGCGAGCGCGGCGTCAAAGTAATCGCCAACGCCGGCGGCGTAAACCCGGTGGCGTGCGCGCGCGAAGTGGTGCGGCTGGCGCCCGGTTTGAAGGTGGCGGTGGTTCTGGGCGACGATGTCTTTGCGCGCCTCGATGAGTTCCTGGCCAAGGGGTACGAGATGCGTGACACGGACACTGGCGAGCCCATCGCCCGGATCCGCTCGCAGATTCTCAGCGCGAATGCTTATATCGGCGCGTTCCCACTGGCTGAGGCGCTGGCGACGGGCGCGGATGTGGTGGTCGCGGGCCGTTCCACCGATACGGCTCTTACCCTCGCCCCCATGGTGCACCGTTTCGGCTGGGGGCCGGACGAGTTCGACCGGCTCGCCGCCGGCACTATCGCGGGCCACATTATTGAATGCGGCGCGCAATCGACGGGCGGCAATTGCCAGGTGGATTGGCAGACCATTCCGAATATGGCTGCAATCGGCTATCCCATCGTGGAAGCCGAACCGGACGGCACGTTCTCGGTGACCAAGCATCCCGCCGCGGGTGGCCGCGTCAACACGCACGTGATCAAAGAGCAACTCCTTTACGAATTGGGCGACCCGCGGAACTACATCACGCCCGATTGCGTTGCCGATTTCACCACTGTACGGCTCGAAGATTCCGGGCCGGACCGCGTCCGGGTTACGGGAATTCGCGGCGGTCCGCGGCCGCCTACGCTGAAGCTTTCGATAGCCTATGCGGCTGGGTGGAAGGCCATTGGCACGCTGGTATACTCCTGGCCGCAGGCACTCGAAAAGGCGCAGGCCGCCGACCGCATTGTGCGCGAGCGTCTGCGCCAGATCGGTTTGTCCTTCGACGAAATCTACACCGAATATTTCGGTGTGAATGCCTGTCTCGGCCCGGCCGCTCCGCCGAACCCCGATCCACCGGAAGTGCAGGTGCGCATCGGCGTCCGCGGGCCCGACCGCAAGGCTGTAGACCGCTTCACCCGCGAGTTGATCCCTCTGGTGTTGAATGGCCCGCCCGGCGCAACCGGGTTCGGCGAAGGCCGCCCCGCCGTGCGCGAAATTGTAGCTTACTGGTCGGCGCTGGTGCCGCGCGAGGAGATCGCCACGCGCGTGGAAGTGGTGACCGCATGAAAGTCCCGCTCTCCCGCGTCGCCCACACTCGCTCTGGAGATAAGGGCGACACGTGCAACATCGGCGTAATCGCGTATGACGACCGTCACTATCCGGCGTTGGTCCGGGAAGTGACCGCCGAGCGCGTAAAGATGCACTTCGGCGCCTTCATCGCGGGCGAGGTGGAGCGCTACGAACTGCCCAACCTGGGAGCGCTGAATTTTCTTTTGCATCGCGCCCTCGGTGGCGGCGGCACGGTGTCACTCCGCACCGATGCCCAGGGGAAGACTTTCGGCGCGGCCCTGTTGAGTCTCGAGATCGAACTCGGGGCCGACGAGATGGTGGGCGTTCGGCGTCAGCAGTGAGAAGGGGAACAAGAAAGTTTCACCGGCGGGCGCTTATGTTGCTGCTCCGGCTCCGAAACCGATTCTTGATCGGGGCTGCTGCATCAAACTGCCTAGCAGGCTGCTGAAAAAGCACCCAGCCCCCGCTCCCTGACGGTCGCGGCTCGGTAGCTGGTTGCAAACTCGTTTCTGCGCTTCTGAGCCGCGCGCGTCAGCAAGCGGGGGCTGGCCTTTTGTCATATCCCTGATGAAGTCGTTAATGTGGTCAATGCTTTCCAGAATGTCGCGAAGATGTCTTTCGGGGTCCTTAAAAGGCAATAATTGCCTCCCTCATGGCCTGATTCTTGACCGACTCTTTCAGCCATTCAGGTGAAGACAGATCGACCCTCGTTCCCAGCAAATCGGCAAGGCGGTTTTCGAGCCTTCCCATTGTTAACAGGGTGTAGTGCTTTGTCTTATCGAAATCGGCCAACAGATCAACGTCCGATTCGGGGGAATTGTCCCCCCCCGTGCTACCGACCCGAATACCGCGAGGCGCACGATTCCGGCAGCCTTCAGTTCGGGCTCATGTGCCCGCAACCTGTTGATGACTTCATCCTTGTTCATCCGCCGATCCTGCCCTACATTTTCGTGCATCTTAGGTTTCGGCGCCCTTTGGACATCGAAGTCACACCTGAGGGCCTTGCGCCTTTTGCAGAGTTAAGAATCCGATTATAATTATTACTGGGCTCCCAGCTATCACCAAAACGCGGATTTATGCGAGCGCGTGGAGCGAGCGACCTGAGGTGAAAAATGGCAGCCGCAGCCGCGTCTGTACCGGCCATTGAATCCAAACTCTCCAAAAAGCCTCCTAAGGCCGGCATTGCAATCTTCGGATTGGCCCTGAGCATCGGGTTCATCTACGCCTCAGTGCACCTGCTGTCCGATCTTTCCGCGGTTCATGCCACGTCCATCTATCCCTTCGTTCTGCTGGGGGTGGCCCTCTTGATCGCCCTGGGTTTTGAATTCGTGAACGGGTTTCACGATACGGCCAATGCCGTGGCCACCGTAATCTACACTCACTCCCTCGAACCGCACGTCGCCGTGGTGTGGTCCGGCATGTGCAATTTTCTCGGCGTAATGACCTCCACGGGCGCGGTAGCATTCGGCATCATCACTTTGCTGCCGGTGGAGCTGATCCTGCAAGTGGGAAGCGGTTCGGGCTTCGCCATGGTTTTCGCCCTGCTGACGGCGGCCATCATGTGGAACCTGGGCACCTGGTATTTCGGGCTCCCTTCTTCCAGCTCCCACGCCCTGGTAGGTTCCATCATCGGAGTCGGCATCGCCAACCAACTGATGTCGGAGCAGACCGGGACCAGCGGCGTGGATTGGGCCCAGGCTACCAACGTCGGCGAGACGCTTTTGATTTCCCCCTTTATTGGATTCGTTGGCGCCGGCTTGCTCCTGCTCGTGGCCAAACTGGTTCTCCGCAACCCCAAGCTCTACCAGGCTCCTGAAGGAAGCCAGCCGCCACCCTGGCCGATCCGCCTTCTGTTGATCGGTACGTGCAGCGGCGTCAGCTTTGCACATGGCTCCAACGACGGCCAGAAGGGGATGGGCTTGATCATGCTCATCCTCATCGGGACCATGCCAACGGCGTACGCGTTGAACCATGCGATTACCAGTCAGCAGACCGCCGACTTCCTCACCGCATCGCACGAAACCGTCGACACCCTTCGCAAGCACGTAGAGGGCGCGGCCACGATTGGAGATCCGCACGACGAGGTGAGGAAATACGTCGCCGATCGCGACTTCACACCCTCTACCATGCTGGCGTTGCAACAACTCATAGGCGACCTGAGCAATCAGGCAGAGTTGTATAAGCAACCGCAGAACATGCCCGAACGGTCGATGCCCAATTTCCGCAATAACATGTACCTGGTCAGCGAAGCGTTGCGCCTCATGAAAAAGTCACGCCATCCCGAGCTCACGGCTTCGGACTGGGTGGTTCTGGATAACTACAAGCGGCAGATCGACACCGCGACCAGGTTCATACCCACGTGGGTCAAGGTTGCGGTGGCCATGGCGCTCGGTCTCGGCACCATGGTGGGCTGGAAGCGCATCGTTGTCACGGTTGGGGAGAAGATCGGCATACAGCACATGACATACGCTCAGGGCGCAGCCGCGGAACTCACGGCCATGGCAACCATCTGGTCGGCCGATCGCCTGGGACTGCCGGTCAGCACCACGCACGTGCTCTCTTCCGGCGTAGGAGGAACTATGGCAGCCAACCACTCCGGCCTGCAGTGGCACACGATGCGCTCCTTGTTAATGGCGTGGACGCTAACATTGCCGTCTTCCGTCATCCTGGCGGCCTCTCTGTTCTGGTTGTTCCGCCAGGTGGGTTGATCGCCCACCCCCAACGTACGAGATTTCACACATCGGCAGGCTTTCCAACGACTCGGGTCGGCGACAATCGGAATAGCGCGGGCGCGGGATTCCGTTGCCACGGCGTACGATAGTTTGATCTCCCCGCGCTTTGGCCTGCATCGGGCCTAGCGAGCATGGCATCCAAGGGTTGATGGAGGCGGAAGAACATGGCTGAGCTTACCAAGCGCCGCGGACGGAGGCTTGGTCGAATCCTGGCGGTCCTGATCGTGGCGGGTCTGGCCATCGGCGGATACTTCCTTTTCAAGTATTTCAACACCTACGAAAGCACCGACGACGCCCAGGTAGACGGGCACATCATCGCGATTAGCACGCGAATCAGCGGCCATGTAGTGCAGGTTCTCGCCGAAGACGAGCAAATTGTAAAGGCCGGCGACATATTGGTCCGCATCGACCCCAAGGACTATGAGGTCGCGCTTGCTAAGGCAGCGGCCGATGTGGCGGACGCCGAAGCAGCCCTGGAAAGCTCGCGCATCGATGTCCCCATCACTAACACGAACACGTCGAGTCAGCTCAAGACGGCAAATTCCGGCCGCGTAGATACGGTCGCGGGTCTCACCGGCGCGGAGCGCCAACTCGCGGCCGCGCAGGCGCGCCTGGAAACCGCACGCGCCCAGGTGCGCGAAGCCGAAGCGGACTTGACCAGGACCAGCGACGATGCCCGGCGCTACCAGCTCCTGGTGGACAAGGACGAAATCCCCCGCCAGCAGTACGATACCGCTGTTTCGGCTAAGGCCGCCGCCCAAGCCACTCTGGAAGCACGAGTCGCGGGGGTTCGCGAGGCCGAACAGAACATCGTGGTGGCACAGAGCGCCGTCGAGCAGGCCAAAACGCGGATCATCCAGGCCGATGCATCCATCGAGTCCGCCATGACCGCGTCCCAGCAAGTGGCCGTCAGCGAAACGCGCGCGAAATCCGCGATGGCGCAGTTGGCGCAGCGGAGGGCGCTGCTGGAGCAGGCCCAGCTCAACCTCAGCTACTGCGCAGTGGCCGCGCCGGCGAACGGGATCGTGGGCAAGAAGACGGTGGAACTCGGAGAAAACCTCTCGCCCGGCCAGCAGTTGATGGCCGTGGTCCCGCTGGACGACGTTTGGATCACCGCCAATTTTAAAGAGACGCAGCTCAAGCGCATGAACCCCGGACAACGGGTCAAATTCAGCGTCGACGCCGACGGAAAGGAATACACCGGCACAGTAGGGAACATCGGCGGAGCCAGCGGATCGCGCTTCAGCCTGCTGCCTCCGGAGAACGCCACCGGCAACTACGTGAAAGTAGTGCAGCGCGTTCCCGTGCGCATCAACGTCGATCCCGGCCAGAATAACGATCATCGTCTGCGCCCCGGCCTTTCGGTCGATCCGAAAGTGTACGTCGAGTAAGAGCGATTATGGCCGAGGCGCCCGAGACCTGGAAGCCGAAATTCAATCCGTGGCTGATCGCGATTGTGGTCGCTCTGGCTGCGTTCATGGAAGTGCTGGACACCAGCATCGCCAACGTGGCGCTGCCGCACCTTGCGGGTAACTTAGGCGCCAGTAACGACGAAAGCACCTGGGTGCTCACTTCTTACCTGGTGTCGAACGCCATCGTCCTTCCCATCAGCGGATGGTTCGCGTCGCTTTTTGGGCGAAAACGCTTTTTCCTGTTGTGCATTTTTCTCTTTACGTTGAGCTCAGCCCTGTGCGGGGCTGCACCCACCCTGGGGACATTGATCTTGTTCCGCGTCATGCAGGGCGCCGGTGGCGGCGGGCTTCAACCGATGGCGCAAGCCATATTGGCCGATACGTTCCCTCCGCAGAAACGTGGTCTGGCGTTCGCGCTCTACGGCATCACTGCGGTGATGGCGCCTGCCATTGGCCCCACGCTGGGGGGCTGGCTTACGGATAACTACACCTGGCGCTGGATCTTCTACATCAATCTGCCTGTCGGCGTGCTGACGCTGTTCCTGGTGATGCGTATGGTTGAGGATCCGCCCTATCTCCGCCGCACCCGCAACGCCGGCGTTCGCGTTGACTACATCGGCATCGCTCTGCTGGCCCTGGGAATCGGCGCACTTCAGGTTCTGCTCGACAAGGGCCAGGAGGACGATTGGTTCGGGTCGCACTTCATCGTCACGCTGGCAGCCATCTCGGCGGTCTGCCTGATCTCGCTGGTCGTCTGGGAGTGGCGCCAGAGGGCGCCCGTAGTCGACGTCCGCATGTTCAAGAGCTTCAATTTCGCGGTGGCCAGCCTGATGATGTTCATCCTGGGCGTTCTTCTTTTCAGCAGCCTGGTGATGATGCCTCTGTTCTTGCAAACGCTCATGGGGTATACCGCGGAATCCGCTGGGATCGTACTCTCCGGCGCGAGCGTGGTAATCCTCTTCCAAATGCCGATCGTCGGGCAGCTTACCACCAAAATCCCCGCCAAATACATCATGGCATTCGGCTGGCTGTGCCTCGCCGCGGGGATGTATTATTCCACCATGCGGATCGATTTGCTGATCAGCTTCCGGTCAGCGGCATGGTTGCGTGTGGCGCAATCGTTCGGACTGGGATTCTTATTTGTTCCCATCAACCTGGCGGCGTTTACCGGATTTCCGCGCGAGAAAGGCAACAGCGTATCGGGATTGATCAACTTCATGCGCAATATCGGCAGCAGCGTCGGAACGTCCATGGTCACAACTCTTCTTGCGCGGCGCGCCCAGTTTCACCAATCCGTGCTGGGATATCATGCGACCAACTATGATCCGGCGTTTCGCAATCAGATCAGCGGATTGACCCAACAACTGGTCCACGCAGGCGCCACCCCTCCCGACGCGCAGGTCCAAGCCTATGGACGCGTCTACCAATCCGTTCTGGTGCAATCGCAGACGCTCGCTTATGTCGACACGTACATGGTCCTGGCAGTCGCTGCGAGTATCATGTTTGTGCTGGCGTTCATCGTGAAGAGGAACGACCCGGGTGGCGGCGGAGAAGTGGCCGCGGGCTGATGCCCTGGAGAAGACATCCATGATCAACGTGCTGACGATTGAGCGCGAATACGGAAGCGGCGCCAACGACATCGCCTGCAAAGTCGCCGAGCGGCTTGGCTGGAAACTTTGGGACCAATTGCTCACCACCGAGATCGCGCGCCACCTGGAGTGCGACCATCTGCACGTAGAGCAACGTGAGGAGTGCCGCGACCCGCTGTACTACCGCCTGTTTAAATCGTTCCTGCGCGGCAGTTTCGAGGGAAGCCTCGCCACACCGAAGATGAAAATGGCCGATGCCGACGGCATTCGCGCCGTCACCGAACAGCTCGTCCGCGCGGCCGCCAAGGAAGGCAACTGCGTCATCGTGGGGCGCGGATCTGCTTACTATTTGCACGATTCGCCCGATGCGTTTCATGTCTTCGTGTACGCGCCGTTTGACGAAAGGGTGCGCCGCTTGCAGCAGATCGGGAAGAGCGAACAGGAAGCCATCCAACTGGCCGAGACCGTCGATCGCGACCGCGCCGCCTTCATCAAGCAGCACTTCGGCGTGGAATTTCCGCGGCGCCAGTACTTCCACGTGATGATCAACTCCGCGATGGGTGACAATCCGGTGATCCAAATGATCCTCAACGGAATCGAGGCATTTCAGAAGACTTAAGACCGCTCCCTTTGGTCACGGTTTACGGAGCCGTGACCAAAGGGAGCGGTTGTCAAAAGGTACATAGTCATATGAGCCATCTGGGTGTCCAACAAGCGATCCACTTCGTGGAGCGCTACGGCTACGCGCTGCTGTTTCTGTGGGTACTTGCCGAACAGGGGGCCGTGCCGGTTCCGTCGGCGCCGCTGCTGGTGGTTGTGGGAACGCTGGTTCGGATTGGGCATCTGCAGCTGACGGCTGCGATCGCGTGCGCCGTCGCCGGCGCGCTTACAGCGGACAGCGTGTGGTTTTATTTCGGACGCCACCGCGGCAAACCCGTCCTGCGATTTCTCTGCCGCGTGTCGCTCGAGCCCGATTCCTGCGTGCGTCGAACGGAGAACGCGTTCCTGAAGTATGGCCTGAACACGCTGCTGATCGCCAAATTCATTCCGGGGTTGAATGCTGTGGCGGCTCCCTTGGCCGGCGATTCCGGAATTGGTTTTGTCCGCTTTCTAGCGGTCGATGCCATTGGAGTTGCGATATGGAGCGGCGCCTACATGGGAGTCGGATACCTCTTTAGCGGTCAGTTGGAAGTGGCGCTCGGCTATGTCCAACAGTGGGGCTCCGGATTCGGGGCGCTGGTGGGCGGCCTGATCGCGGCGTGGATCCTGTGGAAGTTCATCCAGCGCCGGCGATTCCTCAAGCAAATCGAAGTAGCCCGCATCACGCCCGAGGAGTTGCGCGATCGCATAGACGCCGGCGAAGAGCTATCCATTTGGGACCTTCGCACCAGTCTGGACGGCGATTCGAATTCCGTTCCCGGCGCGATCCGCCTCCGTACCGAGGACCTGACCGCCTACGCCAAGCACATTCCCCGTGATCGGGAAATCATTCTCCTTTGCACTTGACCAAACGAAGCCTCCAGCGCCCGTGCGGCGCTGCAACTCAAATCCCAGGGCTTCAAGCGGGTCCGCCCGTTGCGCGGAGGTGCGGACGCGTGGGAACGAATGATGCAATCCCAAAGTAGCTAGTGGCGCGGCCTCTCAGGCTGCCGCGCCGGCACTCCTGCCGGCGCTTGCTGGTCCATTGAAGAGGGGGTCGAGATGATTCTCGACCCGGCAGGCAGGAATGCCCGCGCCACGCATCGCGAAACACAGTAGCAGTTGAAAAGCCACCTACGGCTTCACGCAACTGAAATTCCCCGCCTCGTCGATACTGCCGCTACCTTTGTACCGCGCCACTTGCGGATAGGTACACAGCGGCCGCGTCCGCACCACCTTGTTGTCCACCACCCGGCTCGCTGCGATCTGCTCCGGCGCGCTGCCGGATTCCACCCAGCGGATCAGCGGCGTGTCGGCATCGAACACGCTGGTGCCCACGCCGCCGCCGCAGTGGAACATGCCGGGCACCATGAATAGCCGGAAGAAATCCCCGGTCGTGCTGCCCATCCGTTCCGCCACCTTCTCGTAGTATTCGACCCCCATCAAGGGATTCAACTGCGGGTCGGCCCAGCCGAAGTACATGATGAGCTTCCCCCCGCGGCGCTCAAATGCGGAGAGGTCTGCGTCCGTTGCATCCATAATCTGGCCGAGCGCTACCGTGCGTGCCGGGTCTTTGTCCACATCGAAGCGGCTGAGCGGGTAGTTGGGATCCTTCTCGGGAAACGCCATGAACTGCAGGAACGTTTCCGCATAGCTGGTCCAGGTGCCCGGGCGGGTGGGGCCATTGACCGCCTGACCGATCCAGCCGCTCTGCCCGTTGGGGCCGGCGATTTCGGAGCCGAACGGCCAGCCCGGAAAGAGCCGTTTGCCCTGGCTCATTACATCGCTATGAACGCGTTCCAGCGCCGCGATTTGAGACGCGGTAAAACAATCGGAGTTGTCGGTTCCAGTCGCGCAGCGCGGCAGGTCGCGCGATACCTGGAAACCGCACCGGCGCGGATCGTCGATCAGCCCGTCTTTCAGCCCGTCTCTGGCATCGCACTGCTCATAAACACGATCCGACACCAGCTTGAGTTTGGACGCGGGAATCGGGTTGTTGGCCAGCCCTTGCATCCACCACGCGCGGGCAAGCATGGTTGCGGTGTTGGCCAGGGCCGGCGCGCCAGCCAGTATCCCGTCGAAATCCGCGGGAAAGCGCTGGGCCAGGATCAGGGCCTGACGGCCTCCTTGCGAGCAGCCGTCGAAGTACGCTTTCGTGGGCGCCTGACTGTAATAGGTCCGCACCAGAAGCTTGGCGGTTTCGGCGGTTACGTGCAGCGCCCGGAAACCGAAGTCCACCAGCTTCTGCCGGTTCACCGCGAAGCTCGCTCCGGGTTCAGTGGCGGCGGAGTGTCCCGTGTCCGTGGCGGCGGTGGCGAATCCATAGCGCAGGGCGCGGCCCCGATTGGCAACGCGGTTGGGCGCCTCAAACGACTCCCCCGCGAATCCGCCGTTGCCGAACATATAAAGGCGGCCGTTCCAGGCGGAGGGCAAGTTCACCTCGACATTCACCTCGGGCGGGATCAGGACGCTCACGCGGCAATGTTCGGGAACGTCTGCTGCCGCGGGGATTATGGAAGCGCTGACGACGGAGAGTTCGAAGCTGGTTAAGCTCCGCAGTTCGCTGCAGACGATCTTGGATTTGACGGTTGTGTCCGGCGCGCTCCAGTCGCGGAATTGCACGCCGCCGGCGCCCTGGCCCCAGATGGTGGCCGCAAGAAATAGAGTGGCGAAGAGTAGACGCATCCCGGGTCTCCTTTGTCCATCCATGCTACACCGGAGCGACAAGCCGTGTGAAAGTACCGCCGCGGCCTGGGAAACCGGCCGGATATGCACATTACTAATGGTCCTTAACCCTCATTTGATCAGGACTTTACACGCTTTCAGTACTTGAAACGATAGGGGTACGTAGCGTAAATTCAACCTGGGGAGAGGTCCCGACGCGAAAAATGCGACACCTAAGTGTGGCTGTACTGGTTTGTATTCTGGCGGCTGGGGCCTGCTTTGCCGACGAGACCAGCGACGTCTTCAACCTTCTTGACGGTGGCCTGATGACCAGCGGCACCGGCGGAGAGATTTTCTTTACTCTGAACGCCAATGGGACAGTCAACGCGGGTTTGTATACATTTGCGGGTTCGGGCGACATTCTGGCCTTCGGTTTCGATTCCCCTGGTTCCACCCCTCTTGCCGAGTCGAACTTCCAAAGCGTCACGCCGATTAGCGAAGGGGGCCTGCCTGATATGTACGGCTATGGCGCCGCGGGGTCGGGCTTCGCGTGCCCTTCCACCCCTACCGGCTGCGGCACGGGCGAAACGTGGACGATTGGCACCCCTGGTGAGTTTACGTCCGTTTTTCAAGCCGTCACCCCGGGCAATAGCTCTTTCGTGATGGAGACCCAGTTTGGCTGGTGGGCCGCAGATCCCGATCCGTTACCGGAACCTTCGAGCGTACTGCCCGTCGGCGTCATTCTCGGCCTCGCGGCCCTGGTCTTGCGCCGCAAACGCACCGCCTAGCACGCCGGTCTACCTCTGAATTAGATATAATCCCAGGTTCGACGCTGATCCGTGCGCCGGACGGATGGCTTTGTCCGCCTACAGCTAAATCCATGGCCGAAATCCTGGAGAGCAGTCGACAAGGACGCGTTTTGCGCCTCGCGCTCAACCGCCCCGAGAAACGCAACGCGCTCAGTGCGCAACTGTGCCGCGAGTTGGTTCTGGCTTTCGACACCGCAGTGCGCGATCCGCAGATCGGGGCCGTTCTTTTGACAGCCAACGGTGGGCACTTCTGTGCCGGCATGGATCTGTTCGAGGTTGGCACCCTCAGCCATAACGAGATTACTACCGGACAGGAGCAGTTGTTCACTATTGGCGCGCGGCTGAGCAAACCGCTCATCGCCGCAGTGCAAGGCTGCGCCCTGGGCGGCGGCATGGGCCTGGTCGCCAATTGCCACGTGGTGATTGCCAGCGAGGACGCCAGCTTTGGTCTTACGGAGATCCGCGTCGGCCTGTGGCCGTTCCTGGTGTTTCGCGCGTTGGCGATGGGTCTTGGCGAGCGGCGCACCACTGAGCTCTCCCTCACCGGCCGCATCTTCGGAGCGCAGGAAGCCCGCGACATCGGGCTGGTTCATGAGGTAACGCGCGACCTGGAAAAGCGCGCGGTCGAGGTGGCTACCGCGATTTCCGAATCCTCCCCCATCGCCGTGCGCAGCGGGCTCAGCTTCGTGCGGGAAGTGAGGGGAAGCGACTGGAAGGTTACGGGCGAGATCGCGCGGCGGATCCGCAACGAGCTGTTTGAGGGCGACGATCTCAAAGAGGGCCTGCGTGCCTTTCGCGAAAAACGCATGCCGCGGTGGCCCGCGATCAAGGATTAGTCTTTCCGAGCGGTCCACCGCGACTCCATCTTCGATATATAATCAATAACGCGACGCTGCTCCGTGCGCCGCACGGATGGCCTTGCCCGCCTACGGAGCGAAATCCTTGGCTGAAATCCGGAAGAGCAGTCGTCAAAGACTTTGATTGTGCCTGGCAGTGCCGAAGCACCGCTCCCTTTGGTCACGGCTCGGTAAGCGGCTCGATGCGTTGCCGAGCCGTGACCAAAGGGAGCGGTAGTTTTCGATGTGCTACGGATCGGGCGGGTGAACCACTAGATATTGTGCTTACTTGTGATATGGTACTCAATAGTGTATGGGAGACGCTTTACTTTGCCGCTCGGCGCGGTTAGTATAGTTACAATCTCCCCTGGGCAAGCGAGGTAACGGTTTGCTGAGACTCAAACGCGTTGAATTGCAGGGATTTAAGTCGTTTTGCGACCGCACTGAATTGCGGTTCCACGGGGAAGGCATCGCCGCCATTGTGGGGCCGAACGGCTGCGGTAAGTCGAACATCAGCGATGCCATCAGTTGGGTGCTGGGCGAACAATCGGCCAAAAGTCTGCGCGGCAGCCGCATGGAAGACGTGATCTTCGCCGGCACGCGCGACCGCAAGCCGCTGGGCATGGCCTACGTCACCATGACGCTGGTGGATCCCGAGGTTCACGCGCAAAGTCACGCGCACAAGCTCCAGGCGGTGGAGGAAGGGCAGCCTCAGCGACCCGGTGAAGTGACCATCACGCGCCGCTTGTACCGGTCCGGCGAAAGCGAATACCTGATCGACGGCCATGTGGCTCGCCTGCGCGATATACAGGACCTGTTCATGGGCACGGGCCTGGGGCCCGAAAGCTACGCCATCATCGAGCAAGGGCGCATCGGCCAGATCCTCAGTTCGAAGCCGCAAGACCGGCGCGGGGTGATCGAAGAGGCCGCGGGCATCACCAAATTCAAAACGCGCAAGCGGCTGGCTGAGGCCAAGCTCGAAAGCGCCAAGCAGAACCTGGCGCGCGTGTTCGACATTCTGGAGGAAGTGACCCGGCAAGTGAATTCGCTGAAGCGCCAAGCCTCCAAAGCGCGGCGTTATGTCGAGCTCAAGGCGGAGCTGGAAGCCGGGCTGCGCGTGGTGCTCTCGGGCCGGTATCGTTTGCTCGAGCGGGATGCGGCCAAGACCGCCATCGATCTGAACCTGGCGACGGGGGAACTGAAGTCCCTCTCGCAGCAAGTGGCCGAAAAGGAACAGGCGCACGAGCGGGAGCAGGCGGCCTGTTACGAGTTGGAGCAACAGCTCACGGCCGCGCGGCAACAGCTTGCGGAAATGCACCTGGATGCCGAGCGCACACGCGGGCGCCTGGAATCGCAGGTGCGCGAGAGCGGCTCGATCGAACAGCGCATGGCGCAGGCGGAAAAGGAATCCCAGGAGCTGGGTGCGCGGCTGGAAACGCTGAGCGCGGAAATCGAGGTTCACCAGGGCAATCTCGCGGCGCTCGAAGCGCAGATCGCGCAGGCGCGCGGACGCATGATCGAGATCAACCAGCAGCGCGAGACGCTGCAGGGCAAGGTACGCGAGCGCGAGCAGGCCATCGAAGCGGGACGGCAGGTGGTGCTGCGTCTGCTGGGCGAAGCCTCCACGCTGAATAACCAACTGGCGCAGGTGGAAGAGTATCTGGCGGCCATCGAGCGCGAAACCGCGCGCTCAGACCGCGAAGAGCAGACGGCTTCCGCGGAAATCGAAAGGCTGGAAGCGGCCAGCCGGCAGCTTTCCGAATCCATGCAGCAGCGCCAACTGGAGCTGGAGATGGTCACCGCCGAGCGGGGCCGTACGGAAGAGGATCTGGCCGAGCGACGCCGCACGGCTGTGGAGCTGCGGCACGAGATCGACGCGCAGAAGACTGAGGTCTCTGCCATCCGCGCGCGCAAAGAGTCTCTGGAGCAGGTACTGGCGCACCGCACCTACACCACGGACTCGGTGAAGCGTCTGTTCGCATCGCTCGAAGAGGGCCAGGCGGAAGATTTGAAGCTGCAGGGCGTTCTGGCGGATTACGTGGAAGTCGATCCGCGCTTCGAAAAACCGGCCGAAGAATTCCTCCGCGAAGAGCTGGAATACGTCGTGGTGGAAAGCTGGGATCAGGCGGAGCGCGGCCTGGACTTCCTGCGCGCCGCGACCGACGGCCGCGCCACGTTTTTGGTGCATCCCGAGCCTAACGGCAACGGCCACCGCGACCTGCCGGAGCCGCCCATCGGGCCGGAGACCGGCATCGCGGCGCGGCTGAGCGAATCGTTGCGGCTCACCAACGGTTTTCGAGATCGCGCGGCGGACCTGCTGCCACGGGTTTCCCTGTGCTTCCTGGCGGAAGATCGCCCGGCGGCACAGCGCCTCGCGGTGGCATATCCCTACTTATATTTTCTGCTGCCCGACGGAGTCTGCTACCACGGCCACACGGTGACCGGAGGGACCAAGACCGGCGCCGGACCGCTGGCCATGAAGCGCGAAGCCCGCGAACTGGCGGTTACGCTGGAGGCGCGGCAAGCGCTCCTCGACGAGAAGCTGGCGGCGCAGGAAGCGCTGCACCAGGAAACGCTGGCCATTGAGGCGGAGCTGGAGCGGCTGCGGGTGTTGCAGCAATCGCGCGAGAAGGATCGGCTGGCGCTCGATCACGAGATGCGCAAACTGGGCGAAGATCTGGCGCGGGCCAATTCGCGTGTCTCTGTGGCGCGTCTGGAGCTGGATCGGCTGCGGCGCGATCGGGCGCGCTCCATCGAGCAGCGCGAGAAGAACCGGGCGGCGGTGGAAGAGAAGGAGCGGCTGCGCGCGGAGCGCGAGGTGGCGCTCGAAGGCGAGCGGCAGGTGTTAGAAGAACTGCAGGCTTCGGCCGCCACCATCGGCGAGGAGTACGCTGCGGTGCGCGCGGAGCTGGCGGGATTTGAAGAGCGACATCGCGGTGAGAAGGCATCGCTGGCTCGGCTGGAGCAGCAGTTCCGGGAAACGGCCGGCCGGCGAACCGCGATTGGCGCCGAGATCGATCGTTGGGCGGAGCACCGTTCGCGCCTCTTGGCCGACAACGTGGAACTCAGCCAGAGGGCGGCGCAACTGGCCGAGCAAATCGTGGAATCGGAAGGCCGTGTCAACCAGATGGCGACCGAGGAGGCCGAGCGGCGCGAAACCCTGCGATCCGGCGAAGAGGAGCTCAAAACTCTGCGCGTGGTGGTGCAGGAATGGCACGAGCGGCGGACGCAGATCGAAGTCGACCTGGTCAGGAAACAGGCTGAGTTGAAGTTCCTAGACGAAACCAGCCGCAAGGAACTGAACTGCGCGGTGGAGGAACTGGCGCCCGCCGACGATCCGATTCCGGATGAGGACGCCATCGCCGCCGCGGAGCTGGCTGCCGCCGAAGTGCGCAATCGCATCGAAGCGCTGGGCGCCGTCAACGCTGCCGCCATGGAGGAGTTCCAGGAGGCCCAGCAGCGGCACGAATTCCTGAGCACGCAGCGGCAGGATCTGATCGATTCCATTCGCGACACCGAGAAAGCGATCCAGGAGATCGATCAGGTTTCGCGCCAGAAATTCGCGGAAGCTTTCGAGGCCATCAACGCCAACTTCCGCGTGTCGTTTCAGACGCTCTTCGGCGGCGGCACCGGCGAGATGCGCTTGACCGACCAGGAGAACCTGGCCGAATCGGGCATCGACATCGTCTGTTCGCCCCCCGGCAAGCGCTTGCAGAATGTGCTGCTGCTGTCCGGCGGCGAGAAGGCGCTTTCCGCGGTGGCGCTGCTGATGGCGATCTTCAAATACCAGCCCAGCCCCTTCTGCATCCTCGACGAGGTAGATGCGCCGCTGGACGAAGCCAACATCGGCCGCTTAAACAAAATGATCGCGGAGATGTCGCTAACCACGCAGTTCGTCATGATCACGCACTCCAAGCGGACCATGGAATCGGCGCAGGCGCTCTATGGGGTGACGATGCAGGAGCCGGGCGTATCAAGGTTGGTGTCGGTGAAGTTCGGCGGGGCGACAGCGGGCGCGGCAGCGTAGGAATCTAAGCACCTACCAGGCAGCTATATAAGATTGTGGGGCTGACCCTTACCCGAGCCAGGGTAGCACGCGCTGGTTTCCCACAGGGGAGCTAGGGAGTTCGTGGTGCGAAGGGGATTTATCAACAGCAGTCGCGCGGTCACACGGCGCGGACACCGAACCGGCGCCCTGGAGATCTCCGGCCGTCGTTACGGCTCCGAACGTGAATTGCTGGCCCAAGTGCTCCGAGAACTCGCTCAGTAATTACAAATCGGTATTCCGTCTCTCCCCGACTGGCTCGTCCATGCCGTTCCCTCACATGTGATTGTTGCGAGATGCCTGTCGTTGTCGTCGTTCAACTCGAATAGAAAATGCCCACCCGGCTGGTAACCAATCGTTTCGAGAATCCAGACCTCGTCAACTGAGGCCATCAGTGGGAAATTGACGGCCTGTTTCCGCACCTCGTCTAAAATCTGCTTCGGTACGAGATTCATGTGCTGTCTTTCAAGAATCAGAACATGCTTGTCAGCGGGTTGCGCCACCAGCTTGGACACTTTCTTTTCCATCACGGTGCGTATAACTTCGCTGAAGTCGTTCTTGACCTGCTGCCTGCGAACGTGGAGTACGCCATTCTTGGGCATCTCCAGCGCTTTCACAGTTAATACAATCTCGAAGTCTGCCGTGCCCGGAACACCCGTCACCGCGCATGTGTAATCGCTTTCCCCCTCAGCAGTACTGAGACGGTTGTTTTTGATCCAGTCGTGAACTGCCTGAATGATCCCCGCGCGAGCGGCAGGCTTTTTGTGGCCTTCGAGCGTGCGGGCCGGGATGAAAACCTGAATCCAGCGATCCGGTACGATGAGAGCCTTGTCGGCTTCGAGCTTCAGGAAAGATGGTTCGAAAAATACACGGTAGTCTTCGATCTCGCCGACGAACGGCTGCGCCACAGTGTGCTCAATCGCGAGCGTCTTCCCGTCCGATTTGCGCGTCGCCAGCATCTCGACGCCGCCGTCGATTCGCCGGTCCACCCAGTCCTTATCTGCATCGGCCCATGACAAATCCTCGTACGCAGACAAGAATGCCGCGATGAAAACGTCTTCTGGGCGTGGCTTTGTCGGCATTTACCTCCATGGTAATCGAGTCAAGGCGCCGGGGGTAGTCTCGGAGCGAAACCAATCGGCGTCAATCCAACAATGACTTCACCGACAAACCCTTAGAACGAAACGCCGTACGGAATCAGCCGGCATTCGTAGGCCTGGCGCTCGAGCTCGCCGCGAAAGTCCGGATGGGCCATCGAGATCAGCGCCTTGGCGCGCTCGGCCACAGACTTACCTTTTGGATTCACCATTCCATATTCAGTGACGACATACATGATGTCCGAACGAGGGGTGGTGACCACATTGCCAGGTGTCAGGTTGAGGACAACCCGGCTGCGGCGCTCGCCTCGCTTTTCGTACGTGGAGGCCAGGCAGATAAACGATTTGCCACCCTCCGAAGCATACGCACCGCGCACGAACTGCAGTTGCCCGCCGGTACCGCTGATATGGCGGTGACCATCGGATTCAGAGGCGGCCTGGCCCTGCAGGTCGATTTGGGTTGTATTGTTGATCGAGATGACCCGGCTGTTCCGCATGATGATGTCGGGCGTGTTGGTATAGTCAACCGGATAGCAGAGGAAGTCTGGATTGCGGTGCGTCGCGGCGTACAGACTGCTCGAACCGAGCGCGAAGGTGTAAACGACCTTGCCGGGGTCCAGAGCCTTCCTGGTGCCCGAAACCCGGCCTGCCTGGTACAACTCTCCGATGCCATCGGTGAGCATTTCGGTGTGAACGCCAAGATCGCGAACCCCGCTTTCCAGCAGCAAGGTGCAGACCGCGTTGGGCATGCCGCCAATGCCCACCTGAAGGCAAGCGCCATCCTCGATCTCGGCGGCGATCCGGCGCGCTACGGCGCGGTCGATCTCGGTGGGCGGCGGATTCGGTAGTTCCGCGGCAGGTTGGTGGTCGCCCTCGATGATGTAATCGACCTCGCTGACGTGCACGCCGTTCCGTTCCCCGTAGACGTAGGGCAGGCCGCGCGTCAGCTCGACGATCACCATCTTGGCTCGTTCGATTATGGCCCGGTGCCACAAACTGGTGGGGCCGAAGTTGAAGCAGCCGTTCTCGTCCATCGGGCATGTCTTCAGAATGGCCATGTCCACCGGTTCGATGAAGCGGCGATAATAGTCCGGCACCTCACCCAGGTTGAGCGGCATGTAGTTGCAGAGCCCGGCATCGTGTTTCTTCCGGTCGTAACCCGAGAAGTGCCAACTGAACCAGAAAAAGTGTTGGCCCTCGGGATCGTCCTCCACTACTGCCCGCGGCTTCATCGTGAGGCAGGAGCGGATCTTCACGTTCTGCAGTTCGTCCTTGCGGGCCGCCAGCGACTTATCGAATACATCGGGTTGGCTCAGTGCCGCACCGTAGTCGAGCCACATACCGGACTTTACGAAGCCCGCCGCCTCGTCGCTGCTAATCGTTCGCGCCGGAGCGCTAGCCGTCCTTGTGGGCATGCTGGTTAAGATTGTTGCATGCCCCGAGCAGATCTAAGCAAGTTGTGGGAGGAACACACCAAGCATGAATTCTCGACGCGCGACACTGAGGCGACGCTCGCCACCATGGCGGAAGATGCCTACGTCAACCATGTCCCGGTGCTGACGGGTGGCGCGGGGAAACGCGCTTTACGCATTTTCTATTCGCAGGACTTCATTCCGAGGATGCCGCCCGACACGAAGCTCACACCCATCTCCCGCACCGTAGGAGCAGAGCAACTGGTCGATGAAATGATCTTTTCGTTCACGCACACGCAGGAAATGCCGTGGATGTTGCCCGGGATTCCGCCCACCAATCGCTATGTAGAAGTGGCGTTGGTCGCGATCGTACGCTTCCGCGATGGCAAGCTGGCGCATGAACACATCTACTGGGATCAGGCATCGGTGCTAAAGCAGATTGGGTTGCTGACGGACCCGGGGCTGCCTGTTTTTGGGGCTGAGTCCGCCCGCAAAGTCCGGGGCGATGACAAGCCGGCCGGCGTTTGAGCGCATAAGATAGTGGGTTATGGACTATCAGAATATCTGCTCGACCACCGAAGGCAATGTTGCCGTGGTTACTTTGAATCGGCCCGCGCGGCGCAATGCCCTATCGCTCGGGCTGATGCAGGAGCTGATTCATTGCCTGAGCGAGATCGGCGCGCGCCGCGATATTCGGGCCGTAATCGTGGCAGCGGCCGGGAAAGTTTTCTCATCAGGCCACGACCTTTCGGAGATGGTTGGCCGCGACATCAACGAGTACCGACAACTCTTCGATATCTGCACGGATCTCATGACCAAAATTCAGTCGATCCGCCAGCCGGTGATCGCTGAAGTGCAGGGGACCGCCACTGCGGCGGGATGCCAGCTGGTGGCTACGTGCGATCTTGCCATTGCGTCTGAAGATGCCACCTTCGCCACGCCTGGAGTAAAGATCGGGTTGTTTTGCACGACGCCCATGGTGGCCCTTAGCCGTGCGGTCGGCCGCAAACGCGCACTCGAAATGCTGCTTACGGGTGCCCCGGTGGATGCCCGTACGGCCGCGGATTGGGGACTGGTAAATCGCGTCGTCCCAGCGGGGGAGTTGCACGCCGAAACACGCAAACTCGCGGCGCGCATCGCCGACGCCAGCGAATTGGTAGTGGCTATTGGAAAGCAGGCCTACTACACTCAGATCGATCTCGATCAACCGAAAGCCTACGCGTATGCCAAGGAAGTAATGAGCATGAATTCGCTGGCAGCCGACGCGCAGGAAGGCATCAGCGCCTTCTTGGAGAAGCGGAGTCCTTGCTGGACAGGAAAATGAAAGCCATCGCGATTGTGATCCTGGCTCTACCCGCCGAAACGTCTGCCGCGGTTTTGACATGCCAGAATATGGTCATACCGATGGAGGGTGGAGCCGAATACCGAGGTATGGTCCGGAATGAGGACTATCGCTTTTCGGTATCGATTCCTTCCGGCAAAGTAGGCTGGGGTGTTAGATCCCCGGCCCCCTTTCATGGTTTCACCGTCTTCCTTGATGGAAGTAGCGAGTACAGAAAAGGCGACAGTTGTATTGATCTCGGGGTAGGTGTTCGCGTCGTCCTTCCCGAGGACGAGTCTGAAAAAGCCGGGGCTCACGTCGCTGGTAAACCGGTGACCATCGGAAATAGGACAGGGGTTGAAGTGATCAATAAAGAGGTTCTTGGCAACCGCGAATTTTGGGTTGTGACTGTTTATGTCGACTTGCCTCGCTCATCCGGCGAGTCAGACTACGTGTCGGTAACGTTCATAAGTCCCGCAGCCAAGTATGCGGTCAACCGAAAGACTTTCAATAAATTCCTTTCCGGCATCACCTTCTGGTGACGAAAAGGGGCCAAAGGAGACTGCGTTACGCCGCTAGGGGAGGGACTCGATGCATTCCCAATCTGAGGACGCAATCGGGATAGGGGGAAGCCTCACGGCTCCTCCCCTCCCACACCACCGTACATGCGGGTCCGCATACGGCGGTTCCGTGACTTGAGCCGGTGAGGGCCGGAGGTTCGTTTCGCCTTTCCGC
>Ga0182024_10003492_pt1 | contig 37375 bp, 35 predicted proteins | sample P32metaG_FD_120480 | JGI IMG/M metagenome (GOLD analysis project Ga0182024, IMG submission 120480) | Permafrost microbial communities from Stordalen Mire, Sweden - P3-2 metaG (Illumina Assembly) | ecosystem: Environmental > Terrestrial > Soil > Wetlands > Permafrost | place: Sweden: Stordalen...
ACTGCCGGACCGCAGCCGGCGTTCCGCTACTCCTCGCCACGTATGGGGTCACTCCTGTAAGTTCCCCAGGCGCAAGGCCATCGCAGCCCTCAAAACCGCACAAAGTGAATTAACCCGATGAAATCGTTCCCCGCTCCCAATGCGTTCCAAAAAACGAGTGGCATTAGGCTGAAGCCCGTACCCACAATTGCGGGGACGCCCACAATTGTGGGGCTTATTGCGGACGCATTGAGTCTATAGACGCGGCGAAACTGCTCTAAGCACCGAAATGCCGGAACACCCAGAACAGCGAGCCGGACAGCAACATCGCCACCGGCAGCGTCAGCACCCACGCCAGCGCCAGACTTCGCACCGTGCCCATCTGAATGCCGGAGTGGTTTGCAAACATGGCTCCCGCCACGCCGGATGACAATACATGAGTCGTACTGACCGGTAGTCCCAGAGTATCCGCCGTCATAATGGTCGCCATCGCAGTGATCTCCGCCGCGGCCCCCTGCGCGTAAGTGAGATGGTCTTTGCCGATCTTTTCACCCACCGTGACCACGATGCGCTTCCATCCGATCATCGTTCCCAGTCCCAGCGCGAGCGCAACCGCGACTTTTACCCAGGTCGGAATGAACTTTGTCGCCAGGTCGATGTGCGTTTTGTAGTTGGCCAGAACCTTCTCATCGGCGGCCGTGAATTGCGTCTTGCCTGATTTCTGCACCAGCCGAAGCGTTTCGCTCACCACGTACATATCGTTGCGAAGGTTGCTCATCCGGTTGGACGGAACGTTTTTCAGAAGTCCAAACTCCTGCACTTCGTTCCCAACCCCGTTGATCTCCTGCCGCAGCGCCAGCATGGTGCCGTCTTTCAGGTCCTTCGTGCGGATGTAATCCGTCAGATCCGCGCGGGCATCGCCGCTCAGCGCGTTGGGATTCACGTATTGACTGACCACCTGCTGGGCCTGCGCCGAAGATGCCAGAAAATCCGCGGTCTGAGACGGCGAAACCGCGTGGTTCAACGCATACGCGGTCGGTACCGTGCCGACGAGAATAAGCATGATCAGTCCCATGCCCTTCTGGCCGTCGTTGGAGCCATGCGCGTAACTCACGCCCGTGCACGTGCCGATCAGCAGCGCGCGAATCCAGAACGGTGGCGGCTCGGTTCCCACCGGAGCCTCATAAAGCCGTTTGTCTTTGATCAGTACCTTGCAGAGCAGTAGCAGAAGCGCCGCCACGCCAAACCCGATCACAGGCGAAACCAGCAATGTTTTGCCCACCTTCAGAGCCTGATCCCAATCGACGCCGCTCGTACCCGAACCCTTCGGCGACATCAGCTGATTTGCAATCCCGACCCCGATGATCGAACCCACCATCGTGTGTGAGCTCGATGCCGGAAGGCCCAGATACCAGGTGCCGAGATTCCAGATGATTGCCGCGATCAGCAACGCGAAGACCATTGCGAAGCCCGCACCGCTGCTCACCTGGAGAATCAACTCCACAGGGAGTAGTGAAATGATGCCGAAAGCCACGGTGCCGGTCGAGAGCAGCACTCCGATGAAGTTCCACATGCCGGACCAGACCACGGCAATATGGGGTTCCATCGAATGCGTGTAGATCACAGTTGCGACGGCATTGGCGGTATCGTGAAAGCCGTTGACGAACTCGAAACCCAGCGCCGTGAAGAGCGCCACGCCCAGCAGAATGAACGGCGCGGCGGAGGTCGCGTGGATGGAGCCGAGATCCTCCTTCATTGCAAGGACCGTGTAGATCAGGCCGACAATCAGCGCGGCCCCGAAAACGATCATGCCGATCTTCCCCGGATTTCGGGAGAGCTTCTGTTCTATCGAGGGTATTTTTGCAGTTGCCGCGGTCGCCATATTACTCCTTCAGGGAAGGAGTGTAGCGGGTCAAAATGAATATACCTTTACAGTCGGATTACAGTACTGGCGCAATTGTCTGGAGTGCCCGTGACGACCTAGTCAGGCTCCGGGCGTTGAACACGATCGAGGACGAGTTTCCGGACAGGCGCCTTGCCGCTCGTCAGAGTCAAACCAAGTTGGGCGGGCAGCGCGGAGAATATTGAAGGGCCGACGGATGGATCGTCATCGAGCGAAAAATCCATTGTGATTGAGTATTGTTCCGTGCTCAGCCCCGTTCGGTTAATCACGGGATGGTCCCTCACGAGGTTCTCCAGGTCTTCCGCGAAACCGTCTATCGAATCGCAGTCCGCCCAGAGGGAGTTCGGTCGAATGTTGATCTCGCCGCAGTGATCCTTTTTGGTAGCGGGCGGGAGCTTGAGGCCGTGGCTCGCCACGTTCAGAAAGTAAACCGACCCCTGGCGAAATTCCCAGTGGACTTGCAGGCCAAAGCGCGCCGCCAACATCGGTTGCAGCATGCGCATCAATTCCGGCCTGGTTGCCGGCGTCGTAGTGCGCGCCTCGATCACATAACGATCGGTATTGGTCCAGTCCGGTCCCTGATCCGGCACCTGGAACCCCTTGAGGTCGTAGGCGTTTCGGATCAGGTTCTTCAGCGTGCAGCCAGTCAGAGTCAATCTCGTTGGATCGCTGCGAGGGTTGCATGCCTCATAGCCAGCGGGTGGCCCTGGCCATACGTATGGCTTGATGGATGCGACGTCGAATTCGCGCGCCGCAGCTTCCGGCAAGCCCGATTGAGCGCGGAGAATTCCGATGATAAATGGCGCAGAGAGCGCGGCGAAGATTGCGACGGCCAGCAGAGCTTTTGCCGGGAGGGTGACGGGGAGAGAACCGCGCCATGTCATGATTTCGCGGATTCGTTTTTTCAGATCGGAGCCGCTGATTCCCGATGCGCACGCGAGCGGCGATTCGACGTAGGCTTCGCAAACCTGTACGATTCCGCGCGCGTAGGATGCCGGCTGACTGCCCTGCATGAGAACGGCTTCGTCGCAATCACGTTCGCGTTCGGCCATGAGTTGCGCCCCGATCCACCAGACGAGCGGGTGGAACCAGAAGATTGTTTCGACGCACATGTGCAACGCGGCGGTGAGGTTATCGCGATAGCTGGCGTGGCGAAGTTCGTGGGCAAGGACCGCTTCGAATTGTTGCGGCGTCAGGCTGTGATCGATTCCCTCCGGCAGCAGGAGCACCGGGTGAATAATGCCAAAAATGCCAGGCTCCATCGTTGAGGGCGAGGAATAGGCCTGCAATGGAAACGCGAGTGGCAGGCGCTTTGCCCTGCGTACCGCGAGGTGGATCGTGCGCCATCGCAGAAACCAGCGGATCAGCAGGAACAACGCTCCGGCTATCCAGATTGCGGCGAGCGCGAGAGGCCACGGGAAGCTTTGGCGGGTGGGAGTCGGCGCGGAGAATTCGGAAATCGGTGCGAAGTACGTCGAGATCTGTTGCACCGTGACCGCGTGAAGCGAAGGCGTATCCGGCGGGAATTGAACCCGCGCGCCGGTCGAAACCAGCAATGAAAACGGGATCAGAAATTTTAGGGAGGCCGCGAGCCACAGCCAGTAGCGCAGCCGCGGGGAGTTGCGGCGCAGCGCGAAAGCCGCCAGCGCGACGGCGGCTGCGAATGCCGTCGATTGCCAGAGATGATTGAAGAGCTCGCTCATACGTTTCTCAGTTCTCGCTCGGATGCTCGATCTTCTCGACCACGTAGACCTGAACCGGGCCTTTGGCCGATTCCAGTTTCAATCCGAGCTGGTCAGTGAGCGCAGTGAAAAGAGATCCGCTGGAGGTCACATCGGACTGTGTCGGATCCGTATCCGGTGTGAAGTACGCGCTGAAATCAAACTGGCCATCGAGGTGCGTTTGATCCACTACGGGGCGATGAAGGTAGCTGGATAGGCTCTGCGCCAGGAATGAAACTGCGATATCGACGCCCTTGAATTGCCGCTCGCTGCCGGACCGCCCGTTGGTGAACATCATCGAAGGGCCGCGCTGCGCCGGATCATGCTGCGAAAGCTTATGTCCACCCTTCGCCTGGACGAGATTGTAGATGGGCAGTTCGCGCGTCTCGGAACGCAGAACAAGTCCGAAGCGGTCGCGCAGTACGGCCTGCATGCGTTGCGAGTTACGCTCGCCGGATTCCTGGAGTTGCTTCAGGCTCGGGTTGTCTCCCAGCGCGGGCTCACTCTTATCGGGCGTGAAGGTGACGTCGTACCGCAGGTTTGAAGCCCAGCCTGGCGCATCGAGGATCTGGTAATCCTGCACGTGGTAGGCGATCGCGATCAGGAACAGCGCCGCCGTGTTGGTAGTACGCCATCCGCCCGCCGGGCCGCGCCCGACGCCCGACCCCGTGGCGGCAGGATCGGATTTGTGGATGGAGACTGCGTCGTATGTGAGTGTCGGCGTCGGAGGTAGAGTCTGGGCGCGAAGAATGCCCAGCGCAAACGGCAGTGAAAGGGCCGCGAGCGCACCAACGGCGAGCATCGCCTTCGCGCGGAGGGTCACCGGGAGAGATCCGTGCCATGTCATGATTTCGCGAATTCGCTTCTTCAGATCGGAGCCGCTGATTCCTGATGCGCACGCGAGCGGCGATTCGATATACGATTCGCAAACCTGCACGATTCCGCGAGCATACTCTCCGGGGCGACTGCCCTGCATCAGAACGGCTTCGTCGCAGTCGCGTTCCCGTTCGGCCATCAGCCTCGCTCCGATCCACCACACGAGCGGGTGGAACCAGAAGATCGTTTCGACGCACATGTGCAGCGCGGCGGTGAGGTTGTCGTGGTAACGGGCGTGGCGAAGTTCGTGGGCGAGGACGGCCTCGAATTGTTCCGGCGTCAGGCTGTCGTCGATACCCTGCGGCAGCAGGAGTACCGGACGAAAGATGCCAAAAATTCCTGGCTCAATCGTCGAGGGCGATGAAAAGGCCTGTACGGAAAGCCTGAGTGGTAGTCGCGTCGCCCGGCGTGCCGCGAGGTGAATCGTACGCCATTGCCGGAACCAGCGGATCGCCAGGAATACCGCGCCTGCGATCCAGAGTGCCGCGAGCGCGAGCGGCCACGGGGAGCTGTGGTGGGCGGGTGTTGGCGCGGAGAATTCGGAAACCGGCGCGAAGTACGTCGAGATCTGCTGTACCGTGACCGCATGAAGCGACGGCGTATCCGGCGGGAATTGAACTCGCGCGCCTGTCGAGACGAGCAACGAGAATGGGATCAGGAATTTGATCGACGCCGCGAGCCACAGCCAGTAGCGCAATCGCGGGGAGTTGCGGCGCAATGCGAAGGCAGCCAGGGCCACGACGGCTGCGAATGCCGTCGATTGCCAAAGATGATTGAAGATAGTGTTCATGGTCGCTCAGTTTTCAGTTGGGTGTTCGATCTTCTCGACTACGAAGACTTGCACGGGTCCTTTTGTCGATTCGAGCCGCAAGCCGAGTTGGTCGGCGATGGCAGTGAAAATGGATGGGCCCAATGGGGTGTTGTTTGCAGTGTCGGAAGGGCTGGGATCCGGCGTCCATTCCAGCTTGAAATCATATTGGCCGGTGAGGCCGGTCTCGTCAGTCACCGGGCGACCGAGGACCTGCGATAGCTGTTTCGTCAGCATGTCAAGAGTCACGGCGGTGCACGTGATGTGGCCGCGACCCATTTGCATGTTGGGCTGAGGACTAGCGTCGGCGCGCGGCGAAAGTTTATTGCCGTCCTTTGCCTGACTCAGCGAATAGATTGGCAATTCGCGGGTTTCCGCGCGCAGTATCAGTCCAAAACGGTCGCGCAGCACTGCCTGTAGCCGTTGCTGGTTGCGCATCGCGGACGCCTGACCTTCCTTCATTGACGTGCCAGGACCGGAAACGGCCTCCGGCTTATCCGGCGTGAAGGTGACATCAAAATGATCGGAAGACGCCCAACCCGGTGCGCCGATAATCTGGTAGTTCTGGACGTCATAGGCTACCTGAAGCAACAAAAGCAGGGAGGTGTTTACCGTTCGCAAGCCGCCCTGGGGTCCGTCATCGATTCGGAGAGCCGTCTCTCCTGGAGCCGATTTATGAATCGATACTGCGTCGTAGGTGTAGGCGGGAGCGGGAGGCAGAGTCTGGGCGCGGAGGATTCCTATTGCCAGGGGAATCGACACGGCGGCGAGAGTTACGGTGGCCAGCAGCGCTTTTGCGCGGAGCGTGACGGGGAGCGAGCCGCGCCAGGTCATGATTTCGCGAATTCGCTTTTTCAGATCGGAGCCGCTGATGCCCGATGCGCAGGCGAGCGGAGATTCGATATACGATTCGCAAACCTGCACGATTCCGCGAGCATACTCTCCGGGGCGACTGCCCTGCATCAGAACGGCTTCGTCGCAGTCGCGTTCGCGCTCGGCCATCAGTTGCGCGCCGATCCACCAGACCAGCGGGTGGAACCAGAAGATCATTTCTACGCACATGTGTAGCGCGGCGGTGAGGTTGTCGCGACATTGCGCGTGGCGAAGTTCGTGGGCGAGAACTGCTTTGAATTGCTCCGCCGTCAAGTTGTCGTCGATACCTTGCGGCAGCAGGAGAACCGGGCGAAAGATTCCGAAGATGCCGGGCTCCATAGTTGATGGCGATGAGAAGGCCTGTAGAGGAAGTGCGAGTGGAAGGCGCTTTGCGCGGCGGACTGCGACGTGAATTGTACGCCATCGGAGAAACCAGCGGATCAGCAGGAACAGTCCTCCTGCGATCCAGATTGTCGCGAGCGCGTAGGACCAAGGGAAGCTCTGGTGGGCGGGAGTTGAAACAGAGAACTCAGATATCGGTGCGAAGTAGGTCGAGATCTGCTGGACCGTCACCGCGTGAAGCGACGGCGTATCCGGCGGGAATTGGACTCGGGCGCCGGTCGAGACCAGCAACGAAAACGGGATCAGAAATTTAACCGACGCCGCGAGCCACAGCCAGTACCGCAGTCGCGGCGAATTCCGGCGCAACGCAAAACACGCCACCGCGATCGCTGCAGCGAATGCGGTCGATTGCCAGAGATGATTGAAGATTTCGTTCATCACGGTTCCTTCTTCTCCTTCCGCTCCAGGTCGCCGATCAGCTTTTCGGTTTCGCGAATGTCGGTGCGGGTCAGCTTTCCCGACTCCACCAGGTGCGCCATCACAGTCTGAGCGCGTCCGCCGAAGATGCTCAGAAGATCGTCGAGGAAACGGCCCCGCGCTTCCTGACGCGAGACGACTGCTTCAAAGATATGCGCGTTGCCGATCTTTCTGACACGCCGCACCTGCCCCTTTTCTTCGAGCCGGTAGACGATCGTCTGAATGCTTGTGTAGGGCGGGCGGTCCGCTTCCGGGAAGGATTCCTGGATTTCGCGGATCGACAGCTTTCCGTGTTTCCAGAATTCTTCCATCACCTGAAGTTCCGGCTGGTCCAACTTCGATTCCATATGGATCTACTGTACTCAAGTAGATTCTACTTGTCAACAGGTTTGTGCGATCATTTAGTGTGCTGGTTTTCAGACGGTGGCTTGTCTTCGCCGCCCCGATTCTCGCGGTTGCCGCTGCTTTTTCGCAAACCCCACCGCGCCCCGGGTTCGAAGTTGCGTCGATCAAACCCAACAAGGGTTGCGGCGACGGGCCTGACGGTGCTGCGCCATCGCCCGGCAGATTGAGCCTGCCCTGCGTTTCTCTGCGGGATTTGATCGTCAGCGCCTACGGCGAATTCGCGGATGGCTCCACGGTGAGCGCGAGGATAAAAAAGTCCGATATTCTCGGCGGGCCAGCCTGGCTCGATACCGACTTATACGACCTGAATGCGAAGGCGGAGGGTGGGGCGCCGCTCGGATTGATGGCGGGTCCGATGCTGCAGAGGCTGCTCGAAGACCGCTGCAAACTGAAACTCCATCGGGAAAGCCGTGAAGCGCCCGTCTACTCGCTGAGCGTGGCGAAGGGCGGTCTTAAAATACAGACGACGAAGGAAGGCAGTTGTACCCCGCTGGATCTCAGTCATCTTCCGTCGCGGCCGGCAGCGGGCGAGGCGGGGTCGCCCATTTGCGGTTTCTCATCGCGAAGAGGGAGCACCCCGTTGCGTGTAGTGACCGACGCGCACGGGATGACCATGGCGGAGTTCGCGGAGCGAACGCTGGATCGTCTGGACAGGCCCGTGATTGACAAGACCGGGCTCACGGGCATATTCGATATTCATCTGGAATACGCGCCCAACCCCGACGCATCCGACGGTCCTTCAGTCTTCAGCGCCGTGCAGGAGCAACTGGGATTGAAGCTGTCGCCCGATAAGGGTGCCAAAGATGTGCTGGTGATCGATTCCATCGAGCGGCCATCGGAGAACTGACATGGGGCGTTTCACTCTGGCCGCAGCGCTGCTGGCTTTCGCCCTGGATGGCATCGCGCAAACACCTGCGCGTCCCGAATTCGAAGTGGCAACCATTCGGCTCAATGCCGATTGCGTCAATGGCGCGGGGCGCGAACAACAGTCGGCCGGCAGGTTCAGTGTGGAATGCGTTTCCCTTCGGGATTACGTTCGCGGGGCGTATGGATCTTTCGGGAACGGGCGCGATCGGAATCTGAGACCTCCGCAGGTTTTGGGAGGACCGAAGTGGGTGGATACCGAGCGCTACGACATCGTTGCGAAGCCGCCGCCCGACACGGGTCTCGACGAGATGTACGGACCCATGATGCGCGCACTGCTGGAAAATCGCTTTCAGTTGAAGGTCCACACGGAGATCCGGGAACTTCCTGTTTACACGTTGAGCGTGGCAAGGGGTGGCCCCAAACTCACAGCGACGGCCGCAGGAAGTTGTGTTCCGGTCGATCTGAAGACGGTCTTGAAGACGGCGGGGCCCGCGAATTATTGTGGGCGCACGACGACGAAGGCAGGCGCGAAAAGGATCGTGGACGGATACGGGATCACGCTGGCGCAGTTCACGGATCGCATATTCCGGGAAACGCTGGATCGGCAAGTCATCGATAAGACAGGGGTCACGGGGTTGTTCGATATTCATCTGGAGTATGTTCCGGAAACCGTAATCAGTGCGGCCCCGGACACGGGCGACCCGTCGATCTTCACCGCGCTGCAGGAACAACTCGGGTTGAAGCTCTCATCGGATAAAGGTCCGGTCGAAGTGATTGTGATCGACAGCGTCGAAAAGCCCTCGGAAAATTAACGCAGCCGCGCCTGCACGGGGTCCGCTGCCGGTATCAGCGGGTTTTCACTCTCTATCTGCAGCCGGTTGCCGTCGCTGACGACGCGCACCAATCCCTGTTCGTCGGTCCGGTAAACCGTCACGTTGTTTTCCCGCAGCGCCTCAATCGTGAGCGGATGCGGATGCCCGTACGTATTCTCAAACCCCACGGAAATCAGCCCGAACGCGGGGCGTACGGCGTGCAGGAGATCGGGCGTGCTGGAGGTGTGGCTGCCGTGATGGCCTACTTTCAGCACATTGGCCGGACGCAGCAGGCCGCGGTCGTAAAGTTGTTCCTCGATCTTCTTTTCCATGTCCCCGGTTAAAAGGAAACTCGTCGAGCCGAACTCCACGCGCATCACCAGGGAGTCGTTATTCTGCGGCTTGTCGGTGGCTTCATAGCCGGGCAGGGGGGCTAGCACCTGAAGCGTCACGCCGCCATAAGAGAACGGGTCGCCCTGTTGCAGCGCGCGGATGGTAATTCCCAGATCCTGCGCTGCCTTTCGAACCTTTTGCCACTCAGGACTCTCTCCTGCTGCGCCCACCCAGAGTTCGCGAGGGCGGAAATTCTTCATCACGGCGACCATGCCGCCCATGTGGTCTTCATGCGCGTGCGTCATGGCGACCACATCCAGGCGTTTGATGGATCGCGTCCACAGATAAGGAGAAACCACGTCCTCGCCGATATCGATTCCTGGCCGGCGCGTTCTGCCAAAGGCCGCGACGCCGCCGGCGTCGATCAGCATCAACTGGCCGGAAGGAAAGACAGTCAACAGGCTGTCGCCCTGACCCACGTCGATAGTGCTGAGTTCGAAATTACCCTTTTCGATGTGGGGCGCGAACGGATGAATGGCGATGATGACGAGCGCGATGGCTGTCGCGGTCAACGCGACGGTGCGGGTTAGACGCGTATTGCCGCGCCACGCCGCCGCGATCAGGAACGCGACAAACGCAGCACCCAGCCACCAGGGCGGAGCGGGGATGCGCCAGTCCGGCTCCCATCGGGCATGGAAGGCGACGACGTGTCTTGAGATTTCCAGCAGCCACGCGCACACTCCCGCGAGTGTATGCGAGCCGGTCGCGATGGTGAGGAATCCGAGCGGCAGCAGTGCGCTCAATGCCGGCACTACCAGCGCATTCGCCGAAAGTCCGGAGATGGGGAGACGATGGAAATACACGATCATCGGTAACGCCAGACCGATCTGGATAAACAGCGACGTCATGAAGATTTCCCACATGTAAAGGCACACGCGCGCCGTGCCTACTACCAGGATATGCAGGCCTTTCTGAAACCGGTCGCCGCAAAGTCCGGCAAGAGTGGCGATCAGCAGGCGCAACTCCACGCGGAATTGCGCGGTTCTCGCGGGAAGGCGCATGTCGCGGCCCGTGTCGGCCAGCCCGTTGAGGCCACGGGCGAGCGGTCCCGATGTCGCGCCCAGCGCAGGAACGACAAATGCGCCGATCAGCGCGACAGCGAGAAAGGTCAGCTGGAAACTGGCATCGAATACCTGTTCCGGGTCCACGGCGACGAAGAGGATCGCCACCGCCGCGAGGATGTTCAGAATTCTGCCGTCGCGGTAGAAGCAGCGGCCGATTCCATAGAGGGTCATGCCGGTGGCGGATCGCACGACCGGAGCCGCTGCGCCGGTGATTCCCGCATAGAGCCAGGCCGCCATGATCGTGATGGTGACGGCAACGCCGCGCGGCACTGCGCAAATTCGCAGCAGGAACAACAACACACCCGCCAGGATAGCGACGTGCGTGCCGGAAATCACGAGCGCGTGGAAGGTTCCGGTGGAGCGGTAGTCTTCGGTCCATATCTTGTCGAGCTTCGCGGTGGCGCCGAGCAGGATGGCCTGCATCATGCCGTTGGTGTAAATATCGTTCGGGTAGAGTCTGTCGAGCCGTTCGAGCGCGGCGCTTCGGATGCGGAAAATTGCGCCGGCGAAGCGGTTGCCGCAGCGGCCAGGCAACACGTGCACGGTGGAGGCCGAGGCGGACAGGCTCCAGTAGATCGTTTGCCGCGCGAGGTAATGGACGTAGTCGAACGCGCCCGGATTACCGTAGTTGTGCGGGGTGCGCGCCTTGCCCTGGAATTCCACGAGCGTGCCGTAGGGCAGGGCGGGGAACGAGTCGCCTGGTTTGGCGTAGAGCGAGACCTGCGCGCGCGCGCCTGGAGCCAGTTCGATGCCGAAGCGCTCGCGATCCGCGCCGACCAGCGCCGGGTCCACGACGCATCCGTCAAAGATGGCCAGCGAATTATCGGGAACGGAAAGAAGGCGCGGCGGGACAGGCGCACGCGAGATCACCAGCAGCATACCGGCGAAAGCGAGGGCTGTGCAGCCAGCCACTCGGGCTGCGATGCCTTGGCGTGCCACACGATGGGCAGTGACGGCCAAGGCCGCACAGGCGCAGCCTGCCCACCATGCCGAGTGAAGCGGAACCGGCTGGAACTCCGCCAGCGCGATGCCTGCCGCCAGGCAGAGGAAAGGCAGAATCAGTGGCTCACGCAGTCGCAATAGACATAGTGGGCTGGCGGCGGATTATTCTCACCAGATGCGGCGTATATGGCGGATGCGACGAGTCTTTGGTGTCTACTGCGAATCACACAAGGTACGGGTGTCGAGAGGCACGTGGATGAGTTACTCTCCCCAGAGGGCCAATTCGTCCTCGGGTAGGGGATCGAAAAAGCTATCGTCGATCTTGTACTTTCCCTCCAAAAGCCCCAATGGGCGCTTTTGAGGAGCTACTGGCACAGAAATTGAGAAGAAAAATCAGGCGGCGTGGGTAACGAAAGAGCGGGTGCGGGGGGTTTGTTGTACTTCCAGCCAGGAGAGGACGACGAAGGTTTTATGGGCACGGTCTTCGCAGTTTCGCCAGCGCTCTGAAACGGCCGGATCGAAGAACTCCGCCAGCATCCTGTAGGGATTGGCTGGTGTGTCTCCCATTTCCAGAAGACAGGCACCCTGGAATTCGGCAAGGCACTCCAGTTCACCGCAGGAGAGGCCAGTTAAAAAATCGAGAATGGAATGCAGCTTGGAAGGATTGGCGGTGCGAATCAGAGCACCCATCAGGGAAGAGCGGGAGGCGACGACTGCCAAAGTAAGCTCCAAAAGTACGCTGAGCAAACGTACTAACCCCATTATCGGGGAACGTCGGATCGAATGCAAGGCGGTGTCATAAATAACACAATAACCGCCTCGTAAATAACGGTCGCGGCACGCCGCAAAATACAGATTCGCTTGACGAAACGGGCGCATTAGTGGTTAAATATTCATTGAGTTGAATAAAAATTCATGACTGCCATGTTGCCTCGGGTTCAGCGTCTGACCCACTCCGATTTCACGCGCGATCTGGATGCCTCGGCCGAAGAGCTTCGCGCCCTGCTCGATCTTGCCGCCGATGTGAAACGGTCGCCTGAGCGCTACCGTACGGCACTCGCCGGGAAATCGCTCGCGCTGCTGTTCGAAAAGCCGTCGCTGCGTACGCGCGTCACTTTCGAACTGGCGATTCAGCAACTGGGTGGCTTCGCCATTCTGAACGAGGGCGCGATTGGCGTTCGCGAGCCGCTGAAGGATATTGCCCGCAATCTGGATCGCTGGGTTTCCGGAATCGTCGCGCGGACTTTCCGCCAGCAAACGGTGGACGATCTCGCTCTCTGGGCATCGGTCCCGGTGATCAACGCGCTAAGCGATCTGTGGCATCCCTGCCAGGCGCTGGCCGACATGCAGACCATACAGGAACACTTCGGAACCACGCGTGGACTGAAACTCGCCTTTGTCGGCGATGGAAACAACGTCGCCAGTTCGCTGCTGCTGAACGCCACGCGTCTCGGCATGAGCTTCTCGATCGCTACGCCCGCCGGGTACGGGCTTCCGGACGAACTCGTCCGCATGGCGGAAGGCCCCGTCCAGGTCACGACAGATCCCGTCGAAGCGGTGCGTGGCGCGCAGATCGTCTATACCGATGTCTGGACCAGCATGGGCGACGAAGACAAAGCCGCCGCGCGGCGCGCCGCATTCAAGGCCTGGCAGGTGAACGATGAGCTGTTCTCGCACGCCGAACCCGAAGCGATCTTCATGCACTGCCTGCCCGCGCACCGCGGCGAGGAAGTGACGGACAGCATAATGGAATCGTCCCGCTCGGTGGTCTTCGATGAGGCGGAAAACCGGCTGCACGCGCAAAAAGCGCTGCTGCTGATGCTGTTGGCGTAGGCCACACACAGGACACAATTCATTCATGAAACTCTGGGGCGGTCGCTTCGAAACCGGACCTTCCGAGGTCTTTGAGCGGTTTTCCAATTCCCTGCATTTCGACCGGCGTCTGCTTGCCGCCGACGTGCGGGGCTCGCAGGCCTTCGCGCGTTCACTCACCCGCGCAGGCGTCCTGACCGAGGCGGAATGCGCGGTTCTCTGTAAAGCCTTCGACCTCATCCAGGCCGACGCCGAGGGTGAAAACGCCGCCGCGTTTTTCGCCGGCGCCGACGACGAAGACGTACACTCCTTCATCATCCACAAGCTGAAGCAACGCGTGGGCGCACTGGCGGATAAAATCCACACCGGCCGCAGCCGCAACGAACAGGTCTCGCTCGATACTCGCCTCTGGCTGCGCGGCGAGTGCGACCGCACACGCGACCTGGTGCGCGCGCTGATGTCCGCCCTGCTCGATCTGGCTACCAAATATCCCGACGCCGTGATTCCAGGCTACACGCACCTGCGCCGCGCGCAGCCGGTTCTCTGGCCGCACTATCTGCTGGCTTATTTCGAAATGCTGGCGCGCGATTACGAGCGCCTGGGCGACGCCCGCCGCCGCGTCAACGTGATGCCGCTCGGCTCCGGCGCGCTTGCCGGCTCCGGTTTTCCGCACGATCGCGAAGCCATCGCGCGCGATCTCGGCTTCGAATCGATTACGCGCAACAGCATGGACGTTTCCGCCGATCGGGACTTCGCGCTCGACTATCTCTATGCCGCATCGGTGGTAATGATTCATCTGAGCCGGCTGGCGGAAGACTGGATTCTCTATTCGTCGGAAGAGTTCGCGTGGATGGAACTGGGCGATGGCGTGACCAGCGGTTCCAGCCTGATGCCGCAGAAGAAGAATCCGGATTCTCTCGAATTGATTCGCGGCAAATCGGGCCGCGTGATTGGCGCGTTGAATTCGCTGCTGTTCACGATGAAGGGTCTGCCGATGACCTACAACCGTGACATGCAGGAAGACAAGGAACCGCTGTTTGAAGCCGCCGATCAGGTGAACGGTTGCCTGGAGATGGCGCGGGTGGTGGCGGAATCTGTCGTGCTGCGCCCGGAAGTGCCGTTCGCGGCGGCGGAAGAAAGCTGGGTGGTGGCGACGGATCTTGCCGAAGCGCTGGCGCGCAGTGGCACGGCGTTCCATCAGGCGCATCAGATTGTGGGGAGGCTTGTGCTGGAAAGCGTGCGTGCCGGCAAAAAGCCAGCCGACTGGACGGCGGAATCTCTGGCGTCCTTCGCGCCGGAATTCACGCCCGACGTGGCCCGTTTTCTCGATCCGCGCGAGGGCATGAAGACGCGCGAAATTGCGGGTGGCACGGGGCCAGGTGTTGTCGCTGCTGCGCTGGTGGCTGCTCGTCAGCGCCTGACTGAGTTAGGCTGACATGACGAAAAGCTACAGGCAGGGCCAGATCCTCAAGCTCATCCGGGCCAGGAATATTTCGACGCAGGAAGATCTCGCCCAGGCCCTGAAAGCCTGCGGCGTGGAAGCCACGCAGGTAACCCTCTCACGCGATATTCGCGAGATGGGACTGGTGAAGACGCCGGACGGCTATCGCGCCTTAACCCCGCAGGAGCGTCCGGACGATCTTGTCGCGCTCGCGAGTGAGTTTCTGCGCGACGTGCGGTTGGCACAGAATCAGATTGTCCTGCGCACCGCGCCGGGCCATGCGAGTCCGGTGGCTGTGGCAATCGACAACGCGGACTGGCCCGAAGTAGTAGGCACTCTCGCGGGCGACGATACGGTACTGGTGATTTGTCCCGACGCGACTGTCGCCGAAGTGGTTCGCACACGCCTGATGGAAATGCTGGCCTGATTCAGGCGCCGGTTAGAGCACCGCTTCAGCTTCCTGTGCGAACTTAGCGCACTCGCCATGCGGCGCGTCGGTCACGATGACGGCCTGTACGCGGCCGCGCGCGAAAGACGCCAACTCCAGGTTCCCCGAAGTCGACGCGGTCTCCGGCGCGGCAGAGGTCCCGCGCGCCTTCATGTACACGGAAAATTCGCGGCCGGCCCGCGCGTAGACCAGGTGCATATAGGGAGTTCCGCCCAGGCGGCAAACCTTGGCGCGCTGCAACCGGTAACCAGTGGATTCAAGCGCCCTGACATCGTTGTCTGAAATTCCCTGCGAGGTCTCCAGCGCGGCGATATCCGCCGGTTCGGTCTTCCAGCGTCGGGGACTTTGGTTAATGACTTCCACGGTGTGGTCGCGCGCGGCATCCGCAAGCACCGGCGAGAGAACCGCCGGAGTGGCGGGAGCATGCCCGGCGCCTCGCGAGATCAATACAACTGCCGCCAGCACGGCCGCTGCCGCCATGCCCGGTACCAGCCAGCGCCGCATCCGTTCGCGCGCAATGCCGCGTTTGACGCGATGCTCCAACTCACGGGTATCCGCCGGTTCCGCTGCGATGGCTTCACGCAGCCGCGCGTCGCCGGTCCACTGTTCACGGATCTCAGCGGCGCAATCGGGACATTCCGCAATGTGCGCGTCAAACGTCCGCTGCCGTGCCGCGTCCAGTTCTCCCGAATGCCAGAGCGGCGCTAATTCGTTGACGTCTCCGCAGTTCATCGGTTTTCCCCCTGGCTGTAGACCTTTTGACCCGCGCTTTGGCTCGCTGTTTCAATACGGCCCGTCATTTCCAGACGCGTCCGCATCGCCTGGCGGGCACGGCTCAGGCGCGACATTACGGTTCCCATCGGTATGTGCAACATCTCGGACATTTCCCTGCAGGTAAAACCCTCCACCGCTCCCAGCATCAGGACGGTTCGCTGATCCACCGGCAGCATCGCCAGCGCGTCGGTGATTTCAAACGCCGTGTTGCCGCCGTACGATCCCGCTCTGTCCGTATCGCCCAGAGGCACCAGAGTGAGATGGCCCTTTCGCCCCTGACCGTAAAATGTATTCAGCAGGATTCGGAACAGCCAGGCGCGCGCGTTGGTCCCGCCGCGGAACTGGTCGAAGCCACGCCAGGCGCGCATGAGAGTCTCCTGCACCAGGTCTTCGGCTCCAGCTGAATCGGACGTGAGCCGTCGCGCAAAACGCAGCAAATTGCGCGCCTGCGGCATAGCCACCTCACCGAATTCCTGTTCGCGGCTGTTCAAAGTCCGGGCGTCCGATCAAGAGACTAAGGGTGGCATGCGCGGGGCACAGACCACCCTCTATTAGGATCTCACGTCGCGGGGCTGGTTATTTTTCCAGCGTGTCGAGCTCCGTCAGGACTTCGGCGCTGTGCGGGTTCGGGTTGACTTTCGTGTACACCTTGCGAATCACGCCCTTGGGATCGATGATGAACGTGTTACGCGATGCCACCATTCCACCGAAGGAGCCGTACTTATCCACCACCCCGTGTGTCGGATCGGCCAGCAACTTAAAGGTCAGGTTCTCTTTGGTGCAGAACTGGACATGCGAATCCACGCTATCCACGCTGACGCCGACGATGGCGGCCTTTTTCGCGGTGTACTTATCCTGATCGGCCTGAAAATTGTGAGCTTCGATCGTGCAGCCCGGCGTCATATCCTTCGGATAGAAGTACAGGACCACCCACTGGCCGCGGAAATCCTTCAGGCTGACCTGCTTGCCTTCCTGCGAGCTCAGGGTAAAGTCCGGGGCGGTGCTGCCCTCAGCCGGGATGTCGGCGGCGCGCAGGGCCGGGGCCATCAGCGCAATTGCCAGGGGCATCACCATCGAAAACGTTCTGATCAATTTCATGAAATCTCCTCTGCTGCTTAGAATCGCATGGATGCGGCAATTCATCCACAACCAGCCGGAAACTGCACAAGTAGTTGAACGGTTTAATGAAATGGCAATGCAGAGCGTGGGCCGATTACTTCCGGCTGCCGCGCTTGACGTTTTTCAGGCGGGATTGCCGCGTTTTTGCCTTCTTGCGTTTGGGTTTCGTGATGACGAAAGTGCCGCTGCCTAAATTCTCGGACTTATAGATCTGTTTTTCGGCCAAGTGGAAATCTCTCTCTTTCTGCTGCGCAGGTAATTTTTAATTGTAGCGCGCAGGACCTCTCCCGATAACATAGGGTATGGGTCGCCGTTTCTCCCGAGTTCTCCGCTCTACCGTTTGGCTGCTTGCGCTCTCCGCCAACGCCTGGCAGGCGCCCGCGCCCGACGCAACCTCCAAACTGCCCGACGCCGCCGAAATCAACGCCATCCTGCACCAGCTGTCGGATATCACGGGTTTCCGCATCCGTCACGAACTGCCATTTCAATCGATCACGCGCGAGCAGATCAACGCCTATATCAAAGACCAGATCAAGCATTCGGTGCGGCCGAAAGACATCTACGCCGAAGAACTCAGCCTGAAGAAGCTGGGCTTCGTGCCCGCCGATTTCGATCTGCGCCAGACCACCATCGATCTGCTCACCGAGCAGGCCGCGGCCTTTTACGATTTCCACCAGAAAAAGCTCTTCATCTCCGATTGGGCCGCCGCCAGCATGCGCGACGAAGCGCTGGTTCACGAACTGGCGCACGCGCTGGCGGATCAGAATTTCAATATCGAAAAGTACCTGAACAAAGATCCGAAAGACGCCGAAGAGTCCCTGGCCCGCCAGACGGTCGTGGAGGGCCAGGCCTCATGGCTCACGCTTGAATACGCCGCCCGCCAGGCGGGAAAGACACTGACCGATCCCGCCACCGCTCAGCAATATATGCGGCCGGAACTCGATCCCGACGATCCCCAGTATCCCGTTTTCAGCAAAGCCCCGCTCTATCTTCGGGCAACGATGCTGTTCCCTTATGAAGATGGAGAAACGTTCCAACAGGCGGTTGTTCTGCGCGACGGGCAGTCGGCGTTCGGAGGTGTATTTAAGAAGGCGCCGGTGTCCACGTCGCAGATTCTGCACCCGGACAAGTATTTCGCAGGCATCGCACCTGTGGTGCCCGATCTTCCAAAACCGACGCCCGACATGAAGGCGGAAGTAGAGGGCGTGTTCGGTGAAGAAGACGTTCAGGTGATGCTGCGCCAGTACACGACGCCCTCCATCGCCCGCGGCCTTGCGCCCGGCTTTACCGGCGGCATTTACCGTATCGATGAGGACCGGAAGGCAGGCAAGGACAAAAAAGAACACCACACCGCACTGATCTTCGCCACCTCCTGGGCCGATGAGGATTCCGCGACCGCATTTCTCAACGCGTACCAGAGCGTGCTCGAAAAGAAATGGAAGCGCATCGACAAAGACAAAGGCGACGAGGATGCCACGCATATTTCCGGCAAATCGGAAGACGGCTATTATCGCGTGGAACGCAAAGGCAAGACGATCCTGTCGCGTGAAGGTTTTTCCGGTAAGCTCCCGGAGTGAGAGCCCTCAGCTATTCTGCGGCCGGCAAAGCCATCAGATAATTCGTGATGCGTTCCATATCTCTGTCGTTGAACTGAAACGCGGGCATGGGCGATCCGGCCGTCATCTTCCCCGGATCGCGGAAATGCGCTTCAAGCCACTCCCGCGAATGCCGCGATGCCACGCCATCGAGCGCCGGTCCGAAGGCGGTGCCCTGGCCCTGTATGCGATGGCAGGAGCCGCAGTCGTTGGTTTGATAAACCACCGCGCCCTCCACCATCGCCTGCGGTGCGGCCTGCAGTGCGGCCGCATTGCCTGGATTGAGCTTCAGCAGGAATGCCGCGAGCGCGCTCAGTTGCGCATCGGACAACTGCACCGCAGGCATCGACGTGCCTGGCATCATCTGCGAAGGCCGCTTGAAGTGCTCGATCATCCAGGCCGCAGTCTTGCGGGTAGGAATCCGCGTGAGGTCTGCCCCGCGGGCTTTCGGGTCGCCTGTCAGCGAGTGGCACACGCCGCACTTTTCGCTGCGGAAATATCCGACGCCGGCCAACTCCTCCGGAGACAGCTGCTGCCATCTCTGCACGGCGGGAGCCGTTGCCTCCGCCCCTGGCGGATTACCCCGAAGCGCCGCCAGCGTGAGAGATCCCCATCCGAGTCCGGCAAGAACCAGCGCGGCCATCGCCGTCGTCCGCTTCGTCACGCGGATCGCCTTCCCGCGATCGATAAAAGGAATCAGGAACAGCACCAGGATGGCAAGTGTAGGCAGTACGACCGTGCCAACAACTTCCAGCGGCCCCTCGAAGAATTTCAGCGTCTGGAACAGAAAGAGAAAATACCATTCCGGCCGGGGGACGAAGGTAGTATCGGTCGGATCGGCCAGCTTTCCGAGTGGGACAGCCACCGCTGCGGCCAGCACTACCAGGATCGAAAAGTAAAAGAAGACCGCAACCGTGTCTTTGAAGACCTGCTCGGGGAAAAACTTCTTCTTCGGCGCAGTTTCCTCCGGTTGGGGTGCCACTCCGTGCTTGCGCACCAGGTAGATATGCAGGCCGATCAGCAGCATGGTCAGCGGCGGCAGGATCAGAACATGCATCGCGTAAAAACGTGCGAACGTGACAACGCCGATAGCGCCCTCGCCTCCCAGCAGTCGCGCCAGATACGGCCCGGCCACCGGCGCCTGAGCGGCAATCCTGGTCGTGACCACAGTGCCCCAGTAAGCGCGGTTATCCCACGGCAGCAGATAACCGGTCAGGCCGTACGCCAGTGTCAGCAGCATCAGCACCACGCCGAGCATCCATGTGGTCTCGCGAGGCTTCTTGTAAGCGCCCCAGACGAAGACCTGCGCCATGTGCAGCACCACGGTCACGATCATCATGCTCGCGCCCCAATGGTGCAGGCCACGAATGATTCTGCCTCCGGTGAGTTCGGTCACGATATATTGCAGGCTGTTCCACGAATCGCCGGGCGTGGGCGCGTAGTTGAACGAGAGCAGGATGCCGGTGACAACCTGCATCAGGAACGCGAAGACCGCCACGCTGCCGAACGCCTGGTGCCAGCCGCTCGAAGCGGGAATGTCCTCATAGAGAAAACTTCGGATGCCGGTTTCGATGCCCGTGCGGCTTTCCAGCCAGCCGATGAATTGCCTCATGGCTATGCCTGCCTGCGCACGTCACCGAGGCGCACGATGCCGTTGTCGATCTTCACCGTGTACCGATCGAGGGGTCTCGGAGCCGGCCCGCTCAGGACGTTGCCATCGATGGAAAATCTGGACGAATGGCAGGGACAAAGAAAGGTGCGCCCCTGTGGATCCCAGTGGTACGCGCACCCCAGATGCGTGCACTGCGGGGCAAATGCGACCACCTGGCCCCCGGGCTTTCTGACCAGCCATGCTTTGGTCTTTTCAACCGTGACTTTCCAGCCATCCACGCGGCTGCGCGGAAAGATTACCTCTTCGGGAATCCCTTCCGGAAGCGAAGCCACGTCTGTCGCGTCGACCCATTCCTCTTCCGGCCGCGGCTTCGGCACGAGCAGCAAATAGACCGTGCCCAGGGCCGTCATGGCCAGTCCAATGACCGCTCCGAGTGCGTAGGTCATAATGACGTGGAATCGTCTGCGATCCATTTTCGATGCGTCCCCTCTTGTGCGCAGTATACGCACGAAACGGCATCGAAATCGCATCGCGAAGCGTGCGGAGCTATGTTTTTACGGCAGTTTTACAACGTCGTCACGCAGAACGCGAATTGCCGGCAACGGCGAAGTTCCGAGCCGTGGTCGTGAGGGAGCGGTACCGAACACCGCCTGAAGCACTTGGTTTGTCGGACGCAGGTAACGGCGCGGACATTCGGCCCCACGCGGATGTCCTAACCAGGCGGATCGGGAATCGAAAGCTTGCGGCATATTTTCCGGGCCAGTAGATTCGCAATCTCGCTGTGACGAGGCACCGCCTCGGCATGACCCGTCTGGGGGTTTTCCCAGAGCGTGTGTTCCGCGCCTTCCCTCCGAAGCACACAACCATGACGCCGAAGATGGCGGAGCAGCGTCTCGCGCTTCATCCGACCACAACAAGCTCTGGCTTCGCTTCGGGCGGTAGTTCCCGCAATGACTCCTCCCGCCTATGCTCTAAAACCAGGGTGATCGCTTCCCGCAGGCTTTTCAGGCATTCTTCGCGTGAGGCACCCTGGCCATTAGCGCCGGGCACTTCGGCACACCACGCGATATGCCATGGGCCATCCTGCTCGACAATCGCCGTAAACTCGTTGTGCATAGCTACCATCATACCGTCTGAAACAGACGCCAGGACACCCGCTGCAAGCGTGGCGAGTCTACGGAAGTGACGCGCAAATCACCATGCGATATCAAAGTGACGCGACGGAGCTATCCGTGAAACATGGGGCCGGGGAAACTGTCTACCCTAAACCCGCGCGGCCGGCGGCCGTCCTCGCCCCATCGCCATCGGCGGAGGAGGCGGTGGTTCAGGCTCCGGCTCCACTTTCTTCGGCCGCGCGTTCAGCCGCGTAATCACCATCGCCTGATACGCCTTGTCGAATTTCGGCGTACCTGGCTTATGCCCGGCGGCGGCCACCTGTTCCTCCGTAACCTCCTGCGCGGCAGGCAAATACTTCTGGTAATACGCGCGAATGCGATCCTGCACCACGCGAATCCCCGAATTGTAGGCAACCATCAGGACGTCGGCTGTTTCGGCGTCCTTCATCGCCTCCCAAACCTGCGACGGCTTGTGAATCTTCGGCGATTTCAAAGCCGACTCCAGCTTTTTCGCCGCCGCCTCCAGTTTCTGGAACGACTTGAGTTCGCCCGCCGGCAACGCCAGCAACTTCAGCGCAGTCGCGCGATCTTTGGGTGACAACTTCTCGAGCAACACCGTCAGAAACGCCAGCCAGCCGTCCTCGGTGCCGGCCGGAAAGATGGAATGCGCCTGCTTCTCAAAACGAGACAATCCCGCCAGATTCAGCTTCTCTCCTGCGAACGCCGCACTCACCAGCTTGAGCAGCCCCAGTCGATCCAGATCCTCCACCGCCGCCACGGCCGATTCGTGCGACGCCAGCGCCCGCAGATCCGCCCCGAGCGCGGCCGGATCCGGATGCAGATAATCGCCCAGCACCGCATTATCCAGTTGGGACTGCGTCCGCGCCGCCACCTCAAATCCCAGCACGTGCTTGAATCGAATCATACGGAACACGCGCGAGGGATCGTCGAAGAACGCCATCGAATTCGTGGTGCGCAGTTCCTTGTTGATCAGATCCGCCTGGCCGTTCGTCGGGTCCACCAGCAGCCCTTTTGCGCCACGATTCAGAAACAGCGCGATGGCGTTGATCGTAAAATCGCGACGCGAGAGATCTTCATGAATCGTCGCGGGGGCCAGCTGTGGTTTGCCGCCGGGTTTCGCATACTTTTCCGTTCTGGCATTACCGACCGAAGCCCGCAGACCGCCGGGGATTTCCAGTTCCACCCACCGCTTCAGGCTGTCTTCTTCCGTGATCTGTCCCTTGAGAGCGTGCGCCAGAGCCTTGCCGATCCGCACGGCGTCCCGTTCCACGGTAAAGTCCAGATCGCGGATCGGTGCGCCGCGCAGCATATCGCGCATGGCTCCGCCGGTGAGCCATACCGTGATGGCTGCCTCGGTGGCAATACGCTGAATCTCAGCCACCGTCCGGTTTTGGGCGGCATCCAGGTGGCTTTCGAGCGCAAACATGTAATCGCTCATAGCTTTTATCAGGCCCTCGGGTGGTGCTGGTCCAGTGTATCTCTCAGACGCGACCGCGCCACATGCGTATAGATTTCCGTTGTTGAAAGGTCGGCATGCCCCAGCATTTCCTGGAGGCTGCGCAGATCCGCGCCACCCTCCAGGAGGTGCGTCGCGAAGGTGTGCCGCAGAACGTGCGGTGAAAGATGGTGGAAAATCCCGGCTTTCCTGCCGTTGACCTTGATCGCGTTCCAGAACGCCTGCCGCGTCATGCCGTCCCCCCGCGCCGTGATGAAAAGAAAGGACGACTTCCGGCCTTTGAGCATGGCCACCCGTCCTTCCTGGATATAACGCGCGACAATCGCAAGAGCCGTCGGGTTGACCGGAACAATCCGCTGCTTATTGCCTTTGCCCGTAACCCGCAATAACCCCAACCCCATATCCAGATTCGACACCTGCAGGTTGACCAGCTCACTCACCCGGATACCGGTGGCATAGATCAATTCCAGCATCGCCCGGTCGCGGAAACCGGTGGGTTTAGTCGTATCCGGCGCAGCGATCAGACTCTCAATCTGGGCGCGATTGAGGAATTTCGGGATTGTCGACCATTGCTTCGGAGTGGAGAGATGTTCGGTGGGATCCTCCGTGATCTTATCCTCCGTGACCAGGAAGCTGAAGAAATTGCGCATACTGCTGAGATGTCTGGCGATGGACCGGCTTGTTAAAGACCTTGAATACAGGTGGTTAACGTATGAGTTCAAAAGTTCAACCTGAGGGATAGCTCCGGCAATCAGAGGCTCGGCAAAAACGCGCAGCCCTTCCAGATCGCGGCCGTAGGCTTCGAGCGAGTTCTTCGATAATCCCTTCTCCATGCGGCAAAAAGTCAGGAAGTCCCTGATTCCACTGGAGATCGGCGACACAGCCGCATTTCCGTTACGCGCCATTCACAAATGAACCCTTTCGAGCAATGATACAATATTCCCGATAAATGTTTAAATCAATTCTAATGCGAACGTAGCCATCCGCATCGGGAGATTTGACCCTTCAGGAGGTATTTGTGGCCAGTTCGACAGCCAAGAAGGTCGTGGTCCGGCGCTTCGAGCGGGAGACTCTGAATGGCTTCGTCAATCCTTTCAGCTATTTGCAGCCACAAGCCGTGGAAATTCTGCGTCAGGACGGCTCGCTCGCTCTCCTCCCGTACCGCGAGGTCCGCTCGGTAGCCTTCGTGAAAGATTTTGATGGCGAACCGGAGCCATCGCGGGTTTTTCTGAATCGCCCGAAGCTCGAAGGCCTCTGGGTGAGGATGGTTTTCCTCGATGGCGAGGTCATGGACGGCATTTTGCCCAACAACCTGCTGAGCTGGGAATCGGCCGGAATTACTGTGACGCCGCCCGAACCCGATTCCAACAACCAGAAGGTCTTTGTGCCACGGGAAGCGCTGCGGAGCGTTCAGGTTCTGGGGGTTGTCGGTAGCCCGTTGCGGACGAAGCGAAAAAAAGCGCCGGTCGAAGATCAGCCGACACTTTTTTGAGGTTCAAATTCCCGTTTGTGAGAGAATCGGTTGGAATTAGTCCGCCCACAGGATCACCATGTCTCCCTATCGCTCTACCCGTCGCTGCTTTACATCGTTAGCCCTTTCGACCCCCTTCTGGCGCGCCGCTGCGGCCCAGGCAGCGACTTCCGGGGACGTCTCCATCAAGGATTTCGGCGCGGTCGCCGATGACTCCACGATCAACACCAAAGCGATCCAGGCCACCATCGACCATGTGGCCGCGGGCGGCGGCGGAACTGTCGTCGTGCCACAAGGTGTCTTCGTCAGCGGCGCCCTGTTCCTTAAACCGAAGGTCAATCTTCACCTGGAGAAGGGCGCGGTCCTGAAGTGCTCCACGGACCTGGCCAACTTCCCCGTCCAGCGTACCCGCATCGAAGGGCATTTTGAAGAAAAGTTCAATCCGGCTCTGATCAACGCAAAAAACTGCGACGGCCTGCGCATCACCGGAGAAGGGATGCTCGATGGCGCGGGCCAGCCGATCTGGGATCTCTTCTTTAAGATGCGCGCCGCGGCCCCCGATCCGAGGAACTTTCCCAACGTTGGCGTTCCTCGCGCCCGCATGGCGATTATCGAGAGTTCGCACGATGTGACAGTAGAGGGGATCACTTTCAAAGACTCGCAGTACTGGAATCTTCATCTCTATAAGTGCGATGGCGTCACTGTTCGCCAGGCGCGATTCCAGGTGCCGGACGATGTCAGGCAGGCTCCCAGCACGGACGGAATCGATCTGGACAGTTGCCAGAACGTCACGGTTGACGGCTGCTATTTTTCGGTAACGGACGATTGCATCGCGGCAAAAGGCTCGAAGGGTCCGCACGCAACGGAAGACAAAGACAGTCCGCCGGTAGAGCACATCCGCGTCCGCAATTGCACGTTCAAACGCGGGAATGGAATCGTGACTCTGGGGAGCGAAGCCACGCTGGTCCGCGATGTGGTTGTGGAGAATTGCAAGGTGATTGGACCGGTCACGATTGCCGTACTGAAGCTGCGGCCGGACACATCCCAGCACTACGAAGACATCCACTTCCGCGACATCACACTCGATTACGCCGGCGGCGGTACCCTCGTGGCGTGCCGGCCATGGTCTCAATATGTGAACCTTCAGGGAGAAGCTCCGCCGAAGTCTGTGGTTCGCAATGTGAGTATGACTGGAATTAAGGGACGCTTTGGATCGTTTGGCACGATCCAGCCAAACCCCGGCCAGACGGAGATCAGCGATATCAGCTTCAAAGACATCGATGTGACGCTCGACAAGGACAAACTCACCGCTTCCGGCGTGAGCCAGCTCAGCTTCGAGCATGTCATCGTGAACGGGAAGGAAGTGTCGGCTCCATCGGCAAACTAGAGCAATTTCACCGATTCTTCTATAGACCAAATAAGTCGGGCAACGCCGCTCTCGCTGCATGTCACGTCTACGGTAATTCCGAAACTGCTCTAGCGCCAACCGAGTACCGGGGCAACGTTCGTCAGAATCGCCTCCAGTACATGCGCATTGTAGGCGACGCCCAATTGGTTCGGCACCGTTAACAACAGCGTATCGGCTTCCGCGATCGCCTCATCTCTTCCGAGTTGATCGATCAGAACATCCGGCTCGGCGGCGTAGCCGCGGCCGAAAATCGCCCTTGTATTTTCGTCCAGTAAGCCGATTTTGTCCTCTTCCGGACCACCTCGCCCGAAATACGAGCGGTCACGATCGTCCATCAATGCGAAGATGCTGCGGCTGACCGACACGCGCGAAACCCGGGCGTGGCCGGCCTCCTTCCATGCCGCACGAAAGGCGCGAATCTGCGCGGCCTGCTGCACGTGGAACGGTTCACCCGTTTCATCGAATTTGAGGGTGGAGCTCTGCAAATTCATTCCGAGTCTGGCAGCCCAGGCCGCTGTTGCATTCGTAGCGGCTCCCCACCAGATACGCTCGCGCAGTCCTTCGGCCCACGGCTCCAGACGCAGCAGGCCTGGCGGATTGGGGAACATCGGACGTGGATTGGGTTGGGCGAAACCCCTGCCGCGCAACAGCTCGAGAAATGCTTCGGCACGGCGCCGGGCCATGTCTGCATCGCTCTCGTCTCCAGCTGGTTGCCGGCCAAAATAGCGCCAACCGTCGATCACCTGTTCGGGCGAACCGCGGCTGATTCCCAACTGCAGGCGTCCACCGGCGATGAGATCCGCGGCGCCAGCGTCCTCCGCCATATAGTGAGGGTCCTCATATCGCATATCGATCACAGCGGTTCCGATCTCGATCTTCCGCGTTCTGGCGCCGACCGCCGCCAGTAACGGGAATGGCGATGCCAGTTGCCGCGCGAAGTGGTGAACACGAAAGTACGCTCCATCCATTCCCAGGCGCTCGGCCTCTACAGCCAGATCGATCGATTGCAGAAGCGCGTCGGCCGCGGACCGCGTTTGTGACTGTGGCGAAGGCGTCCAGTGGCCGAACGAGAGGAAACCGATTCTCTTCATGCCAGAAGTTTAACCCGCCACCCGCGAAGCCGATCCGATAGCATTGTCCTTATGGCATCGAAGCGTGTCACTGTCTTCCACAATCCGGCCTGCGGCACTTCGCGTAATGTGCTCGCGCTGCTACGGGAGCGCGGCATTGAGCCAGTGGTTGTCGAATATCTGAAGACACCGCCGTCGCGCCAACAGCTTCGCGAAACGATCGCGCGCTCCGGCCTCCCGGCGCGGGATTTCCTTCGCAAACGGGAGCGCCTCTACGAAGAGCTCGATCTCGATAACCCGAAGTGGTCCGAAGACCAACTCGCACAATTCCTCGCGGAAAATCCGTCACTCCTCAACCGCCCGGTGGTGGAGACGGGCAAAGGCGTCCGTCCCTGCCGCCCCGCCGAAACCGTGCTGGATCTGCTGACCTGATCAGAAAAACGTGTAGTAAGGCTGACCCTTCGCCTCGCGGTGAATCATCAGCGCCAGTTCGCGGGCGTGGTAATCGCCCCACATGGATGATTCCCCGTTCGCAATCTTCTGGCCGGGCTGTTTGTAGTCCCAACCATTGGGCTGATGATAGATGGAATGGAGTATGAGCCCCTGATGCGCGGGACTCGTGGAAAGATAAGGTTCGGCGAAAAGATGCTTCGCGATCGTGAATGCGGCCTGCCGGTAACGGTCACCCTCGCTTTGCCGGCCAGCAGCATGTAGATAGTTCCCATACCGCAAAAAACCCTGCGCCGCGATCGCGGCGGCGGAACTATCAATCGGTTCGTGGTCGTTGAAAGGTTCTGAGGCGCGAGAAGCCCAGTCTCCCAGCCTATGCAGCTTCGGAGCGCCCGTGTCCCAGTAGGGAATTCCGTCGGTAGGCGTTTGCTCAAGCCAGAAAGAGGCGACAGCGGACGCGACCTCTTCGAACGCCTGCAACAGCTCGGTCTTTCCCCCATAACCCGCAAGGAAAGATTCCGTTTGGCCCTGCAGGAACTCGAGTTGTTCCGCGTAACCGCACAAAATCCAGGCCTGCCCGCGAGTCCACGTGCTAAACGGCGAGTAACCCTGTTGCGTCGAAGCGCAGCGGTAGGCGCGGTTGTTCAGATCGAAGATGGATTCGTGAACCACGCGGCCCCTGTTATCCGGGATATCGAAGGAATCGCGGCCAGCCCCGTAGTAGACGTTCCAGCGCGCGGTGGCGGCGGCGTGCTGCAGGGCGCGGCGCAGCAGATCGATGGCTTCATCGCCTTCCGCCATCAGGCGATGGCCCAGTTGATGCGCCACGACGAGCGCGCGCATAGACCGAATGGTGTCACTGAAAAGCGAATGCGGACCGTTGAAGGAATAGACGTAGCCCAGATCGGGAGTGAGCTGCGTCCAGCGCGCGGCCTGCACGGCGCCGGAGATCTTCAGCGCAAGCTCATAGAAGCGCAGTTCCCAGTCGCTCGCGGGAATGCGGCCTTCGAGCATCAGCCGCCGCAGGTTGCCATAGGTGCTGACGTTATTGAAGCCGTGGTCATGCACGCCGATGTGCGAAACGTGCAGCGCCATCAGCTCTACCACCTTGCTCCGGGCGACCGCGAGAAATTCGGATTCGCCGGTGGCGTCGAACTGCAGGATCGCGGAACCGTACTGGAAGCCCTGCGTCCATTCGGTCCAGCCGCGGGACGCGTACTTGCCGGCAACTGTGAAGACGGGCGAGCCGTCGGCGCGCTGCCAGGTACGTTCGATATCGCGGACCTTGGCGGCGGAGAATTCGTGGACCCTTTCGACGGCAGGGAGCAGCGAGGCCGCAGTCAGGGAGGAATCGATTTTGAGCATGAGATTAGAGTCTTCGCAGATGGAATCCGCCATCGATGGGGATAACCGCGCCGGTGGAGAACGGGAAGTAGTCCCTGAGAATGGCCTCCACAGCTAACCCGACATCCTGCGGCACGCCCCAGCGCATTTGCGGCACCAGACCGTCGGATATGAGTTCATCGTACTTTCCCTTAACGCCCGCGGTCATATCGGTCTCCATGATTCCTGGGCGCAACTCAAAGACCTGCACGCCGTGGGCGGCGAGTCTTGTCGACCAAAGCTGAGCGGACATGGCGAGTCCGGCTTTGGCGATGCAGTATTCGCCACGATTTACGGATGCGGTGTCGGCGGAGATCGAGCTGATGAAGATCAGCTTATAGGGCCGGCCGGGCGAAGGATTTGCGAGCCAGTACTGCGCGGCGAGCTGCGAGAGAAAATGAGGGCCCTTCAGGTTCACGGAAAGAAGGCGGTCGAAGCTTTCTTCAGCCGTCCCGGTGAGGTCGGCCCGAACCGTGGGCGCAATGCCCGCGTTGTTCACCAGCGCGTCCAGCCTTCCGAAAGTCCCGATAGTGCGGTCGAACAGGGCGGCGCGGTCGGCGGCGACCGCAATATCGCCGGGGATGGGAACGAATTGCTGATGGGGGCTGACCGCCTGGGCCTGGCAGAGAGCAACCGTTTCGAGCGCCGCGTCCTGATTCGTTGAGTAGTGAATCGCGACGTCAAAACCGCAGCGGCTACATGCTTGAGCGATGCCCCGGCCGAGCCCGCGGCTGGCGCCGGTCACCAAAACAGCGGGCGTGGAGTCCATTGAGAGCATTATATAAGAGCCCGCGTAAGTTTGACGCGAAGCGCTCAAACGGCTGTAGAGGCCGCGTAAGAGGCAATCAATCGGCAGGAAAATCGCGAACTTCCGGGCGTAGGGGGTACGCACGGGTCCGGGGACACGCGACGATAGTCGCGTTCCTGCAGGCACCCCAAGTCTTCAATTCTCAGTGGGCTCGCGCTCAATATGATCTATGACGACAATGTTGACCGGCACTTTTTGAGCCTGCAGTCGAAGGCCAAGCGTCTCCTGAATTGCCGTGAATAAGGACGGCGCTGCATCGGCGCCGCCGGAGTTTTGTTCGTCAGGGCTCCAGCGGAGCGCGAAGTCGTAGAGGCCTTCGACCCCGGTCCTGTCTACCACCATTTCACTCAGGTTATTGGTTATGATGCCGGCCAGTTCCGCCATGGAAGTCTTCTTCGCCGTCAGCGTGAGCACGTGCCCATTGCCATTCGTATTCGTGCCGCCGTTGCCGCCTGCATCGACCGACTGGAGTTTGAAGCCGCCTTTGGCGACGACAAGCGCGTAGCCCTCCATCTCCTTCGATTCCCGGTGTACCGCCAGTTTGAAGCGGTCTTCGAGCAGCGACTGAAGCATGAGCGAGCGATCCTCATTCTTTGTGTCGGGCGGGTATTTGGCGACGATATCGAAGTGGACATTTTCCAGCCAGTCCGGGCCGGCGATCTGGAACGGCTTCAGGTTGTACGCCCGCTCGATGTAGTGCTTCAGCGTCTGATTCGTGAAGACGATGTGGCCGGGGGTGCCTCGGGTGGAACTGTCGCCGGAGCCGGACACGTTAACTTTGACCGAAGCGACGTCGTAGGCGGGGCGAACGGCTTGTGCGTGGACCGCAAAAGTACCTGCGGCCAGAAATACAATCTTCACTATCGAGTGTCTGCGCATCATTGCAAATAAAAACCCGCCAGAAAACATATACGCGGACGTTGTGGATGCGTTAGCCATTCCGGCAGAATGCCTTTTCAATGGCCATCCCTAAAACACTGATTTTCCGTGTGGCGTGTGCCCTCGGCGGCAACCGCCGGTACCGGCGCCGCGCCGGACTTTCGCCGCATGGTTTGCAGCATGGGGACGGCGGGGTCAACCGCCACTACCCGAAAACCATTGTTTGCGAGCGCCACCGCAACGCGGCCCGTACCGGCCCCAACGTCGAGAATCGTTGCGTCGTGTCGCAGACGATTGGCTACGGTTCGGGCCAATTGATCCGGCATGACGGCGCCATGCCGACGATCGTAGATTTTTGAATTGCCGGAAAAATCGACGCGCTGGGGCACTGCTGCAATATTACGCGACAACAGCGTTTATCCAACGCGGTTGCTGAAGCTCCGGAGGTACTCCCGCACCTCATCCCGGACGCGCCGGAAAATTGCCATACGCTCTTCATCCGTGCCAACGCCCAGCCCAGGCGGATCCTCAAAGCTATGGTGAACCCTTTCCTCCCCGCCGAAAAACAACGGACAAGTCTCCCGTGCGTTGTCGCATACCGTGATAACGTAATCGAACCTTTGGCCTTCGAATTCATCGACGTGTTTGGAACGGTGCCCGGAAATATCGATCCCCACCTCGCCCATGGCGGCAATCGCCTCCGGCCGCACGGAACTCGCTTTCGTGCCAGCGCTTTCCACCTCGAAACCCTCCCCGGCGTCATGCCGCAACAGGCCTTCGGCCATCTGGCTCCGCGCCGAATTTCCGGTGCAGAGAATCAGCACCCGCTTTTTCGCGCTCAAAATACCTGCCTTTCAGAATGCGAAACCACAACCGAAGCCGCGTCCTGAGGCAACGTCGGTACCAGCCAGCGAAATAACAGCGTGGCCGCGGCAGCCCCCGCCAGTTGCGCCACAACAAACCCCGGCACATCGCCAGGCCGGATTCCCGCGAACGTATCGCTTGCCGACCGCGCCAGCGTCACAGCCGGATTAGCAAACGACGTTGACGAGGTAAACCAATAAGCCCCCGTGATGTAGGCGCCGACCGCGAACGGTACGGCAGACGAACGCAGCCGCGCACAGCCCCAAATCACACACATCAGCCCAAACGTCGCAATGAACTCGCTGAAAAGCTGCGCGCCCCCGGCCCTTGCGTGGCGAGACGCGCTGAAGACCGGCTCACTGAACATGAGATGCGCCGCCGCGACGCCCGCGAACGCGCCAACAATCTGCGCGGCCAGATAGCCCGGCACCTCGCCCCATGGCAACCCGCCCTGCGAAGCATCCGCCACAGTTACCGCCGGATTGAAATGTGCCCCCGATATCGGCCCGAAAGTAAGAATGAGCGCCACCAGCATCGCGCCGGTTGCCAGCGTATTGGCAAGCAGCGCAATCGCCACGTTGCCCCCGGCGAGGCGTTCACCCATGATGCCGGAACCCACCACAGCGGCCAGCAAAAAGGCTGTGCCGATGCCTTCAGCGGCCAGGCGTCGTGCCAGTATCACGAGCAGCAGCCTGGAGCGCAGCAACCCGCCGGTTTCGTGGCGCGAATAAAAGCGCTCATGAATTTGCCTTCCACCTGTGGCACGATCGCGTCCACATCCACGCCCTGTCCGCTCAGGAAAGTCCGTGCATCCTCAATGTTGTAAACGCGGGTCGGTTCAATATCAATACCCTCAAAACCCGCCTTCGCGAGTTTCGCCACATACTGATAATAGTCGAGTGCGCCCGCAATGCAGCCAACCCAGAGCAGCATATTTTCCCGCACGCCCGCCGGTACAGCCCCGCGCGTCACCACATCGGAAACCGCGAAGCGCCCGCCCGGTTTCAGAACGCGGAACGCCTCGCGCAGCACGCGGTCTTTGTCGCCCGAAAGATTGATGACGCAGTTGCTGATAATCACGTCCACCGAGTTATCGGGCAGGGGGATATGTTCGATTTCCCCTTTGAGAAATTCCACGTTCTCCACCCTGGCCTTGCGTTGGTTATCCCGCGCCAGTGAGAGCATTTCATCCGTCATATCGAGGCCGTAGGCTTTCCCTCCGGGGCCCACCCGCCGCGCCGAAAGCAGGACATCGATGCCGCCGCCCGATCCGAGGTCCAGAACAATTTCACCCGCCTTCAGCTCCGCGAGCGCCGTAGGATAGCCGCAGCCCAGTGAAGCCAGTACCGCATCCTCCGGCAGCGATCCCGTTTGGCTGGCGTCGTAAAGGTTTGAGGTAATCGGATCGCAGGAGTTTTCCAGCGCCGCCGCGGCTCCGCAACACGAACTCCCCCCCAGCCGGACACGCAGTGCCGCTTCGCCGTATTTTTCCTGCACGACTTCTTTGAGTTCCATTCAGGTGTTTTCCTTACTGACACAGGCGCACAATAGCCTGCGGCTTTATCGCCTTGTTACGCGTGCAGCACTCGGCATACAGGAAGCCGAGAAGCTCCTGCAAAACATCGGCGTTCGCCGAATACCAGAGATACGTACCGTCCCGCCTGACCCTGACCAGCCCTTCGTTTTTTAGCTTTTCGAGATGGTGCGACAGCGTCGAGGCCGGTATCGCAAGCTCCGCTCCAATGTCGCTGACAATCATCCCGTCGGGATGAGCGGACAGCAGAACCCGCATGATGCGCAAACGGGGGCCGGTCCCCATCGCGGAAAACATATCCGCAAACCGCGTGACTTCGTCTTCAGTCGGTTGAAGTGCCATCGAAACTATAATTCTACAATAATGGAACTATGGAGGCAACTTGAAAGATGCTAACGGCGCCTCATCCCAAACTCCTGGCCTTTTGATCACATTTTACCGGAACGGACTCCGCCCTACTGTCATAGTTCGCCATACAATAGAGGCGTTGGAGGGGGAGACGTCGATGGCAGAACAGAGCACAGGGGTGTAGTGCTGTGGTAAAAACAGTGGCCATTTTGTTCGCGACGGTTAGGATGGTGGCCATCGCCCCGCTTCTGATGGCCCAAACCCGGACCGACGCAAAGCCCCAGGTTCTGCGTGCGGAATCCCGCGAAGTGCAGGTCGACATTACCGTGACGGCGAAGAAGGGAATTTCGACGAACGGGTTGACCGCCAGGGCCTTCACGGTCCGGGAGGATGGCAAGGTACAGACGATTAACAGTGTGCAGTCCGCCGATCCCGAGACGTTACTGAAACACATCGTTCTCTACTTCGATCTCTACACCAGTCCGATAGTTCCTGACGATCAGCACACACTGGAGAAAGCTGTCGAGAGTCTCATTGACAGCGTGGCCAGCCCTGATCGTTATATATCGCTTATGAGTATGACGCAACTCGACGGCGCGCGAGTACTTCAGGATTTTACGGCCTCGGCGTCCCCATTGGTGAAGGCGGTCGCGGACCGCTTCGCGAACTGGCCGGAATTTAGGGGGCGGCTGCGCCATTCGCTCGGCGATTCGCTGGCGGCGGTATGCCGTTCGATGGGTCATGCGCCGGGGGAGAAGACGCTGCTTGTCCTGGGGGGCTACGGTAGCTCCAATCAGAATGTCGATTCTCCAACTTCCCGTGCCATACAGGCCTGCAACGAGGCGAATGTTCGTGTTTATCAGGTTGTCGTACCCCGCATCAACCATGTGGATGGGTGGTTTGATCCCAAATTTCAACCGCACGGGCCGCTCCCCTATCCGCACGATGAGAAGGTAATCACTCCTCCGCACTCCCTGCTGGCTGAGCAAACCGGCGGCCTGGCGTTCGACGTCATGCCGGAGCTTAAAGACGAGTTAGCTACCGCAGCGCGCGAGCAGGACCACGACTATCGCGTTTTCTACACGCCTCCACCGTCAAAAGATGGCGCCTGCCACAAGCTGCGCGTATCGTTGAATGTAAGTGGTTTCTCGGCCAGAGCCCGGGACGGATATTGCACAGAGAAACAGCATGAGGCCGTTGCCGGCAAGATCGGGCGCGAGGCGGGCGGGGTCGGTACATTCAACGTCACGATGCAGCTTCCTTACTTTTATGTCGGAACCGACCGGGCGAGCGTTCGCGTGGCCGCGGAGTTCCTACCTGCCGGAATGAAATTCGAGAATGACGGGGAGGGTCTGTACGGCGAGATGGACATCGTCGGCACGGCATTCCGCCCCGATGGAACAACGGCGGGGCGTTTCGCCGATACCGTCGACGTCCATCGGGAAAATCAGCAAGATGCCGAAGCATTCATGGAAACGCCTTATCATTACGAGTCGCAATTCTATGTGGCGCCGGGGACTTATGTTTTCCGGCTCGAAATCGGCGTCGGCCCGAATGCTGTTGGCAAAGTGGAAACTCCGCTGAAAGTGGAACCCTGGAAGCAGGACAGCCTCTCGATGGGCAGCCTCGCGTTGAGCACGGAGACTCGTCCCGCTCCGGAAGTACCGGACGTGCCGGCTCTGGAAGGCCAGGGCCCGCTGATTGCGGACAGAAAACAATTCGTCCCCGCGGCAACGAACATCTTTCAGAAGTCCAGTCAGGTCTACTTTTACACGGAGTTCTACGATCCGGCGTTGAGCGGCGCGAACCCGCAGCCAATCGACCCGTCAGTTTTAAAGATGGAATATTGTATTTCCGAAAAGACGACCGGCGAGGTCAAAGGCTGCTCGCAGGTGGTGAGCCTTGAGAGTCTGGTTCATCTCGGCAATCCGGTGGTGCCGTTCGGTACCCACATCCCGGTCGACGGCTTGCCTGCCGGGTCGTACCGTCTGGAAGTGCGCGCGGTGGCCCCTGCCAGCCCGCCGCCTGTGACGCGCAGTATTGACTTCGAGCTGAAGTAACGCGCATTACAGGCAAACGGGGACCGGTTCCCACCTGCGTTCGTCGCCGTCCCGTCAATAACCTTCCACCAGCGAATTCAGCCGCTGACTCGCGCCGCCGGATAACTCTCCGGTCTTCGGATCGATCCGTATGCCAATCCAGTAGCCCGACTGCCCCCAGCCGCCCGATCCCTGATAAACATCCTGCCCCCGTTTCTTCAACCCTTTAATCACCGAAGCCGGAAATCCGCGATCCAGAACTTCCTTTGTCAGCTGCATCCCGGACCAGCCATTGGCGCTGATCCCCACGAAAGGACCCTGGAAATTCGGCAGGTCAACAGCGGTCTGCGGGTCCATACCCAGATCGAGTATGTTAATCAGATTCTGCAGCGTCACCTCCTGCAACGCCGAGCCAATAGCCGATGACGCCAACACCGGCCGTTTGTCCTTCAGGACAATCAGTGGGTCCGTCGTTTCCGGCAAGCGATGCCCAGGTCCGGTGCGGGAGATTGCCGCCTGCTGAAAAGTCGCAGAGTCAGGTATTGAAATCCCCTCCACAAATATCCCCGTCGCTCCCCACTCGAAGCAATTGCAGGAATGCAACAGGGCTGCCACGTTTCCCTGCTCGTCCACCGCGACCACGCTGGAGGAATGATTCGGTGCGGGCATCGATTGACTCTTCACCGCATCTGTAAACCAACTCCTGCTCCGAAGCGCTGCGGCAAGGCGTTTTGTCGTCGCCGGTGACAGGCGGGCATCCGGCGCGGGATCGAGTCCGGGAAAGAGCGTCCGCAGCCGGTCTTCGGGAACAAACGACAGCACGGTCTCCAGCTTTGCGATCTGGATCAGTGCATCCAGAGCATCGGCCGAACGCCGATAGTCGCCATGCCTGCTCAGGTTGGCAAGCTCCGCGAGTTGCAAAGAACTCAATATCTGCAAACCTCCCAAACCGGGCAGTCCGGCGGACGTCACCTCATAGCCGTGATACATTGCGCGTGTCGGCTCCGTCCATAGAGCCCGGTAGGACGCCATGTCATCCAGGCTGACCTTCCCACCCTCGCGTTGAACTGCATCCACAAACCGATGCGCCCACTCGCCCCGGTACATATACTCCGCACCATGCGTGGCGACCTGCCTTAACGTGTTAGCCAGTTGCGGTTGACGAAAGACCTCGCCCACGTCGTAGTCGCTGCCGTCTTCCTTCTGAAAGATCCGCCTCGTTTCGTCAAGACGCTCAATCGATTTCGCCTGGGAGCGCCGCCAGCCGGCGATGGCAGGAGGAAAAGGGAAGCCGTGATCCGCGAGCCAGATCGCCGGGTCAAATAGTTCGGCAAACGGACGCCGCCCGAAGCGTTGATGCAGCGCCTCTACGCCCGCCATGAAGCCAGGCACCAGAGCCGTTCGTCCGGAAGCAGTTCCCTGCACCGGAATCGAGAGTGGATCGGTCTCATTCCGCGGCGTGTCCCAACTCGCGTTGAGCGAATAAACTTTCCCTGATTTGGCCTCGTAATACACGGCCGTCAGGATTCCGGCGTAGCTCACCGTGGCTCCCGCATTCAGGGCAATCTGGGCCAGCGCCGCTGTAAGGACGGCATCTGCGGCGCTTCCGCCGCCCTTCAGAATTTCCAGTCCGGCATGCACTGCGAACGGATTCAAGACCCCCGCGATCATTGCTTTCCGGGTCCGTATTTGCTGGTTTGGAAGAGCGTCCGGAGCACGACCGCCCTCCGATGCCAGATACTCATCCCGGTCCTTCCAGTCAGCCGGAGAACTCTGCCCGACGACGATGTAGGACAGCAGAATCAGAAGGACGGCCGCGCGCATGTAGCGAATCATACCCCACGCGAAACGCGAGTCACAGAAAAATGCAAACTCAATTTGCAGTGTTTTCATGATCTTGCAGTTTTAGCCCCATTTCAGCCCTATCCCCACATGCTAAATCTCAGTCCGGGAGCACTTCTGTTTTTGTGCTTCTGAACAGCCCACGAAAGGAACCACAAAAATGTCGACACCAGCGCAACCCTCACCCGGCGGCGGTCCTTGTACGGACGCCGGACGGGCCATCTCTTCCCAAAACGCAATCACTCACGGCCTCTTCGCCACCCGCGACTTCATCCGTCCCGGTGAAGAATCCATCCACGCCGAGCTCGTCGAATCGCTCCGCGCTGAACTCGCGCCCAACGGCCCGCTCGAACTCAATCTCGTGCATGAAATCCGCCGCGCCATGTGGCGTCTCCGCCGCTGCGGTCAGATCGAAGAAGATTTC
>Ga0182024_10003493_pt1 | contig 37359 bp, 38 predicted proteins | sample P32metaG_FD_120480 | JGI IMG/M metagenome (GOLD analysis project Ga0182024, IMG submission 120480) | Permafrost microbial communities from Stordalen Mire, Sweden - P3-2 metaG (Illumina Assembly) | ecosystem: Environmental > Terrestrial > Soil > Wetlands > Permafrost | place: Sweden: Stordalen...
GAGCGATGTGAACTTCAGCCCCTTGTCTTCAAGGGCCGCCTGTCGTACCCGATCCAGCGCGCTGTGCAGGTCTTGAGGGTCGGCCTGGCCTTCCCTTAAGCGGCTCTGAGAACCGTGCCGGAACTACCGGAACTGCTGGACCGACTGGGAGGAGGGCTGATCCCTCCTCGTTCTCCTTGGCCAAGCCCCTTCCCTCCGCCTGCTCGATGCGCTGCTGGAACAAGTCCCAGAAGCTGATCTTCGCGGGTTTCGCGGGTACTACGGGCTTGTCCGACTTCCCAGGTTCGTTCATCGCCGTCGTGCTCCTTGCGGATTTACGGCGCGGACCCCGATGGTTGTCGGGGCCGAACCCGGGATCTCCCGGCTTCCGAACGGGAGGGGTGTCCTCCCTTGTGAGGTGCTTCGGTGCGTGCGCGGGGTCTTAGACCACGCGGAGTGCGAACGTCCCTCGCATTGGCGGGACGTCCGCTGTTGCCTTCCGTCCGTCACTACGGCGTCGGCACTCCGAAGTAGGTTTTCGGGGCTCAATAGCCCGGCCCGCACCTCCCCTGTCAACGCTTCGCCGCCGACCTTACGATCGTCAACGCATGACTCGGGGCCGACGTGGCTCGCTGGGCCCTCGTCGTATGGAACTCTCATCCACTACATCCTCACCGGCTTCGGCCGGCGCACAGTGACCAGGGTGAGGGTCGCGTCGCAAGGAAGAAAAAGGGTCATTCTAGAATGACCATTTTGGGCTTCCCCAAGAATGACCCTTTTTCTTCCCCATTTGCAATCGACCCAGCGACAAGCCCGCCAAGGTGCATCTCATTTCCGCGCCGATTTTACTTGGTAAAAGTGCGCCTCTTTTGCGCACCGATTTCCATGGGCGTCCAAATCGTCGGGGTTCAGGTGGAGCCGCGAGCCAGGAAAAGCCTTTGAGCGAGCTCCACTCCTGGGGTATCATGGACGCATTGTCCGGCGACGTTCGTCGGCGGAGGCTCACATGGGAAATCCCGGTTTGGTTGGGAGGACACATGGGTAAATCGAAATTGCAGTTTGCGATTCGCGTTGCTCTTGTTCTGGCCGGCGCTTTGCTCGCATATTCGCGGCCTGTCATGGCAGAAGAAAGGTCGCCGCGGGCATCAGCGCCGGGCGGGGTCGCGGTCGTGATCGTGAACAAGTCTGACAAACCGTTAAATCTGAAGGTGTTGGAGAATCCGTTCATCAGCGGCGCTGCGCTTCAGATTCGTTGGGCTGACATCGAGCCGGTCGAAGGAAAAACTGATTGGTCGAGGCTGGACGCGCTGTTCACCGCCGCCGAATCATCGAAGAAATGGGTGCAACTCGATATCTTCCCGGGTTTTTTTTCTCCTGCGTGGGCCTTGGAAGGCGCAAGGACCGATCAGTTCGAGATACCGTATGGACCCGAGCATGGCACCGTGCGGAAACTGCCAATGCCATGGGATCACGTGTACCTCGACCGCTGGTTCGCATTCCTGAAGCAACTGAGTGAGAGGTACGGGAAGTCGCCAGCTTTTAGAATGATCGCGGCTGGCGGACCGACATCGGTTTCCGAAGAGATGACGTTGCCCAGCGACTCTCCGCCGGCGAAAAAAAAATGGCTCAGCGACGGTTATACGCCCGCTAAATATTTGGGCGCATGGGAAGAGGCTTTTCACGTCTATGCCGATTCTTTTCCCAATCAGTATGTTTCTCTTGCGGCGCCGGGCCTCCCGATTCTTGAGCAGGGGAAATCCGGTCTTCCTGCGCGTATGCGCGCAAAGCAAGACATCGTCAAACGGGCAGTGAAGGTCTTTGGGAGTCGGCTGGTAATTCAATCGAACGATCTTCATGCTGGTCAGGCGCAGGTCGAAGCTTTTGATGGCACCGATTTTGTCAAGAGTTATACCGGACGGATCATCACCGGCTTCGAAATGCGCGGCGGTTCCCACGGCCTTATCCCCAGCAAAGTCATGGGCGCCGAAGGCGATCCTCCCCTGGCCTTGAGAAGGTCGATCGATAAAGGGATGGCACCGAACGATGCCGGCCGGCATGTCGATTTTCTGGAGATTTACGAAGGTGATGTGCGTGCGGACGATATGCAACCTGTACTCGAATATGCGGCGTCGTTATTTGCGCCAAAGCGCGATGCAAAGTAGGGGAATTCAAACGGGGAATTCAAACCGGGAATTCAAACGGGACAGTCGGACAGTCCCGTTTTCTTGTTCCGAATGGCATTCGTGACTGTCCCGTTTTCTTGTTTCGCAGAGACGCAGAAACGCAAAGAGAACAGTAGAGGTGCAGCGCGGACGTGACCTGCGCAACATGCCGCTCGGGCCAGGGATCAGGCGGCGCATCTAACATCTATCCGTATTTTGTCTTCTCTGCGAGCTCTGCGCCTCTGCGTGGATAATTCGGGTGAGCCCAATCATGCAGCGACACGAGCTCATGTGTGAACGGCCTTTAGCCTCGTCTTGCGAACAGCAATGCGGGAATAAACTCTTTGGCGCGCGAGTCTGATCGGTAGGGAAAGGTGCCATTGTCTGGGACAGCTTCGAAGTTTGAGTCGGCGGTCATCGAGCAACTGGACGCCGCACATAATCTTGCGCGCTGGCTGCTTCGTAATGATCAGGACGCGCAGGACGTGGTTCAGGAATCGTGCATGAAGGCGCTTCGGGCGTTTGACTCGCTGCGCGGCGCGGAGTTCAAGCCATGGTTTCTTGCCATCGTGCGAAATACGAGCTTCACGTGGCTCAGCCGCAAGCGCGGGATGGCGGGCTTCACCGCCGAGCAGAGCCTCGAATCGGCGGCGGAAGTTCAGGCCGAGGGTGAAATCTATGACCCGCAGGCGATCGCGATTCGTGGCGCGGATGCGGAATTGGTCCGCCGGGCGATCGGCGAGTTGCCGGAAGCGTGGCGCGAGGTGCTGACGCTGCGCGAGATGGAGGGCCTGAGCTACAAGGAAATCGGCAGGATCATCGGAGCGCCGATCGGGACAGTCATGTCGCGGCTGGCCCGTGCCCGCGGCCGGTTGCAGCATCTGTTGATCGCGTTGGACGAGGAGGGCGCATCATGAACTGCGACGAAGCCGGCGAGCTCCTCCATGCCTACCTCGATGATGAGTTGGACGTGGCCACCGCCCTGCAAGTCGAAACCCATCTGACGGCATGTTCGCCGTGCCAGAAAGAGTTGGATGCGGCCCGTGCCGTTTCGCACGCCGCGGCGCAGCCAGCGGTTTATTTTGCGGCTCCCTCTGCTTTGCGCGATCGACTGAGGCGCGACATCCGCGCCGAATCTGGACAGAAGCAGGATAGTCGGCAGCCCGCAATCACATGCGGCTGGCGGACCCGGCGCGCGACGGCCTTTGCGCTGGCGGCGATGGTGCTTCTGGCGGTCGCTTTGGTGCTGACGATGCTCCACTCGACGTCGGCGCGCGGGCCGGTCGATGAGGTTCTGGCGTCGCACCTGCGTTCGTTGGAGGCCAGCCATCTATTGGATGTCGACTCGACCGACCAGCACACCGTCAAGCCGTGGTTCGCCGGGAAGCTCGAGTTTTCTCCGCCGGTGATCGATCTGGCCGCCGCGGGGTTTCCGCTGATCGGGGGCCGGCTCGATTATCTGTCGCAGCGCAAGGTGGCGGCCCTGATCTATCGTCACGACAAGCACGTGATCAACATCTTCATCTGGCCCGGCGAAGAACCCGCACTGGTGGAGTCACGACAGGGCTTCAATTTCATTCGATTCAACTGCCGGGGGATGGTGTGCTGGGCGGTTTCCGATTTGAACGTGGCGGAGCTCAAACGCTTCGCCGAGCTGTTCGAGGCGCAGAAGTCGCCTTCGACCCGATCCTGATCACCTGCGGAATTTCCCGGAATAACTTGCCGCTCCCCGGAGTCAACCACATGCCGGGGTAATCACCGCATGCAAAGGAGCACGAAATGAAAGCCGCCGCTTACGCATCGCTTTCGATTGCATCTGCTATACTCGCTACAAAGTTATCCTGCACCGGAGCGCCGGGGGATTCGGGAACAGCACCCGAGGTAAAGGTTGTCGCGCATTCGATGCAGCCGGCGTCGCGGCCGGCGGCCTCGATCGCGATCGAGAACTTCCAGTTTCGGCCGATGGAATTGGAGATCGCGGCGGGCGGCAGCGTCACCTGGCAGAACGCCGACGACGTGCCGCACACCGTCAGCAGCCGGGACGAGCAGCGCTCCTTCGATTCCGGCCCGCTGGACACCGATCAGGCATTTACCTTCCGTTTCAGCAAGCCCGGGAGATACGACTACTACTGCAAAGTCCACCCGCACATGACGGGCACGATCATCGTGAAATGAACTGGTTTTTTCCTCTCACAGGAGATTGAAATGTCGAACTACATCGAAAAGGACGCGAGCAACGACGGCATCGACCGGCGCGGGTTCCTCAAATGCATGGCATGGGCTGGGGCGGGATTGGTCTGGACCATGAAGGGAGGCATCCCCACCGCCACAGCGTTCGGCGCCGATCCGGCAGTTTTGAATGCTGATTTTACATTCGTGCAAGTCAGCGACAGCCATGTCGGCTTCAACAAGGGCGTTTACACCGACGTGCTGGGCACGTTTGGGGCCACCGTGGCGCGGATCAACTCGCTGCGGCGGCCGTCCTCATTGGTGCTGCACACCGGAGACCTCACGCACCTGTCGAAGCCGGCGGAGTTCGACGCCGTCTCGCAGGTCATGAGCTCGATCAAGACAGAGCGATCGTTTTACGTCCCCGGCGAGCACGACTACTTCGTCGACAACGGCGCGCGATACCTCGAGCGATTCGGCAAAGGGACGCGCGGCGCGGGCTGGCAAAGTTTCGACTACAAGGGCGCTCACTTTGTCGGGCTCGTGAACGTGGCCAACCTCAGCGATGGCCGAACCGCGCTGGGCATGCTGGGAAACGAGCAACTCGAGTGGCTGAAGAGAGATTTGGCCGGCCTGGGCGCCAGCACGCCGATCATCGTCTTCGCGCACGTACCGCTATGGACCGTGTATGAAAAATGGGGCTGGGGAACGCAAGATGCCGGGGAGGCACTTGGCTATCTCAGACGATTTGGGTCGGTCACCGTCCTCAATGGCCATATCCACCAGATCCTTCAGAAAGTGGAAGGCAACATCACCTTCCACACCGCCCGCTCGACCGCCTTCCCCCAACCCGAGCCCGGCAAGGCGGCTTCCCCGGGCCCAATGAAAAATATCCCGGCGGAAAAGCTGCGGAGTTATCTGGGATTGACGCGCGTGGACTATATCGAGCACGCGGGAACGCTGGCGATTACCGATAGGACGCTGGACGAGCGCCGAACGCAATGAGGATCAGAATCAGGCGCTTGCCGTGGATCCGGAGAAGGAACGGACAGGAATGTCCCTGCTGAGTGTCGGGCAGACAAGAATGTCTACCCCACCAAAAGATGGGAAGCGATGTTTATCCTACCAATGCCGCGGTCTCTTCGATGCGATGGAGCGAAACGGGCCAAACTTCATTCGCCGTGCTTCATCAATTGTCGATAGTCTTTCTCATCGATCTGATCGGTCAGAAATTTGAAGGAGGCGGCATAGCGGTTGATTCGTTTGCGGTCCTTGGCATTGCCCGGGCGGCAGGTCACTCGGCGCAGGTCGGCGTTATCGAGCAGGTCGGCGATCTTGACGGCGCGGGCCAGCGGGTCCGATTTCAGCTTCACGACGTAATCCGCGTAACTGGTGCCGCGGCGGTGCGTCAGGAGTCGCACCGCCCGCACCACCGCCCTGGGAATCCCCGCGGATCTCAGGTCGGCGGGCGTCAACTTCGTTCGTTCCAGCGTATCGTGCAGGATCGCCACGCAGCGCAACCGTTCGTCTTGATGGGCATCATCCGCCCGCGAGACGGCCAGCAGGACGCGCATCGGATGCACGATGTACGGCTCGCCGGGCGGGTCTTCCGAGCCGCGGTGTGCTCTCACCGCCAGTTCGATCGCCTTTTGGAGAAGCGCGGGCATAGACTTGGGCTTGTCTGCCTGTTATTATCGAAGTCCCAGCCGCTGGCGAACGATGTCGCGCGTTCCCTTCTTTCGGGAACGCCGCAGAAGCATCGCTGCGGCGTAGTCCGCCTCGGCCTTATCGACCCACTGGCGCGCCGCGGCTTTCATGAAGCACAACCCCCTTTGAAGTGATTTCGTCCACGAATGCGTCGCCGGCACGTGCCAGGCGACTGACCTCCGCGGGCGATCGAACGAGCAGGTCCATGGAAAGGCGCGGGGGCAGGCTAACCGGATGCGAGTGGCCATGCGAGCGCTGGATGTCGTCCCGATCCACCATGGATTCGGATTCTATCACAAGACGGTCAAGCTGGAAGCCGCAACGTCTCCATCGCGAGGCTGGTCGTCGCGCACATTTGTTCAACCCTTAAAACACCCGTGACGCCCCCCGGTAGATATCAACAACGGATCGTCCCACGCCGGCTCCCTGACTTTGCAGGGTCCGTAATACGTGCTACGTTTCCATCCACTTTGCTAATCCAAGGAGAACCTTCATGCCCTCGAATGAGAACACCGGTATTTCACGGCGAGAACTCGGCAAACGCGTCGGCCAGGTGGCTGCGGTTTCGGCGCTGGCGGGGATCGCCCTCCCCAGCGTGCATGCGGCGGGCGATTCGACCATCCGCGTCGTGCTGATCGGCTGCGGGGGCCGGGGGACGGGGGCGGCGGGAGACGCGCTGAAGGTCAAGGGCGCGCAGTTGAAACTGGTGGCAATGGCCGACGTCTTTAAGGATCGTCTCGACGGCTCGTTCAATACGCTGACCCGCGAGAAGGGGGTGAAGGAGAAGGTGGACGTGCCGGAGGACCGCAAGTTCCTTGGCTTCGACGCCTACAAGCACGCGATGGATTGCCTCAAGGCCGGCGACATCGCCATCTTCACCACGCCGCTGGCGTTTCGGTGGGTGCATTTCACGTATGCGATCGAGAAGGGGCTCAACGTCTTCATGGAAAAGCCACTGTCGGCCGACGGCGCCGCCAGCCGGCGGATGCTGGCGCTGGCCGAGCAGGCGACGGCCAAGAACCTGAAAGTGGGCGTGGGCCTGATGTCGCGCCACGCCCGGCACCTGCAGGAATTGCAGAAGCGCATTACCGACGGAGAGATCGGCGACATCATCCTGATGCGCGGCTACCGCATGGGTGGCCCGGTCGCTTCTTTCCAATCGACGCCCAAGCCCGAGAACATCAAGACGGACCTGGAATACCAGATCCGCCGCTTCCACAGCTTCCTGTGGGCCAGCGGCGGCTGCTTCAATGACTTCAACATTCACCAGATCGATCACCTCTGCTGGATGAAAAACGCCTGGCCGGTGAAGGCGCAGGGCGTGGGCGGCCGCCACTACAAGCACACCGACGACGGCCAGCCGTTCGTGGACCAGAACTTCGATTCGTATGGGATCGAATATACTTTTGACGACGGCACCAAGCTGATGTTCGACGGCCGCTGCATAGCCGGCGCCCAGAACGTCTATTCCAGCCACATCCACGGCAGCAAGGGCACGGCGGTGGCGGCCTCGTCGGGCGACTGCGATCCCCCCTCGATCATCTACAAAGGCACCGCCGAACGTCCCGACAACCAAAGCTGGCACTCCACCGATCACTCCGGCCCCTACCAAAACGAATGGGACGACCTGACCGACGCCATTATCAATGACAAACCCTACAGCGAGGTGAAGCGCGGCGTCGAAGCGAGCCTGGTGGCCAGCATGGGCCGGATGTCGGCGCACACTGGGCAGGAGGTCACCTTCGACCAGATGCTCAACTCCGACCACGAATTCGCCCCCGGCATCGAAAAGATCACCTTCGATTCACCCGCCCCGGTCATGCCGGATGACAAGGGCATGTATCCGAAGCCGGAGCCGGGGAAGAAGAAGCGGGAGTATTGATCCGTCAGACCGGCTCGACCGTCAGCCGCAGACCGACGGCCTTGGCGACGGCCGAGAGCGTTGAAAACCGGGGGTTGCCATGCCCTGACAGAGCGCGGTGCAAGCTCTCGCGCTCGACGCCGGCCTTGCGCGCGATCTGTGCGATGCCGCCGCGAGCTTCGGCGATTCGACGCAGGGCGATCAGCAAGACTTTGGGTTCGTCCTCGTCGTCCATTGCGGCCTTGAGGTATTCGGAAGCAAACAAGGGGTCGTTCCGTAGCCGCTCGATCACCTTCCGGTCGTGTGGAATGCTCCGGGCAGGCATGTTCCGCTTCATGATTGTTGTTTCCTTTCGTTGTAATCCTTCCACAAGGCAATTGCCCGCCGGATGTCGGCCGACTGTCGCCGCTTGTCACCACCGCACAACAGCAGGACGGCTCGCCAGCCGATCATTGCATAGTAGACGCGGCCGTCCAGCCAAGCGTCGAACACATCCATTCCGTCGGCGGTCAGGTAGTGGAAGATCTCAAACACGATCCTCAATTGTGACTTATAAGTCACGTTCCGTCAAGCACTGACCCATCCACGCACCCAAGCTTCCCCGCATCCCATGCCCAATGCGCCGCCTCTCCCCGTTTTGACATCGCTGTCACCTCCGTTACACTCGCCGTGGCTGGCGTGGAACGGGCTCCGCGCGGCCGCCATCTGATTGCGCTGTCCTGAAATGGGAACTGAGTGAAGGCAAAGGATTTGCGAGTACCGGCCCTGCGGCTGTTCCTTGCCGCGTTCGCGGTCGTGCCCGCATTGGCGCCTGCCCGAAGTTCGGCACAGGCGACCGCCCCCGTTTCCGCCACGCCACAACTCATCGGGCGGCCCGTCGAGGACGTGCGCATCCTCGGCAATGCCCAGGTCCTCACCAGCGTCATTCGCAACGTCATCCGCATCAAGCCCGGCGACAAGTACGACCCGGCCACCGTGCAGGAAGACTATCAGCGGGTCTACGAGCTGAAGAAGTTCGCCAACGTCGAGGCCCAGGTCGAGCCGACCGACACCGGCGGCGTCATCGTCGTCTTCGTCGTCACCGAGCAGAAGCTGATCAAAAAGATCAGTTGGCACGGCAACGTCAAGGTGGACACCAAGAGCCTCGAGGACGTGATCGACCTGAAAGTCGGCCAGGCGATCGACGCGTTTCGCATCTCGCTGGCCAAGCAAGCCATCACCACCGTCTACCGCGACAAGAACTTCCCATTCGCCCACGTTGACGTGCCGGATGACCCGCTCACCCGCAACGGCGATCTGATCTTCCAGATCGTCGAAGGGCCGCAGGTGCGGATCCGCAGCGTCAACTTTGTCGGCGCCCACGCGTTTTCTCAATCGCGGCTGCAGGACGCGATCAAGACCAAGACGTGGTTTCCGATCTTTCAGCCGGGCAAATACGACTCGGAGCTCATCGAGGAAGATATCGGCGCCCTTCGACGATTTTATTCCGATCATGGCTTCTTCGACGTGCGGATCGGGCGGAAGCTGATCTTCTCGCCAGACCAATCTGAATTGCAGATCGATTTTCTCATCGACGAGGGGCTGCGCTACATCATCGATCGCGTGAGCTTCGCCCACAACACGAGCTTGACCGACGCCCAGCTCCGCTCGCAATTGAAGCTGCAGCCGGGGATGTATTACGACGCGGAGACCGAGCAGCGCGACGTCAACCAGATCGTCAAGGCATACAGCCCGTTCGGGTTCATCTATGCCCAGCCCGGCCAGCCGGGGCAGAGCGACCCGGATTACCTGCGCGTGCAGCCGCAAACGGTGTGGCTCAAAGCGCCTGGCCGAATGGAACTGCTCTTCGACATCAAGGAGGGCAAGCCCTTCCACGTCGGCCGCATCCTGGTGAAGGGGAACGACAAGAGCCAGGACAAGCTGGTGCTGCGCGAGTTCCGCGATTTTGTCCCGGGCAAGGTGTATGACTCGGGCCAGGTGCAGGACTCGCTCGAGCGGGTTAAGGGGCTGCCGTTCTTCCAGAATGTGACGGTGACGCCGATCGGCGACGACCCCCAATTCCGCGATCTGCTGGTCGAGGTGACCGAGCAGCGCACCGCCAACTTCAGCGTCGGCGCCGGCATCAACAGCAACGGAGGGCTGGGCGGGAACATTACCTACTCGCAGTCGAATTTTGACATCTCGAACGTGCCCGCCGATTGGCGCGACGCCCTTTCCGATCACGCCTTCACCGGAGCCGGGCAGGGATTCCGCGCATCGTTCAATCCAGGCACGGTCTTCACCACCGCCGACCTGAGCTTCAGCGAGCCCTGGCTCTTCGATCAGCCCTACAGCTTCGGCGATGATCTTTACCTCCAGCAGATCCTGCGCGAACATTACCGCGATCAGCGCATCGGGGACCGGGTCCGGTTCGGCAAGCGAATCGACTACGACGATGAGCTAAGCCTCACGCTTCGCGGCGAACAGGTGAACATCGGCTCCATCGACCAGCCCCGCTTCCGCCCCTTTCAGATCCTCGCCGGGGCGGGAACAAGCTATCTCACGAGCGTCGGCTTGAATTACACGCATTCGACGGTCAACCCCGGCGTGCTCCCCTACCGCGGATCGGTCGTCACCGCCGGCATCGAAGACTTTGGAGCGCTCGGCGGGGATTACCAATTCCAGCGATACACGATCGGGTGGAGCGGGTATCACACACTCAGGACCGACCTGCTCGACCGCCACACCGTTCTGGATGTCCATTTGAATGCCGGCTTCATCACCGGCGGCGCGCCGTTCTTCGAGCGCTTCTACGGCGGAGGCATCGGGTCGATCCGCGGCTTTGCCTATCGCGGCGTCAGCCCCCGCGACGGCCGCGACTTCGACCAGGTCGGCGGCAATTTTGAATACAACGGAACGGTCGAAGTCAACTTCCCCATCTACGAGCAAATGCTCCGCGGCGTAGTCTTCTCCGACTTTGGCGACATCGAAAACGACGTCAAACTTTCGGGCTTCCGCTCCTCCGTCGGCGCCGGGATCCGATTCACCCTGCCGTTCCTCGGCCAGACGCCGATCGCGATCGATTTTGCCGTCCCGATCAGCAAGGCCACGCATGACCAGCAACAGGTCATCAGCTTTTCGCTTGGTTTGACTCCCTGAACGTGTTCGCGGGAATCGTCGCCGGTGAATTGCCCGGCCGAATTTCCCACTGCGCGCCCGACGCGGGATGCCGAATTAGGAAGTGATCGTCCTCCACTGTTACCTCGAACATTTCCCTCGGGCGGGGGAACGGAGGCGCGGGCGGATCGCGCCGACCGTCTCGCTGCCGATCGGCTTGCGACCACGCGCGGTAGAGCGAAAGCGATGTCGGGTCCCCATTCCCGACGCTCCAGCCAAACGCCGCGCCATCCATCTGGAGCGCGACCGGTCGCAGGTCTTGCAGATGCTGCCGGCTGACGGTCCCGAGCAGGAAGATAAACCAAGGCTTCCCGCCCAGCATGCGATGGGCCAGCAGCAGCCCAATCTGATCTGTCGCGCGATCGGGCAGCGGGTCGCCGATGACGGCAAACCCCTTGTGCATGTCGTCCCAGCTCATGTCGGCCAGAACATTCGGGTCCCCATTCCCGCGGTCCCAGACGTATTTTTCAAGGTTCCTCTGCCACGTTGCGAGGGTGGGTGGATCCGCAGGTTCAATTGAGCACCCGCCCAACGACGCGACGAGCAGCGCTACCGCAAGCGCGGGAAAGAATTGTCGAATTCCCCCCACGCCCTCCTCATTGCTCACCGCGGCGCTCCTGCCAGAAGGGTTGTCGCTAACTCCGGAAAACCGTGGGCGCGGGCCACATCGGCGGGTGTGCGCCCACGTTCGTCGGGAACGTCGCTCTTTGCACCAGCTTCAATCAGAAGGCGCGCCAACGTCGCGTCTCCGACCGACGCCGCCTCGTGAAGCGGCGTCGCGCCGGCGGCGCTGCGGGCATTCGGGTCGCTGCCGCGGGCGAGCAGCAGTCGCGCCAGCTTGAGGCTGCCCTGGCGGCAGGCCAGATGCAACGGCGTGCTGCCATAGTCGTCGGCGGCGCTCGGGTCGGCTCCCCCATCCAGCAGACGTCGGGCCGCGCCTTCCGATGCGCCAAGCGCCGCATCGTGCAGCGGAGTTCGGCCGAAGTCATCCCGTCGCGCCGGCGAGGCGCCGATCGACACCAGCGCGGCCACCATCCCCGTGCGGCTCCGCGCCGCCGCCAGGTGCAGCGGTGTCCTGCCAAACGGATCGACCCATGGCGTGTCCTGCCCGGGAGATTCCGATGCCAGCTCTGTCGATTCCCAGTTCCGGCTCGGCTCCTCCTCGCGGCCGAAGCAGGAGTTCCCGATCGAAACCAGCTCGTCGTAAGTTCCCCGGTGCCCGTAGTCGATGCCCCAGTACGTGCTCAGCTCGCGAAGCTTTCGATCGAACCATTCGCGATCATGAGACCGGCCATCCTCGTCGGCGTAGTGCTGCAGCAGGACCGCCTTGCGCGCGCGGACCGCCTCGTGCATCGCCGGCCGCAGATAAGGGTCGAAGAAGCCGGGGTTGAGCGCTTCGTCGAGCTGATCGGAGATGAAGCGGGCGAAGAACGCGCTGTCCGGCCGCACGTCCTCGGCGATCTTCCAGAACGCCCCGTCGCGAACGAGCATCGCCGGGCACATTCGCCCCTTGAGCCGCATCGGTTCGGTCAGGTTCCGATAGAATAGAAACCCCGCAAAGTTCCCGGAAATGTCGCCGTTGGCGTAATCCGCATTGGCTGCGAGCCCGAGCAAGCCGTCTTCCGACATGATGCCGTTGCTTCCGAGCCGCACCGCGCGGGCGATCGCTTCGCGCTCGCTCACGCCCGCGTCGCGCCATTTGCGATACTCGAAATAATAGTTGATCCCCTCGTCGGTGAAGTGTCCGAACTTGTCGGTCCCGACATACGTGCCGTAGACCCGGATGGTCGAGCTGAAAAAGAGAATGTGCGCCCACGCGCGGATGTCGAGGGGGAAGAACGCGTGCTCGTAGACGCCGGCGAAGCGCTCGCCGTACGCGACGATCCGGCCCGGGTATTGATCGCGCATCTCGGGGGATCGCAGAATCCGCTCGAAATCTTCGATCTGTGTCACCGACCAGGGCCACTGCGTGCGGACCGCCATCGTGACATGCGGCGCCGACTGTAATTCCTCCATCACGCCGGCCGGCTTGTGCTCATCCAAGCCCCGGCGGATTTCCGTGTTGGTCACGTTCACGCCCTGCTCGATGGCGCGATACGCCCAACGATTGAAATAATCGCCCAGGTCGGCGAACTTTCGATTGGGAGGAACGGTGAATTGATCGGTCTCGTGAGCCGTCGCGGCACTCACGCAGACAACCAGTATCAACAGAACAAAAAAGCGGATCAGACTCATAGGGATCACGAGGCGATCGGCGGCCGCTGTAAGTTATATCCAATTCCCGATCACTGCATTGGCCAAAATCGATACGCCCCGCACCCGACCGCGCCGATTGCTGGCGTTGCCCGACCGCTCTACACTTCCTCCCTCATGGGATTCGCGGATCGCCAATATGCCCGTCGCGATTATGGACGGCCCACCGTCGCCGGTGCGATGCGCATGTGGTCTGTCACCACATGGTTGATCGCCATCAACGTAGCGGTTTTTCTGGTGAATTGGTTCAGTCGCTCGGATGAGAATCCCGAGGGCTGGCTCGATTTCTGGGGGCACTTCTCGGCCACGACGGTCATTTACCACTTGCAGCTTTGGCGCTTCATCACGTTTCAATTCCTTCATAACGGGTTTCCGCATCTGCTATTTAACATGATCGCCCTCTATTTCTTCGGGCCGATCGTCGAGGACTATCTGGGTGGGCGAAGGTTCCTCGCGTTCTATCTGCTCTGCGGCGCCGCTGGCGGCGCGGCCTACCTGCTGCTGTGGGCGCTGGGCGTGCTGCAATACGGCGCGGCGACGTCGTTGGTCGGCGCGTCGGCCGGTATCTTTGGGGTGCTGGTCGCGGGGGCGCGCGTGGCCCCGGACACGACCGTCATGCTGGTCTTTCCGCCGATCCCGCTGCGATTGCGCGTCGTCGCGTTAGTGACGCTGGGAATCGCCGTTTGGGTGGTATTCTCCTATGGACGCAACGCCGGGGGCGAAGCCGCCCACCTCGGCGGCGCGGTTTTGGGCGCGGTGCTGATCTGGCGGCCCGACCTATTGAATGTCTTTGACTTTTCGCTCCGCCGCCGCCGCAAGGGGAGATTCTTCATGGATAATTGGCGGTAGGCGGCAGTTCGCGCAACCATCTGCGAAACAATGGAACGATCCCCAAAGGAAGGAAACCACATGGACCTGACAGCCACCGCAAGCCTTGTCACCGGCGGAACCCGCGGCATCGGCGCAGCAACCGCGATCGCCTTTGCCGAACGCGGCTCCAATGTGGCCATCGTCGGTCGCCGAATCGACGACGAGGCCAAGGGCGTTCGGCAGAAGATCGAATCGCTGGGCCGCAAGTGCGTGCTGATTCAGGGCGACATGGCCAAACCGGCGGACGCTGCTCGAAGCGTCGAGGAAACAGTGAAGCATTTCGGCACGATCGATCTGCTGGTGCATTCGGCGGGAGGACCCGTCAATGGTGGGTTGTTGGATCTAACCGCCGAAGCCTGGCAGAACGCGTTTGACGTCCACGTCCATGCCGTCTTCCATCTCTGCCGGGCGGCGGTGCCGATCATGCGGAAAAAGAAGAGCGGCTCGATCGTGCTGATTTCCTCCACTGCCGGCATCCGCGGCATCCGCACCAACGTCGCGTATCAGGTCGTCAAAGGCGCGCTGCCGCAGTTCACGCGGGCGCTGGCCTTCGAGTTTGCCGACGACAACATCCGCATCAATTGCGTCGCGCCCGGCGTAGTTCGCACCGACTTTCACGCGAAGATGACGCCCGAAACGCGCAAGCACAACCTCGACAACCGCATCCCGCTTCACCGCGAAGGAACGCCCGAGCAAGTTGCCACCCTCATTCGCGAAGTGGCCACCAACGATTACGTCACCGGCGAGACCTTCGTCATCGACGGCGGCCTAACGATGCGGATTTGTTGAAAAAGCCCGCGATTCTTCTCCCTCTCCCGGTACGCCGGGAGAGGGTTGGGGTGAGGGTTTACCACTCTCCGATTCTCATTCGAGGTAGATGCTGGTATGGCAAACCCTCACCCTGCCCTCTCCCGGCGTACCGGGAGAGGGTACGCCAACCGCTAGCCGGCTTTACCCAATGAGCTTCTCCGCCTGCCGCGCCAGATCAATGAATGCCCGTCGCTGGCCAGATGAATCGGCCCCGACTCCGCTCTGTGCGAGGGCAATCGCGTTGGCTATGCGGGCCTTTGAGCCGTGGGACGAATCCCGCAATGCCATTGCGAATTCCGCCACCGCCGCGGCAAAGCGGAAGTCCGCCGACTCAGAGCCGCGGGTAGGACTCGTGTCGCGGCCAACAACCTGAGTTGTCTGGACTGCCGCACCTTCGGTTGCGCGATATCGCAAGTGAACCGTTAAAAGCTCTTGCGAAACCACACTTGCCGCGGGCACGACCTCATAGAGCGCAGTGACCGCATGCCCGGCGGCGACGGAATCTCCACCCTCGGTCTTTCCGGAGGCATCCCCCTCATATCCAAGCAATCGATACGATTGCACGGCGGCTGGAACAAATGCGACTTCCGCTCGCACGTCCGTCGCCACGATTCCGTCCCCGGCTCTTGCCTTGACAGCAATCCGGGCCAGGCGGTGGTCGGGATGCCACGGGCACTGGCCGATTTCCACGCGGGCACCGAAAATCGCGCCGGGCGCGGGAGCCGGGTCGTCGTACGAGAACGCATTGACCAGACCCTCGATTTTCACCGATTCCCGCGTCGGCAATCGGCCGTCAGATAGCGCGCGGCGGACGTCCTCATATGCTGCTGCGTCGGTCTCCATCGCAAAGCTTGAGACGGGATGATCCGCGGCATTGACGAAGGATTCGGCCGATTGGGGACCCATCGCCACTCCCTGCGAATGAACATCCTCCAAACCCGTCCCCTCCAGCGGAATCAAAATCGGCCCCCCGGATGGTTGAGTATTGGGCGGGCCGATGGCGACGCTGCTGTGCCGCGATAGGCTGAGGAGAATCAACCCGACCGCGCCGCCAACGATCGCAACGGACGCCGCGAGGCTGAGGACGAATCCGATCCGGCCGCGGACCAGATCGCGGCGGGCCGTGATGGCCGGCCCGCGCGAATCGCGAAGCCGCAACTCGATCGCGGCATAATGAATCGCGTCCAGCCCCTCGCGCCGCTCGCGGGCCAGTTCTTCCGAGATTAGATTCGCGCCGGCCCGGACTTCATCGACGAACCGGCGGTCGTCGGCGCTGGCCAACAACCGAGCCTCGACCGCTTCGCGCTCGGCCCCACCCAATTCGCCCAGCGCGTAAGCGGTCAAATTCATCTCATCCGTCTCGCGTCGCATCAATTCCTCGAAATGGAATTTTTTTTTTCGCCACAGATGGACACAGATAAGAGCTAAGACCGTGCATTGAAATAATCGGTGCCAGTTGATACCCGCATTTTCTGGTCTTTATCTGTGTGCATCCGTGTCCATCTGTGGCGCATTCTTCTTTGCTATTTTGCATCCGCGGCGGTCTCTCCGAGTTTCTGCCGGAGCAACTTCAACGCGGTGTGCAGCAGAAACCCGACGTTGGTCGCGCTCAGTTTCGTCACTTCGCTGATCTGTTTGTACGACATGCCGTGCTGGAACTTGAGCCGGACGACTTCCTGCTGGTTGGCCGAGAGGCTTTGCAGCGCATCGGCCACGTGCGTGTACGCATCCTCGCGCTCGACAACCGCGGTAGGGTCATCATCGAGGCTGACAAATCCATCGGCCTGTGCGTCGCTGATCGGCTGCATCCGCCGTTCCTTCCGCCGGATGTCGAATGCCAGGTTGCGGCAGACGGCATACAACCACTCGCGAAGATGCGGCTCGACGCGCTCGCGCGGCTCGGCACACAGCCGGAAAAACGCCTCCTGTACCACGTCCCGCGCACGCTCGGCGTCACCACCCAACAGGTGCGTGGCGTAGCCAACCAACGGCCGCTCGAACTGCCGAAGGGCCGAGCGGACAAATTCCGCATCCGGCCCAGAGCGGGTCTGCTCCATGCGCCTTCCCGCAAAATCCTCGCTCCCCACCTTCAGAACGAAGCAACTTGCTATTTCTTAGCATACAAGGAGGTTCCGTCCGAATCGACCAAAAGATCAAAGCAGATCATTACCGCCGGCGTCTCTGCTGATAGCCTCTTGATCCGCGACGCCGCCGGGTGGATGCGCTGAAGCAACGCATCGAAGGAAAGCGCATTGCCGCTCGGAATCACCAGCTCAGAATCGATCACAAACTTCTCGGCAGGAAGCTGCTCCAGTGCCTCCACGATTTCGGGGAAATATCGGGCAAGAGGTTGCCCACTCTTGGATTGGAGACTCACCTTTTTACCATCGCGAAAAGCCAGGCAGCGGAAGCCGTCCCATTTGGGCTCGTACTGCCAGATCGAATCTTCGGGGATCGCGTCAACAAGACGAGCATCCATCGGCGCGTAAGAAATCGGGATCGAAAGGGACATTTGACGCTCCAATATAGCGCCGTCCCTGGCGTTGACCGGTACGCAAGGTGGAGAGCAAACCGCGCGCCCTCATAGCTCATCGCCCGCGAAGCGGTCCTTATGATTAGCCGTCCCCGCTCGCGGGGCGCGATGGGTGCGCTGATATCCATGCACAGTTGAGGTCAGCAGGGAAGACCTACCGGCTGATCCTGGCATTCATTGAACTCGTTATGCAACCCGTCGCGCCCCGCGAGCGGGGACGGCTAATCAAAAGGAGTGCATTCGCACGCGAGATAGAGAATAAGAAGACCCCGCATCAGCGCCGCCGCGCCGTCAGCACGCGGTCGCGTCCTGCGAAATCTTTCAGCACCCGCACATCCTCAAAAGCATCATGCTGCTTCCCGAGCTCCTCCGCGGCCGGCCCCTGATCGAATGCGATTTCGAGATAAACGCGCCCCCCATCCAGCAACCTCCCCGGCGCTTCGGCCAGAATCCGTCGATGAAAACTCAGCCCGTCCGGCCCCCCGTCCAACGCCTTCACCGGCTCATACTCCCGAACGCTTCGGTCCAGCGTCTCGATCTGCGCCGACGGAATATAAGGCGGATTGGAGACGATCAAATTAAATGGCCGAGCATCGACCATCCGCGAGATCGGCTCAAACAAATCCCCTTCTTCGACGAGCACGCGGCCGGTCAATCCGAGCCGCTCGACGTTCCTGCGGGCAACCGCGACGGCGGCGGGACTGATTTCCGTCGCAGTCAGCACTGATGCTTTCAGGTGATGGGCGATCGCCGCGGCAATGCACCCGTTGCCGGTACATAGATCCAGCACGCGCGGCGACTCAAAACCTCCCTGGTTGCGGGCCAGTTGCAGGACGTTTTCGACCAGCGTTTCGGTATCGGGCCGGGGGATCAGCACGTCGCGGGTGACCTCGAATTCGAGGTTGAAAAAGTGCGCCGTCCCGGTGAGATACGCGATCGGCTCCTGCTCGCCGGCCCGGCGGACCAGCTCGCGGAACGTCGTCAATTGCGCCTCGGTCAGCGGCCGCTCGTAATCGGTATACAGCTTGATGCGCGGAACCTTCAGGACGTGCGAAAGCAGCAATTCAGCCGAGAGTCGGGCAGGATCGACGTCCTTGCGCGCAAAGAAACCAGCCGTCCATTCAAGCAGTCGTCGGACCGTCCATGCCCCGCCGTCAGCCATGCGGCGGATTCTAGGGAACAGGGTAAGCCGTCACAACCAAGCAGCCATCGCAGACGCGCGGGATCTCACGGAAATTCATGCTCACGCAGAGGCGCAGGGATCGCAAAGAGAACATCAGGGTTACAGCGCGGATGTGACTCTCTTGTCTTCTCTGCGTCTCTGCGCCTCTGCGTGAACAATTCTGATGAAGATCCCCACGACGCGAGCGTCGCGTTCGCGCAACAATTCTTTGATTCTTCCTTGACATATTCCCATATTGGAATATACTGAGTTCCACATGGCCAGAGCCGCGACAACGTCTGATGTGTTCAACGCGATTGCCGAGCCTCGACGGCGGCAGATCATCGACCTGCTGGGCGGCACGCCGGCACGACCGGTGGGCGATGTAGCCGAGTTTCTCCGGCTTCCCCAGCCGACGGTGTCGAAGCACCTGGGCGTGCTGCGGAAGGTCGGACTTGTTTCCGTCACCCGGCTCGGGCAGCAGCGGCTGTACAGCCTGAACCCGCGGGAGCTCAAACCGGTGCATGACTGGATTCAAAATTTTGAGCGATTCTGGACCGACCACCTGGCCAGCATCAAGGAAGCCGCCGAGCAAAAAGCCAAACAACTTGCCGCGCACGATCGCGCTGCATCGAACCACCAACCCGTTTCAAAGGAGCAACGTCATGGTCGCTGAAGAAATCGGATCCGCCATTAAAACCCTGCATGTCGTCAAAGAGGTGCTGATTGCCGCCCCGGCGGACGTGGTCTTCCAAACCCTGCTGGAACCCCATGGCCCCATGAAGGACATGAACATGAAGCTGGAACCCTGGCCCGGCGGGCGCTGGTTCCGCGACCTGGGCAACAACACCGGGCACCTGTGGGGCCACGTCCAGGTGATCAAGCCGCCCAAACTGCTGGAACTGGTTGGCCCGACGATGATGTCCTACCCGGTCGCCTCGCACATCCAGTACCGCCTCACCGAACAGGCCGGCGGCACCCTGCTGAAATTCACCCACCAGGCCTTCGGCCTGATCGAACCCGGACTCGAGCAGAACGTGACCAAAGGCTGGGGAGAGATGCTGGACCAAATTCGCACGGCCGCGGAGAAAAAACGCGGTTAGCAGCGGTTTCAGAATTTAAGAACCGTACATTCACACGAGTTGATTCAACCCAGTTCTTTTCCAAAGGAGCACTGATGTCCATTGCGCAGGCGATGTGGCTTGCGGTGGCGCCGCGGATGGGGGATCGAATTGAAAGGCAGGCGATGGTATTGTTTGCACCGATGAGAAGCTCAATCATCTCCAAAATGCGCCGTTTCTTCCTCTGGCTCCGCGGCACGGGAAAATACGCGGCGGTCGCTGGCCTGCTCGGGGTCTCTTGGGTGTTGGGCGCTGGCGCGTTCGCGGCAGAACCAACTGCCCAGTGGCCACGTTTTCGCGGGCCGGATGGCACGGGCCTGAGCAACGCGAATATTCCCGCGAAATGGAGCGACGCCGATTACAACTGGACGATCAAACTCCCCGGCGGCGGGAATGGGTCGCCAACAGTGTGGGGCGATCGGATCTTTCTCACCTGCGCCGACGATCGCACCGGCGAGCACTCGGTGGTGTGCGTGAACGCCGGTGACGGGTCGATTCGCTGGACGCGGTCGTACCCTGCCGAGACGTATGCTCACCATCAATACAACAGCTACGCCAGTTCGACTCCGGCAGTGGACGACAAGCACGTCTTCGTCTGCTGGAGCACGCCGGATGAGCTGACCGTGGTGGCGCTCGATCACGACGGCAAGGACCTCTGGCAGAAGGGCCTTGGCCCGTTCGAGAGCCAGCATGGCGGCGGGCAGTCGCCGATCGCTTACGAGGGAATGGTCCTTATCGGCGACGACCAGGAAGGCCCGGCCAGCTTCCTGTTTGCCCTCAGCGGCGATACCGGCGCCGAGGTCTGGAAGGTGGCCCGCAAGCCGAGCAATAAATTCACCGCGGCAACCCCCTGCGTGTTCCATCCGAAGCACGGCCCGGCGGAGCTGATCTTCATGAACAAGCCGGAGGGCTTTGCCGCCCTCGATCCGAAGGACGGCCGCACGATCTGGTCGGTGCTGCCCAAGGATTTTGACGCGCGGCCGGTGGCATCGCCCTACTCGGCAGACGGGTTGATCTTCTGCTCCTGCGGCGACGGGCCGTCCGGCCACTGCTTCGCTGCGGTTCGCCCCAGCGATGACGGAAAGACCGCCAAGATTGCCTACGAATTCCGCAAGGCCTCGCCTTACGTCCCCACGTCCATCGTGAAGGATGGGCTGCTGTTTTACGTGACCGACGCCGGCATCCTGGTCTGTCTTCACGCCGACACCGGCAAGCAGATTTGGCGGCAACGCCTCGATGGCAACTTCTTCGGCTCGTTTGTCTGCGCGGGCGACAAGCTGTTCATCCTGTCGAAGGAGAGCGAGATGTACGTGATTGCCGCCAAGGACGAATTTGAGTTGCTCGCCCGCAATCCGCTCAAGCTCGAATCGGCCGGTGCCAAGCTTCCGCCCCTCTCAACGACGCCTGCAATCGCAAATGGGCACATGTACGTCCGAACGTACACGCACCTGGTGAGGATTGGATCGTAGGGGCACACGGCCGTGTGCCCTGGACCGGTATGGGCACACGGCGTGCGCCCTGGGCGTACGGCCGTACGCCCCTACAGGGTCCGGGCACACGCCGTGCCTGCGGTGAGTTCGTCGAACCGTGCCCCTACATATGAATGTGGTCCCGAACGTATTTGAGCGACGAGGCGACGAGGAACGTCAGAAAAAGTAGGACCACCGCAACCCGAAGCCAGGTTCGCTCTCGTGGTCCTGGACTTCTTCGCGCCAAGACGACAAGCAGAATAATAAATACGACCAGCCCCAGAAGCAGGTGCGGCCCGAACAGGCCGTGGGCGAGTGGACGGTTCATCGCATAGAGGTGCCAGTTGCCGTACGCGTTGTAGATCCCGCTGATGAGCAGCAGCAGGACGCATGTATGCACCAGCATCTTGAACCCGCGTCGGCTGCGGAGATAAAGCGCATCGGCTTCCGGTGGATTGTCATTTCCGCGGGATCGCGGCAATAGAAACGCCAGAAAGAACGTCCCGCCAATCAACAGGCCCGCGCAAAGCACATGCACCCACCGCAACAGGATCACACATGTCCAGCTCACATCAACAATCATGCTCTCTCCCGAAGAATTGGTCTACTACGAAGGCACGAGGTCACGAAGAGGAGAAACCGGAATGGAGTCGCTGTGTCTGAATCCTCGCCTGTGGCACGGCCGTCCCGGCCGTGCAGGAAACTCAGGAGTAACGGATATCCGGGAACTTTGGCGCGTTTTTCGTTCGACGGTGCTCCGCACGGGCGAGACGCCCGTGCCACGGGAGAGCGTCAGCGACCAATGGAGTCTCTTCATTCGCATTTCTTCGTCTCTTCGTGCCTTCGTGGTAATCAAGTATTTGGATGTTCAAATTAACTGATCCAGTCCCCCAAACCCCAAGGCCTCGTAGCTGAAGAACGGCTCGGCGTACGCCGTCCCGATGCGGCCGCCGAAGTAGCCGTTCAGGGTGCGGAGCAGCTCGATCACCGGGCTGTTGTTGGCGACGAACTGCGTTTCGTATGCCCGTACCGCGGCGAGCTTCGTCTCCATGTGCGCGCTGACGTCCAGGCAAAACGTCGGCTGAAAGTTCATCCGCAGGTGCGTGCAATAGTAGTAGATGATTCGCTTGGGATACCACGGCTCGCCGGGGATGTCGGTCTTGGAGAGCTTGGCGTCAAATCGCGCGTCCTCGCAGATTCGCGTCACGGCGACGTGATCGGGATGCGCATCCACCGGGTACGGCACGAAGAGCCACTCGGGCCGATGCGCACGAATGACGGCGGCAACGCGGTGTCGCGCCTCGATGGAATGAACGACCTGCCGGTTCGGAAGACCGACCAGCGTGCGGCCGACGCCCAGGATCTTCGCCGCGGCGGCGGCTTCCTTCCCGCGTTTCTCAGGGGTCCCGAGTGGGGTCGGCTCGCCGTTGGTCATGTCCACGAGGTGAACGCGATGGCCCTGCGCAGCCAGCAGCGCGATGGACCCGCCCATGCCCAGCTCCTGATCGTCGGGATGCGGGCCGAATACGAGGATCGATGCCATGGGAAAGGTTTAGGGTGGAGAGGGGAACATTGCAAATTGCAAATTGCAAAGTGCAAAGTGGAAATCGCGAGGATGCCCCGCATTCTGCTGTGTCTAGACGCTCGCCTGTGGCACGGCCGTCTCGGCCGTGCGGGGGGCGCAACCGAAGAATACCTGAAAATCGTGCGGTTTCTTACTTGGACAATCTTCAGCACGGGCGGGACGCCCGTGCCACGTGCAAGCGTCGAGACGTAGCCCCCGCATCCAACCAACCATCCATCATTTTTCATTTTTAAATACATGGTCTCCCATGCACTTCCGATATAGCCGCTCCAGCGCCTCGACCATTACCCTCGCATCGAACCGCCCCACCGCAAACGCCCGTCCCGCGGCTCCCATGTTCGCTCTTAACGCGGCGTCGGGCATCAGCCGATCGATCGCTTCGCCCAGTTGGCGGGGGTCGAACGGTGGGACGAGGAATCCCGTTTCCCCCTCGATGATGGCTTCCCTGTTCCCGTCGACGTCGTAGGTAATGACGGGCTTGCCCGCCAGCGAGCCTTGGGGCAGCGCTCGGGCCAGTCCCTCGCGCCGCGACGGATGAACCAGCACATCCATTGCCCCGGCCAGCTCGGGAATCCGGCTCGGCGGGACGAGGCCGGTCAGAATGAAGCGATCGCGCAGGTTCATCTGGTGCATGCGCCGCTCGAAAGTATCGCGGAGCAAGCCGTCGCCGATCCAGAGGAAGCGCAGGTTGGGCCAGCGGGCGCAAAGGGCCGGGGCGAGATCGAGAAGATCGTCATGGCCCTTGAGATGAAACAGGCGGGCAATGGTGCCCACCGCAACTTGCTCGTCGCGCAGGCCCAATTGCTGACGGACGGCCTCGCGAGGAAGGGGCGGATTCAGAAATGGCGCGGTTTCCATGCCGCTGTAGACGGTGACGTATTGGTCCGGCCTGCCGATGTGGGCGGCCAGAGATTGATCCCGCATGGCGTCGGCGACGCAGACGATCTTCGTCGTCCGGCTTGCCGTGGCGCGCTCGAGGGTTTTGTAGGCGCGGTTGACGAGAGCGGAGGTCGAGGCGGTGAACGCCAGCCCGTGAATCGTGTGAATAATCGCGGGCACCCCGGCGGCGGCCGCCGCCCAGCGGCCCAGGATTCCCGCCTTGCTGCTATGGGTATGCACCACGTCGGGCCGCAGTTCTCGGATGCGCCGAACCAGCGCCAGGTAGGTGAGAAAGTCACTTGCCGGCAAGATCGCTCGCCTCATCGACGGCAGGATTTCGACCCGATAGCCGTGGTTCTCTGCCCGATCCAGCAACGACCCCTCCGGCCCGATTGGCGGTCCGGTGATGAGTGTCACTTCGTGCCCGCGCCGATGCTGGCCCTCGCACGATAGCAGCGTGTTTTCCTGAGCCCCGCCGACGATCAACCGGGTGATGATGTGAAGAATCCGCAGCTGCACAGGCGAAGCGTATTACTTCATGCAAATCAACGGAAGCACGGCAAGCCATTGAAAAATCGGAGCGAGGCGCCGGATCGCTTCGCCCGCAGCGCGAGTGCGCGGTCGATTCTCCACTCGTGGCCCGGCTTGCTCCATCGGGGATTGGGCCGGCGTCGCTTGAGCAGGCGGTGGAAGGGGGAGGAGAAGATCAGAGCTTTCCGGCTGCGCCTGAAGTGATAAATCCACCCGCGGCTCGCGCGGCCGGGCGCGGCGGACGGCGCGCTCCGCCGCCACGTGGGCGTGGGTCACCATTGGGTCCGGGCGGCTGGCGCCTTGGTAGATCGAATCCCATGAGCTGGACACCAGCTCGGATACCAGCGACCGCACATCCTCGTCCGCGTAAGCGTCGGGCTCCCTGGGGCAGGGGCGGGGCATGGGGAAAGGAATGCCATTGGTCTGCACCCGCGGCGGTTGATAGCTGAAATCGCGCACCGTCCCGGCAAGGGCTTCGATCGGATCCGCCGGCCGGTGGACACCGGGGGAGCGCGGCTTGATCGGTGGGACGAACGGCCCGGTGCGGAATCGCACGGACGTTTTGCCCATGCGGATCACATCGCCATCGCGAAGGGGCGTGCGCACCGCCGCGTTGCCTCCCACGCGGGTGCCGTTCTTACTTCCCAGATCCACAATCACCCATCCAGCCCTGTCGGGCTCGATCCGGCAATGCCGCCGGCTCAGAAGAATGTCGTGGACCGATAACTCGCAGTCCGGGGACCGGCCGAGAGTCACTGCGCCGTCCAACATCTGGCGCGCGATCTCCTGGTCCTTGTGATAGACGGTGACGTATGCCATGAGTGAAACGGGTGGGCGCTGCCCGATGATTCCGTATCGAGCGGGAGCCGTCCGTTGCACTACATTTCGTGAGGGAGAAGCAATTTGTCGAGAACCTAGCAGGCCGCGGCCAGCGCGGGCGTGGCGCGGCGCGGCCGCATTTGCCTTGGAGCGGCTGCGGGCATCGGCATCTCGCTGAGTTGAGGAAGCACGCTATCGAGGCGATGGACTTCGAATAGACGCGCCGGGCGGCCATGGAGACCGGCCAGGGAGAGATCGCGGCCTGTGTGGAGAAGGTGGCGCCGCAGTAAAACAATCCGCGCAAACGCAGCGGTGGTCGCATCAACACACGCGCTCAGGTCTAGAACGACGGTTTGCGACCCGCGTGCGGCCGCCTTTTCGGCCAAGCGGCAAGCCTCTGCATGGGTCAGGCTTTGGCCAGCGGCAAAAATGATTGATTGACTGGCGATCACCGATGCCTCCTGACGCCCACCGCACGGACGAACTGCAACTCCGTTACAGTTTTTCTGCAGAGCCTGCGCCGCTGGCAGGTCCGAACCAGCCTCGACGGAAAAATTCTAGCATGTATTTTCCCAAAGGCGAACCGGTCTGTCGTAGTTTCCCAAAGAACTTTAAAGAATTTCTGCGCGGCAGGGTGTAGCTCGCGTTTGTAGCGACTTGGTGGGGTAGACATTCCTGTCTGCCCAATAGCCGGAGGGCTCGCCACATCGGGCGCTACACCCGCGATGCAGTTCCGCAGCCGCCGCTCTTCCGCCCATTCTACGAAGTCACTACACTTCGCCGCCCTTGCGTGAGCCGCAATGACCGCGTCATCGAACCCACCCTCGGACTTGGCCCCGCTCCCCGCGCCGGTGCCGGCGATGCTGCCGCTCTATGCGATCGAGGCGATGGCGACGGTCGGCGGGACGCTGATGTCGGTGGGGATCTTCTTCTACATGAAATACCGCTTCGGCTGGCGGATGCCGCAGAATTTTCTGCTGGCAGCCGGCCAGGGAGCGGTATACATCCCCGGTGCCCTTCTGGCCGGCCCACTGGCAGCGAAACTGGGCAATCGCCGCTGCCTTGGTGCCGTTTATGCGCTCCTTACCGCCCTAACCGGAGCGGCATGCCTTCTGGCTTGGAAGGGCGGCCCCGGTTCCGCGGCCGGGGTTGTCGCGGCGCTGCTGGCGTACACCTTCTCTATCGGAATCAGTTGGCCCATTCTCGAGGGCCTGGTCGCCAGCGGCGGACCCCCCGCCGGCATCGCCCGGCGCATCGGAATCTACAACGTCATCTGGCCCGCAGGCGGGGCGCTGGCCATCGCCGCCGAAGGAACCATCCTCGATCACTGGATCGGCGGGCTGTTTCTCATCCCCGGCCTGCTCCACCTGCTGTCGTTGCTTGTTCTTCCCTTGATAGCCGCCGGGCGGAAGCCCGCGGATCTGGTCGAGGCACCCCTGATTCATCCCGAGCCCGAACCCGCCCTACTTCGCAAGCGAGAGTTGGCTCTATGGCTCTCGCGCACCGCCCTGCCCGCAACCTACACCGTCATATACGGGCTGATGCCGATGATGCCGTCATTGCCAACGGTGCGGTCGCTGCCGCTGTCTCTCCAGACCGTCGTCGCAAGTATTTGGCTCATGACGCGCTGGGTCGCCTTCGTGATTCTGGCAATGGGCTCGTGGTGGCACACCCGCCCCCGCGCACTTCTTTGGGCAGCGGCGATCATGCTCATCGCCTTCTTCGGAATGACGCTCCGCCCCACCCAAGGCGCGTCTCCCACGATCGATCTCGCGTCGCTGATCGCCTGGCAGGCCGCCCTCGGCCTGGCGATCGGGATGATCTATTCGGGAAGCCTGTACTTCGGAATGGTGCTGAGTGACGGCAGCACCGAGCACGGCGGATACCACGAAGCACTCATCGGGCTTGGATGGATCGTCGGCCCGCTGGCCGGGGCCGCTGCCCAGGCGATCCGTCCCGACAGCGTCTGGCTCGGGATCATGGCCGTCGGCGGGGTAATTGCCGCGAGCGTGCTGACGGTCATCGTCGTCGCTTTCCGGCCGGCGCGGGTCGACTAGGTCAAGACTGGGCCGAACGAGCGTCGCCGACTTTGCGATCACGGCAAGATGTCAACGAGCGGAACCTCAAAGAATTCGCCGTCACCGATCCGCAACCTCAGCGACTGACCCTCGGTGATTGTTTGGCTCGATCCGTAAGTTCCGGCGACGCGATTCGGTTCGGCATAGATATCGGCGGTTCGAGACCGAAGGTTCAGGATCACATATTGTCGAATGCCCGCTCGCGCGTAGCCGACCAGTTTTTCACCCGAATCGCGTTCGTAGCTGCTGTCCGCCACTTCGACAAGGCAAAACGCGTCCACGGCTTCGGGCAGATCGGAGTAGTCGTCGAGCCGGCCACGCAACACCATGAAGTCCGGCTCGGGCTGATCAATGTCGCTACAGACCAGCGGCTGCTGCGATTCCACGTGCCGCAGATCGTTGTCGATCAGTTTCCGAAGTGCGGACAGTCGCTCCACGGACTTGCGGTGATCGGGGCCGATCATGGTTGGATCCTGGTCGCGTGCCGAGCGGTCCTTCAGAACGATCATTCCATCGAGCAGTTCTGTGGAGGCATCCTCTGGAATAATCCCCTGCCGCACCAGTGATTCGGCTTCCTTGCGAGTGAACCGAACCAACCGCCACCGCCCGCTCAGCAACGGCGCTGGCGGAGGGACGAACCGCTGTGCGATCCCGTGCGTGTTCGCAACCATAGAGAAACTGTACCCTAAAATTGCCGCGTTTACAGTTGCGCGATTATCGCACGCCCATCAATACTTCCATCGTCAATTGATCCAGCTTCTCGTAGGGCAGCGGTGCCTTGGCCAGCTCGACGCGGTCGAGCGAGGCGGCCAGCAATTTCGAAGCGAGATCGGGGTTGTATTTCTTTGTCAGCGCCGATAGGCCGGGGTCTTCGGCGTTGATCGTCTTGAGCAATCCCTGGATCTCGCCGTCGGAGTTAAAACGCTCGGCCTTTTCCTTGAGGATCATGTAAGTCCGCATGCACCCCTTGGCGAACTCCTTCACGTCCTCGTAGTTGCTCTGGCGGTAGGCATGGGCATCGAAATGGCGCGGGCCGTTGTATTTGTGGTCTTCGAGAAGTTTTACGAGGAAAAACGCGTGCTTGAGGTTCACCGATCCGAAGCGGAAGTCCTGATCGTAGCGGCCGAATTCCTGATCGTTCAGGTCGATGTGGAACAGCTTGTTCTGCTCGAGCGCGGCGGCCACCTGGTGTACGAAATTCAGCCCCGCCATGTGCTCGTGAGCGACTTCGGGGTTCACTCCGAATAGCTCGGCGTGCTCGAGGGTCGGGATGAACGCAAGATAAGAGCCGGTCACCGCGAAATAAAGATGGCCGCGCGGCTCATTCGGCTTGGCTTCAAAAGCGAAACGGTAGCCATACTTTTTGTCGATCGAATATTCGCTGAGAAAATTCATCGCCTCGCGGAAGCGCTTGATTGCATCCACCGGGCTCTTGGTGGCATCGCTCTCGACGCCTTCGCGGCCGCCCCAGAAAACGTAAATCTTGGCGCCCATTTCGGCGCCCAGGTCCATCGCCCGCATCGTTTTTTGGATCGCATAGGCCCGGATCCCGGCATTGTTGCTGGTGAAGGCACCGTCTTTGAAAGCCGGATCGGAAAAGAGGTTGGTCGTCGCCATCGGGACGACCAGGTTGTGGTCCTTGAGCGCCTTTTTGAAATCCGCGACGATCCGCTCGCGCTGGGCCGGCGTGGCGTCAATCGGAACCAAATCATTGTCGTGAAAATTCACCCCGTAGGCGCCTGCTTCTCCTAGCATTTTGCAGATGGCGGGGGCATCGATGCGCTCGCGCGTGGGCTCGCCGAACGGGTCGCGGCCCACGTTGCCGACGGTCCAGAGGCCGAACGTGAATTTCAATTTCGGGTCGGGTGCGTAATTGCTGGCCATGATCGTTGTACCTCGCTCGCCAAGAATGTCGTGAAATCTCGCTGAATGACAGGCGCGGGAGTGTCGTCAAAGCGAGCATTTGAATCAAGCAAACAAGCTGGGAAGCACGACCGCAGGGCCTTGTCGATCGTAAGAGCCTCACGGCGTGGGAGCAGGAATTCGAGCGGGGGACGAGCGCGAGAGGTAAAACGCGGCAAACAGTCGTCCAACTCGCGGCTCATGTGCCGGCACCCAAAGTCTGCGACGGCATGGATTCCGCCCCAGCGCGCGAATCGGCAGTCTCGGCTGCATCGGGCTCCGCCCGCAGTTTGATCCATTGCAGATAAAGCCCGTGCGGCGGCGCGGTCGGCCCGGCCGCCTGCCGGTCGCGTGCCGCGATCATCGGCGCGATCTGCTCGGGCGAAATGTTTTGCATCCCCACCTGCACGAGCGTGCCGACCATGATTCGCACCATGTTCCAAAGGAACCCCGTCCCCTCGACTCCGATGACCACCCGCGGCCCGACGGCGCTAACGTCGCAGCCGAGCACCGTCCGAACGGTGCTCTCGCGGCCGTGCCCGGGCCGGGCGAAGCTGGCGAAATCGTGCTCGCCGACGAACTGCGCCGCCGCGGCTCGCATCGCGTCGATTTCCAATTGCTGCCAGCGGTGCCACGACAGGTCGTGCGTAAACACGTCTCGCTGGCGCGAATTCAGGATCGAGTATTGATACCGCTTGCTGACGGTCGACCGCACCGCGTCAAACGTAGGCGGCACCGCCTCAATCGAGCGGATGAACACGTCCGGCGGAAGCTGGTGGTTGGTCGCCTTTCGGATCCCTTCCTCAGGGATCTGGGCCTGCTCGGTATCAAAATGCACCACCTGCCCCTTGGCATGCACGCCCGCATCGGTGCGGGACGAGCCGACCAGCGCCAGCGGGTGCCGCACGACGCCTTCCAGCGCATGCCTCAACGTGTCCTGAATCGTCGGAATCCCCTGCCCCTCCGGCGGCGGAGCGCCGGTGTACGTCTCCATGCGCGGCTGCGACTGCCACCCGTGATACCGCGTGCCGCGGTAGGCGATAATCAGCTTGTAACGTTGAGTACCCATCACGCGAAGAATCTTTGTCGGGAGTGTATCGGATCGAGTACACTTACGGCATGCGGCAAGCTACCCATTCTATTCCCCCGGATTCGAAAATTGCTCCGAGCGGTGATGTAATGGATGGCGATGTCGACGTCAGCTTGATCGAATACAACCTGTCTCTCACCATCGCCGAGCGAATTCGTCAGCACGATCGTGCGCTGGCGATGGCAAATGCCTTTCGTCGAGCGGGGGCCAAGGCTCATGGAATCTCAGCACCTGGGGCTATTGAAACGCCTGATCAATAGCAGGACAGAATTCACCGTCATCGGCGGAATGGCGGCAGTCTTCTACGGCTCGTCGATCCTGACCCAAGATCTGGATGTTTGCGCACCGCTGGATGAGAGGAACATCCCGCGAATTCTGGACGCCCTTCGTGGAGTCAATCCACGATTCCGGATGCGGCCGGACCGATTACCTCTACCCGACCAACCCGAACGGTTGCACGGGTTTCGAAATCTCTACTTGAGCACTGACATTGGCATCATTGACATTCTGGATGAAGTGTCGGGAATTGGCGGGTTTTCCGAAGCCCTCGCGCAGTCTCGTCCGGCCGAATTGATGCCGGGCCTCACCTGTCAGTTGCTCGACCTGGAAGCACTCATTGCCGCCAAACGCGCTGCCGGGCGCCCAAAGGACTTGCGGTCCGTTGCCGAGTTGCTTGTGATTCTCGCGCGAAAACAGGATGACCAAAATCGGGGTTCGTTGTTTAAATAATGCAAGTCAAGTTCGTTGGTCACTTCAACGCTGCTTCGAACGGCGGCATCACATAACAATAGGCGGTGTACCGCATCTCGCTCCAAGCCAGTTCCGGCAGCGACGCGCCGGGGAAGAGCGCGATGCGCACCGGCGTGAACTTCACGCGCACACGGATTGCCGAGCGGCCTTTCGTCAGGCCGATTGGGAGAAGGAATTCATCGTCGCGAAAGCGTCGGTTCGATGTCCGCACCACATGTTGCGATGCTCCCAACTCATCGCGCGGGTTGGAATACACGCAGGTGTTCGAGCCTGCCAGATACCAGATCCCTGCGGGTTCCCACGCCGGAGGATCATGTTGTGGTTCACCGGCCGGCGCGACGAACACATCGGCCCGCTGGTTGGGGAATTGGTAGTCCAGCTTCCGCCGGAGCATCACGCCGAGGTTATCGGGGCGCAATTGAAGGGTGAACTCGGATGTGCCGGTGGTGGTGCGGCCGTGATCGACCTGCTCGGGGAAGATCTCGGTTCCCTTCAGGTGATCGACGCCCCACTCGTAACGCGATGAAAGCGAATAGGGGGGCGACGCCTGCGGCGATTCGTAGGCGTGCGATTTCTCGCTCGTCGGATCTCCGATCGAGAGCTTATCGGTCTTCACCAGTGACGCGGCTGGAAAGCCGTACCAGTAGGCGACCGTTTCATAGTGCTCGACGGACTCGTTGGTTCCCCCATGTTCCAGAGTAATTCGAGCGTTCATTCCGAAGGGCATCAGATCGGCCAGGAGAACCCGATAGGCCGATTCGATTTTGTCCAGGTCGTTGACGCCCGCATTGGCCTTCGCGCCGCAAGGATGCCCGAAGAATGGCAGGGTCATGTTCCGCCCGCCCCAGTAATCGCCCCCGCCGCCCCACTCCTCGGTTCCGGTCCCCTGCGCCTGCGGCGTCGAGCTGTCATCGAAATAGAACCGCGGGTCCCCTTCCAGCGTCGTCAGGTTCGCCGCGTGGGAGAAGATGAAACTCGTCCCGATGAAACTCCCGGACCAATCCCCGCCGCATTCGGTTTGCCGGGTATCGAGCAGAACCAGGTCTTCGCCGACTCGCGGTGACGGATGATCCCGATAGGTCGCGTGAAAGTAGCCGACGTGGTTTGGCGGATCACGATAGGGCTCCGACCGGACGAGGAGATGAGCATCCTTAATCGCCGCTCCGGCGCCGGCCAGCTCTATTCTCGCGAATCGGAAGAACGGCATTGGAAAGAAGCAACGCAAGCTCGCGCGCTGATCATCGAAATGGATATTGACCGGAAACGCCTTGACGAAATCGGCTCTGCCGTCGCGGTTGTAGAGCGTTCCCGCGCCGAAAAACAGCGCAACGGGCGCATCAACGGACGGCTCGGCCCGTCCGTCCCACCAAATCCGAAGGCGCACCTGTGAGAAATCGACCGAGGATGCTTTCGGGCAGCTTAGCTCGATGCCGCGAATCATCGCGGGCCCATCGTCCAGTTGCAGCCGGAGCGAGGCGGCCGCAGGAATGTCGCCGGATGCGGAATGCGTTTTCAGGCCCGGAACATGCTCCAGGAGATCCGTTCCCGAACGTGCCACCAGATCCAATACATCCCGATCGGGCGGCGTCTTCGCATCCCACGCTCGGATCGGCTGGGAAAGTTTCGCGCCCGGCACGAATTGGTCATAGATGTAATACCCCGTGCCGTAGTGCGTGCGGGAGTAAGCCATCTGAAAAGACCGATCGAACCCGATCGGCACGCCGATCAGATCGGCCCCGCGCGTGTCCGCCCACGTCCAGGCGAGCGGGCTCGGAAGCGCCTCGTGCGGCTCAAGCACCGACCCCGGCGCCGGATGCTTTGGGTCGGCGGTGCTCGTCTCGGTGATCGGATGATCCGTCCCGTCCACCACGTAATGCCACGGGCTGCCGTGCCAGTGGTTGTAGCGAACGAAGTAGAGAACTCCGGCACCCTGCACATCCAGCGTCACATTGAAATCGTCGGCGGTCTGGTAAAGGAAATGGCTCGCATCCGCCCCTTCGTTTCCCCCTCGTCGGTCGTACGTGCTCCGCATGTAGGCCCGCGCGCCGATCCGCTGATAGGCCCAGCGATCCCACATCCGATAGGCATCAAGCCCCACGGGAATAACAGGCGGCTCATCAGCGGAGACGATCGATGCCAGCAGAAGCGCAGCCAGCAACGATGATCGGCCCAGCAAGCGAGTCATGCGGCACGACCGATCAAATCAGCTTCTCCGCGATCTGCACCGCGTTGGTCGCCGCCCCTTTGCGGATCTGGTCGCCGCTCACAAAGAGATCGATCCCGCGGCCGTCCTCGCGGCTGATGTCCTGGCGAATGCGGCCGACCAGCACGTCGTCCTGCCCGCTGGCTTCCAGCGGCATGGGGAAGTGATTGGCGTCGACGTTATCGACGATCTTCACCCCCGGCGCCTTGGCAAGGATCTCCCGCACTTGCTGCGGCGTCATGGGCCGCTCGAACTCAATGTTGATCGATTCGCTGTGCGCCCGCGGCACTGGCACGCGGACGCACGTGGCGGTGATCATGATCTTCGAGTCGCCGAAGATTTTGCGCGTCTCGTTGACCATCTTGTTCTCTTCCTCGTTGTACCCATTGGCCGCGATCTTGGTGTTGTGACTGAAGACGTTGTTGAGGATCTGGTGCGGGAATTTCTCCTTGGCCACCGATTGCCCAGCGGCATACGCCTTCATCTGCGCGTCCAGTGCCCACAACCCCCACGCCCCCGCCCCGCTGACGGCCTGATACGTGCTGACAATCAATCGCTTGACGCGATTCACCTTGTGCAGCGGCCAGACCGGTACGTTCATGATGATCGTCGAACAATTCGGATTTGCGATCAGCCCGCTGTGCCTGTGGATCTGCTCGGGATTCACCTCGGGAACCACCAGCGGAATGCCGTCCTTCATGCGAAACGCGCTGGTGTTGTCCACCACGATCGCCCCTGCCTTCACTGCGGCCGGCGCGAACTCCTTGCTGATCGATCCACCCGCGGAGAAGAACGCGATCTGCACGTCCTTGAACGAATCGTGCGTCAGTTCCTCGACCGTGTGAGTCGTCCCAAGAAACTCGATCGTCTTCCCAGCGCTGCGTGCGCTGGCAAGCAATTTGAGGTTCTTGATCGGGAATCTCCGCTCCGCAAGGACGGTGAGAAATTCCTGACCCACGGCGCCGGTGGCGCCGACGATGGCAACATTCACGGACATGAGACAACTCCAGAACCTGAATCTAAAACGGACCGATCAACTCTTCTTTACCCAACAGCTCGGCTCGCCATAGCGGGGATAGGGAATGTTGTTCATAAACGCGCCCAGTTCAAGGGCGCGACGAACGCCTCGATCGACGTCGATGCTCATCCGGGTGTGCGGATATCTGCGCCAGTCGCTGCAAAGCCGGTGTCGAACGCTTTGCTTCAGCGTGTAACCGTAGGCGCGACGACACTGTAGCTCATCGCGAAGGCATCCATCGAAGTAGTCCCCGCGTCCGCCGAGGCGCCAGAAAGGCAGGCGACGCTCAGGAAGGATGTCATTGACCAGTTTCGCGACCGAGCCGTGGAGGCGCTGCATCAGTGGGCCAAGGTTCTCTCCGACCTTCAGATAACCAATGGTGTGATAGTGATTATGGAGAAGGGTGGTGACCCAGGGGGCGAAACCGTATTGCGCTGTGTAATGCTCGAATCGATCCCAGAAGATCGATTTCGCTTCTTCAGATCTAAAAGCATGATAGCGATCGCGACACCGCGCGGTGATGAAATACACGGTGTTGTCGCGATACCAGTGCTCGAAGCGATGATGCCCTTGCTTATCGACCTCGCGAAAGCCGTGGGTGCTGATGCGGAAGCGGGCCATCCGGACAATATAGCAAGTTGAGACGTACCGCTGAAGCGGTCCAACCGGTTGGACCGCTTTAGCGGTACGCGCCAAATCCCCTCTCACCGACGGCGCTTGTGTCTCCGCGTAATCGGAATCTTACTCCCAAGCGTTCTGGGAGGCGCTTGCAGCACGACGGTCTGCTCGGTCGTTCCACTTCCCGCGCCGCTCGAACTATACGGTCGATCGAATCGACTGGTCACCGGCGCGGATGGCGCTGAGGGACCCGATCCGGGTTTATCGACGGTCCAATCCGCGGGCGGGGGATTCGGCTCGAAGCCTTCCATCGTCGCCTGCGGCACCACCATGTTGATCAGCGATTCCACCTTCGTCAGTTCGTCTCCCTGATCCTTCCCGACGAGCGTGAATGCCTTCCCCTTGGCGCCCATGCGGGCGGTGCGGCCGATGCGATGGACGTAGGCTTCAGGGTCCTCGGGGATGTCGTAGTTAATGATGTGGCTGATGTCCGCCACGTCGATCCCGCGGCTGGCCAAATCCGTCGCGACGAGCACGTCGAATTTGTTGTGACGGAATCCCTTCATCACCCGGTCGCGCTTGTTCTGGGCCAGGTTCCCGTGAATCTCCCGGCACTCGATCCCGTCGGCATGGAGCCGCTTTGCCACTTTCTCGGCGCCGCGCTTCGTGCGACAGAAGACGATCGCCAGATCCGGATTCTCCCGCACCAGCAGCATCCGCAGGAGCCGGTATTTATCCCAGGGCTCGACCGATAAATAATACTGCTCGACTTCCTCCACGGTCGGCTTGTCGTCGGCACCCGGCGCGATCAACTTCTCCACCGGCTCGCGCATGTACTGGCGAGCCAGCTTCTCGATCTCCGGGGAGATCGTCGCCGAGACGAACATGGTCTGATGGTGCCGCGCCTGCGGCACCGATCCACCTTCGCCCGCAGCGTCCCCGTTCCCATCTCCGCGTCCCCGCGTCTCCGCGTCTCCGCGTCCCCCCGTCTCCCCGTCCCCGCGTCCCCGCGTCTCCCCCTCCCCCCGTCGAACGCCCTTAATCCGCGACAAGATGTTTCGAATATCGTCTCTGAACCCGATATCCAGCATGCGATCCACTTCGTCCAGGATGGCAAAACGGATGTTCTCAAAGCTGATGATCCGCCGATCGAGCAGATCGATCACCCGGCCCGGAGTCCCGATAATGATCTCTGGATTGTGCCGCAGGAACTTCATCTGGGCCGCGATCTTCTGCCCGCCATAAACGGGGACCGATCGGATCGGCGTGTATTGCCCGAGCCGTTGAATCTCTGAATCAACCTGAACCGCCAGCTCTCGCGTGGGCACTAGAATGATCGCCTGCGTCGGCTTTCCCTTCTCGCACTGGGAAAGCACGGGGATGCCAAACGCGGCGGTTTTCCCGGTGCCGGTGCGGGCCTGGCCCAAAATATCCACGCCCGCCAGCGCGCGCGGGATGAGCAGCGACTGGATTTCGGACGGAATGGTAAACTTCAATTCCGCCAGGGCGCGCAGAATGGAAGGTCGCACGCCTAACGCCGCAAATGCCTCGGGAACGGGTGGGTGATCAGTCTTATCGCTCAAGGTTTCTCTCGTAAAAGTGTGCGGAATTGTATTGAGCCGCAGCATCATATGCCACTAACGTTGGTCTGACGCACTGACGGTGCGTAACGCGTGTAACGGGTTTTGTGGCAACCTGGTGGGGTAGACATTCCTGTCTGCCCATAAGTCGCAGGGACATTCCTGTCCCTTCCCTATCCCTTCGGGCCCGCTCGTCGTCGCTGCCGCACTTCTGTTATACTGCACGAATTACGGCGGGCGCGATCAGCCCGCGTCGCATGGCCGTTGTGACGGCTCTTGTCCCACACCCAGAGCAACACCGTGAGCCCACTGCGCTGTTTCGGACTTGTCCTCCTCGTCTCGCTCTGCCTGGCCGCGGCGAAGCGGCCGGAAGTGGCGATCCCGACCACCCAGCCAAACGCAATGCCTCCCCCGACGGGGGAGACGATGCCGCGCCAGACGCTCGATGAGATGTTCCGCTCGGAACTGGGTGCGGCATACGACCCAGTCCAAGCCGATCAGCTCTTTGGAGCCCATCAACTCATCGAGCAGTATTTTCTGGCACGCACCGCGGCGGATCGAAAGAGCGTCACCGGCCAGTTGGAAGCCACGCAGATCGACCCGAACGTCCTGGGGCGATTGTGCCGGATACACGCTCACTGGCCGGCGCTGGCCGGGGGAGGAATCTTTTACATCAATCAGAAAGTCGGCCCGCGATTCGTCCGCTACTTCCTGGGCGTTCCCAAATCCTACGATCGGACCAGGCCGTGGCCCGCGCTGGTGGAACTTGCCGAAGCCACTGAATTCCTTGCCAAACCCGCGCCCGACGCTGCCAAGGTGGTTCAGCTTTATACGGGATGGATCAATGCCGAGCTCACGAAACACCCCGATGCGATCGTCCTCATGCCCCTGCTCAATCTCGACGACCGTTACGGCCCCAGCTACGCCGGGATGAACGGCGTGATCGATCCCGTCCGGGACGCGCCCGAGCACGTCAACATCGATCCGGCCCGCGTTTATCTCCGCGGGCATTCTTCCGGGGCCGTCGGCGTCTGGCAGATCGCGCTGCACTACC
>Ga0182024_10003494_pt1 | contig 37348 bp, 36 predicted proteins | sample P32metaG_FD_120480 | JGI IMG/M metagenome (GOLD analysis project Ga0182024, IMG submission 120480) | Permafrost microbial communities from Stordalen Mire, Sweden - P3-2 metaG (Illumina Assembly) | ecosystem: Environmental > Terrestrial > Soil > Wetlands > Permafrost | place: Sweden: Stordalen...
GATGCGGCCATTCGTCTCCGCAGTCGTCGGCATCGCATGCGTGCTGGCCCTGGCGGCGTTCGGCGGCCCTGCCTTGATTGGTCAGGCTTTGGCTCAAGGCGCGGTCAAGTCAGTCCACGGCGACTGGCAGATCCGCTGCGACACCCCGCCCGGCGCCCAGGCCCAGCAATGCGCGCTGATGCAAAGCGTGACGGCGGAAGACCGGCCCAATGTCGGACTGACCGTCATCGTGCTCAAGACGTCGGATCAGAAGAGCCGGCTGATGCGCGTGGTGGCGCCGCTCGGGGTGCTGCTGCCATCCGGGCTCGGGCTCAAGATCGACGACCAGGACGTCGGCCGCGCCGGCTTCGTCCGCTGCCTGCCCAATGGCTGCGTCGCCGAGGTCGTCATGGACGACAACCTGATCAATAAGTTGCGGACCGGCAAAACCTCGACCTTCATCATCTTCCAGACGCCCGAGGAAGGCATCGGCTTTCCGATGAGCCTCAAAGGCTTCGGCGAAGGTTACGACGCGCTGCCATAGCGCACCTGCCGACAATTGACGGCTCGACGCCAAGGCGTACTTTCCCGCCAAGAAACGGCCTGGGGGGAGTTCATGCGCGCACTTGGTCGCATCGTGGCGGCAATCGCCGCCGCATTATCGGTGGCCACTATCGCCACATTGGCTGCAACGGCGGGCCGGGCGCAAAGCCATTATCCGGATCATCCCGTCGTTCTGATCGTGCCCTATGGGCCCGGCGGCGTCGCCGACGTCGGCATGCGGCTTCTCGGCGACAAGCTCTCGACCCGTCTGGCGCAGCAATTCGTCATTGAAAACCGGCCGGGCGCGGCCGGGATTGTCGCGGCGAAGGCCGGCGCGGACGCAGCGCCCGACGGCTACACGGTGTTGATGACCGGCAACAATACCGCGATCGCCAGCGCTTTGTTCAAATCGCTTCCGTACAACGTCTTGACCGATTTCGCCTCGGTCTCGACCGCCTCCTTTTTCGACCTGTTGATCGTGACGCGGTCCGGATCGCCGCTGCACACGGTCGGCGACCTGATCAAGGCGGCGCAAGCCAATCCCGGCAAGCTCAATATCGGAACCATCGTTCCCGGCAGCACGCAGAACCTCGCCGCCCTGCTGTTCAACAGCACGACCGGCATCAAAGTGACGGTCGTCACCTTTCGCACCTCGCCCGACATGGCCAATGCGGTGCTGCGCGGCGATGTCGACGTCGCCTTCGAATTCTATGCGGCGGTGCACGGCTTCCTGGAAAGTGAGAAAATGACGGTACTGGCATCAACCGGCACTAAGCGCACCGCTTATCTGCCGAACGTGCCGACCGTCATCGAAAGCGGCATCAAGGACTACGACGTCGCCAGCTGGAACGGGCTCTCCGTCCCAGCCAAGACGCCGAAGCCTGTCATCGACACGCTCAATGCCGCGATGAAAGCGGTCATGCCCGACCCGGACATCCAGGCCAAGGCGCAAGCGATGGGCATGGAAATGCGCTGGAGCACGCCCGAGGACATGACCGCGCGGCTGAAGGCCGATATCGCCAAATGGGGCGCGGTGATCGACAAGGCCGGCATTCCGAAGCGGGAGTGAGACCTCCCCTCGTCGTGCGGCTGCGAAGCGATTATGTAGGGTCGGACCTCACCAGGAAGGCCGCTATGCCCGATACGCCCATCTCGCTCGTCGACCGCGCCGGCCTCGACCGGCCGCGCTTGACCAAAATCATCTCTCGCGGCCTCGATGGCGCCGATGACGGGGAGCTTTTTCTCGAATATCGCCAGGCGGAGGCGCTGACCTTCGACAACGGCCGGCTGAAGCAGGCGACTTACGACACCTCGCAGGGTTTCGGCCTGCGCGCGGTCAAGGACGAGGCGGTTGGCTATGCGCATGCTTCCGATGTCTCGGAGGCCGCGATCGAGCGCGCGGCGGACGCGGTGCGCGCGGTCAAAGGCGGCTATTCCGGCCACTATGCCGAGCCGCCGGCGCGAACCAATGTGAAGCTTTACAGCGACGAAAGCCCGCTCGCGACGCCGTCCTTCGAGGCCAAGGCGCAGCTTCTGCAGACCATCGATGCCTATGCCCGCGCCAAGGATCCGCGGGTGCGTCAGGTGACGGCAAGCGTCGCCGCGACCTGGCAGGCGGTCGAGATTTTGCGCGGCGATGGCGAGACCTATCGCGACGTGCGGCCGCTGGTACGGGTGTCCGTCTCCGTCGTGGTCGGCGACGGCGACCGTCAGGAAACCGGCAGCGACGGCTATGGCGGCCGCGAGGGCTACGAGCGCTTCCTCGCCACCAATGCCTGGCAAGGCGCGGTCGACAACGCCATCCGGCAGGCGCTGGTCAATCTTGATGCCGTGCCGGCGCCAGCGGGCGAAATGGACGTCGTGCTCGGCCCGGGCTGGCCCGGCGTCATGCTGCACGAGGCGGTCGGTCATGGGCTCGAAGGCGACTTCAACCGCAAGAAGACATCGGCCTTCGCCGGACTGATGGGACAACAGGTCGCCGCCAAGGGCGTCACCGTGGTCGATGACGGCACCATGGCACAGCGCCGCGGATCACTGTCGATCGACGACGAAGGCACGCCGACCAACCGCACCGTGCTGATCGAGGACGGCATTCTGGTCGGCTATATGCAGGACCGGCAGAACGCGCGGCTGATGGGCATGAAGCCCACCGGCAATGGCCGGCGCGAAAGCTTTGGCCACGTGCCGATGCCGCGCATGACCAACACCTACATGCTCGCGGGCTCGCGCGATCCCGGCGAGATCATCGCCTCGGTCAAGAACGGCGTCTACGCCACCTATTTCGGCGGCGGCCAGGTCGACATCACCTCGGGTAAATATGTGTTTCAGTGCACCGAGGCCTACCGCATCGAGAACGGCAAGGTCGGCGCGCCGATCAAGGGCGCCATGCTGATCGGCAACGGCCCCACCGACTTGCATCGCATCTCCATGGTCGGCGACGATCTGGCGCTCGACCACGGCATCGGCACCTGCGGCAAGAACGGCCAAGGCGTGCCGGTCGGCGTCGGCCAGCCGACGCTGCGCATCGACCGCATCACCGTCGGCGGCACCGGCGGCTGACGCGATTTGCGGGGCGCGACGCTGTACGGAGATTTCGTGGAATGAAAGCCTGGCTCAGGAGCGCCTTCGACATCGCGCTCATCGTGCTGATCGTGATCGCCGGCAAGACGGCGATTGCCGAGCCGTATTACGTGCCGTCCGGCTCGATGGAGCCGACGCTGCAAATCGGCGACGAGTTGCTGGCGACCAAATACCCTTACGGCTACAGCTCGGCGTCGCTGCCGATCTTCATCACGCTGCCGAACACGCAGCGCATCCTCGGCGCGCTGCCGCAGCGCGGCGACATCATCGTGTTCCGCTGGCCCGGCAACCGCTCGCAGATTTGGGTCAAGCGCGTCGTCGGCCTGCCCGGTGACCGCATCGCTATGAAAAACGGACGGTTGTGGGTTAACGGCGTGGGGGTCGGACTGCAAGCCGACGGCATGGGCTTTGCCGAAGACGAGACCGGCGCCCAGCAGCCGGTATCGCGCTTCACCGAAACGCTGCCCGGCGGCCGCCAACACACCATCTTCAAGGAGCAGGTGTTCGGCATGCTCGACAACATGCCGGAAGTCACGGTGCCGCCCAACCATCTGTTCGTCATGGGCGACAATCGCGACGATTCCGCCGACAGCAGAGTGCCGGTCGACGCCGGTGGTGTCGGACTATTGCCGGTCTCCGATCTGGTCGGACGAGTGGACGCGCTGGTCGGCTCCTGGGACATGGCCGCCGCCAAAAGCCGGCCGGTCTGGGACTGGCCGTCGGACCTGCGGCTGTCGCGGTTTTTCACCGCGGTTCGATAGAGATCGCGCTATCGCACCACGCCGGAAATGCAGCACGGCCGGCGCCGCGGCGGCTTGATCGTTTCCTTGAGGAAACAATGCGCCGCGGGCGAGCCGTAACCCGGCCGGCGATAGGTCCAGGCCCGGCAGCGCTTCTCGCCCTGGCAGGCGGCGGCGCAAGCTTGCCCCTTGGGATCCGGCGGCGTCTCGAACGATTTGTAGTCGCCGCCGTAGCGGTCGATCGAATATTCGATGGCGCCCGCCCGCGGCTCGATCACGCCGGCGCCGCGCACGCCCGAGACGCAGCAGTCCGACTGCGTCCGCGGCACCACCTCGCGCTTGAGAAAGCACATCGCGGGGGTGCCCGACGGCGTGGGATAGGAAAAGCTCCAGGCGCGGCAGTTCTTTTCGCGCTCGCAGCGGCTGGCGCACACCGCCGGATCGCCGCTCTGTACCGGGGCACTGGCGTAATCGCCGCCCGGCCGGTCGTAGCCTGATTGCGCCAGCGCGAAGTTCGTGCCCGGTGCGAGCGCCGCCGCGGCCGCAAAAACCAGCGCCGCCAAACCCAGGAGTGCCCGCATCATAGCGCCAACCTCGAGTTCCCGGCTGTGCCCTCGCGTTCCCCCATCACAGAAGAACGCCGTTCTGGTCAAAATGCCACAAGTATTTTGCACGGTAGATGGCGTTGTGAGTCCACAGCGCCCCGTCCTGGAGCCGACGCAACCGACGGCCAGCGTGTTCAGCCGCGAAAGTGCTTCGACAGTTTAAGGCCTTGGGCCTGGTAGTTCGAACCGATGCCGGCGCCGTAAAGCTGATCGGGGCGCGCCAGCATCTTCTCGTAGACCAGCCGGCCGACGATCTGGCCGTGTTCGAGGATGAACGGCACTTCGCGCGAGCGCACTTCCAGGACCGCGCGGGAGCCCAAGCCGCCGGCGCCGGCATAGCCGAATCCGGGGTCGAAGAAGCCGGCATAGTGGACGCGGAATTCGCCGACCAGCGGATCGAACGGCACCATCTCCGCGGCATAATCGGGCGGCACCTGCACGGCCTCGGTCGAGGCCAGGATGTAGAATTCGTCGGGATCGAGGATCAGGCTCCTGTCGGCGCGCGCCGCGATCGGCTCCCAGAAATCGGCGACCTCGTAGGCGGCGCGGCGCTCGACCTCGATCACCGCGGTATGCCGCTTGGCGCGATAGCCGACGATGCCGTTGGCGCTCGCCGCGCCGCCGTGCAGGACGCCGGTCCCCGATAGATCGATGCTGACCGCGACGCCATCACCCATCACGGCTTCCGTCCGGTCGACCAGGCGTTCGCGCGCATGCAGCGCGCGCAAATCCTCGGCGCCAAGCGCCGCGTCGCCGTGGCGCAAGCGCAATTGCGACAGCCGCGTCCCCTCGCGCACCAGAACCGGAAACGTCTTCGGACTGATCTCGGCATAAAGCGGGCCGTTATAGCCGGCCTGGACGCGATCGAAGCCGCGCGTTTCGTCGGCGATGACGCGGGTGAAGACATCGAGCCGGCCGGTCGAGCTTTTCGGATTGGTGGCGCCTGCGATATCGGCGGGCAAAGCGAGCCGTTCGATCAGCGGCACGATATAGACACATCCGGTTTCCAGAACCGCGCCGCCGGTGAGCGAGAATTCGTGCAGTTTGAGTTCGATGAGCCGATCGGCAACGGCAGTGCCGGGTCCGGGCAGGAAGCTGGCGCGGACGCGATAGGCGATGGCGCCAAGCCGCAGATCGAGGCTGGCCGGCTGGATCTGGCCGGGCGCGAACGGATAGTGGGCGCGAATGCCGCCAGCCTCGGCCAGCGCCGCGATCATGCGGTCGGGCAAAATTCCGCGCTCGGAAGGGGCGAAGGTCAGCGTCATTTGGTTACCGCGTTTGCCGGCGATCTAACCCGACGCCCGGTTTGACGCAAAGACGCCTGCGTCGTATAAGCCGCTTTATCCCGTGGTCATTTGAGCCGGCCGGCTTGCAGCCACGTAAAATAAATCGCTAAAAGGCCGGGGACGCGTGAGCCCGGCCAGAGGATTGTCCTCCCGGCCGGGTTTTTGTTTGGCCATAGGAGGGCCACATGTCCGCGTCTGCAAAGAAGACTTACCGTCCGGAAACCCGCCTGGTGCAATCCGGCACGCTACGCTCGCAGTTCGGCGAGACGTCCGAAGCGCTATTCCTCACCCAAGGTTATGTCTACGACACCGCCGCCCAGGCCGAGGCGCGGTTCAAGGGCGATGATCCGGGCTACCAATATTCGCGCTTTGCCAACCCGACCGTCGACATGTTCGAGCGGCGCATGGCGGCGTTCGAGGGCGCCGAAGCGGCCCGCGCCACGGCCACGGGCATGGCCGCCGTGACGCTTTCGCTGGTCGGCCAGGTCAAGGCCGGCGATCACGTCGTCGCCTCGAAGGCGATGTTCGGCTCCTGCCGCTACGTCGTCGAGGACTACCTGCCGCGCTTCGGCGTTACTTCGACGCTGGTCGACGGCTGCAATCTCGACGCTTGGCGCAACGCGGTGCGCCCCAACACCAGGACCTTCTTTCTCGAAAGCCCGACCAATCCAGCGCTCGACGTGATCGACATCGCCGAAGTGGCGAAGATCGCGCACTCAGCCGGCGCGACGCTGGTCGTCGACAATGTGTTCGCCACGCCGCTGTTTCAAAGCCCGCTCGCACTCGGCGCCGATTGCGTCGTCTATTCGGCGACCAAGCACATCGACGGCCAAGGCCGCTGCCTCGGCGGCGTCATTCTTGCCTCGCAAAAATTCATCATGGAAAAAATCCATGTCCTGTTGCGCCAGACCGGCCCGTCGATGTCGCCGTTCAACGCCTGGGTGTTGCTAAAGAGCCTCGAGACGCTCGCCGTGCGGGTGCGGCGGCAGACCGACAGCGCAGCGACGCTCGCGGTGGCGCTTGCCGAGCATCCGAAAATTTCGCGCCTGATCTATCCCGGCCGGCCCGATCATCCGCAGGCGGCCGTCGCGCAGAAACAGATGCGTGGCGGCTCGACGCTGGTGGCGTTCGAGATCAAGGGCGGCAAGAAAGCCGCGTTCCGCTTTCAGGATGCGCTCAAGCTCGTGCGCATCAGCAACAATCTCGGCGATGCCAAGAGCCTCATCACGCATCCGGCGACCACGACGCATCAGCGGCTCACCCCACAGCAGCGTGCCGAGCTTGGCATCAGCGACGGTCTGGTGCGCCTCTCGGTCGGGCTCGAACATCCCGACGACATCATGGAGGACGTGATCGGCGCACTCGATGGGGTGTGACTATTGTCTTCATCCGTAGGCGAAGGCGGATGATCCAGTAACCGCAACCGTTGAGACCGGATGCGGTACGCGGCTCTTACTGGAAGCCCGGCTTCGCGGGCATGACAGTCGCCGGATGCGCAGCGGCCGCTGCGATCGGCCGGGTTGCGGCATCGGCGATCGCCGCGCCGATGAGCTTTGCCCAGCAGGCATAGCCCCAGTTGTTCATGTGCAGCATATCCGGCGATACGAAAACGCCAAACTCCAGGTGCTGCAGGTCGTGCCAGTCGCGCATCACCTCGAAGCGCCGGAACAGATCGACGTTCTGCTCCTTGGCGGCGAGCGCAATCTGCTCGACCATGCCCGGCGTCTCGGCCTTTGCGAGAACCTTCGGCGCATATTGCGGATCGATCAGCACCACGTCGGCATCGGTGACGGCCTTGAGCTCCTCGATGCCTTTGTGCAGCTCGATCGAATGCGAATTGAGCGGATGATCGCGCAGCACGGAATTGGTGCCGACCTGCCACAGCACCAGCTGCGGGTGCGCGGCGACCACGTCGGTGGTGAATCGCGCCATCATGTCGTCGGTCTCTTCGCCGTTGACGCCGCGATTGAGCACCGTGATGTCGTGACCGGGGAAGCGCGCTTCGAGCTCAACGGCAAGCCGGCTCGGATAAGTTGTGGCAGGCGAAGTCGCGCCGGCACCGGCGGTCGATGACGAGCCGATGGCGACGATGACGAGCGGCTTACCGCTCGCCAGCCGCCGCATGGTGTGCAGCAAGGGCCTGTCGAAATGAGCGAGTTCGGCGGGCGCCGTGCATGGCACCTGCGCGGCCGAAACCGCTGCTTGCGGTGAAACCGGCTTAAGCATGGTCGGCGGAATTGAGCGACCTTCCGGCAGGTCAACCGCCGGTATCGCGGCGGGCGACCCGGAGGGCGCCGCGATCGGAGTGACATCGCGATGAAACGAAAACGCCGCGAGAGACATTTCAGCGGAGGGTGTTTCGCCGGGCATCTGTGCCCGCGCCGTACCGTGCAATGCAGCAATGTGCACTGCAACAACCGCGGCGGCTACCGCGGCCTGCTTGAGGCAGGCGATTATGATTGATTTTTTGGCAGTCATTGCGTCGTTTGCATTCTCGTGGCGTCCAGATGAGCGGCAGCGACGATCTGCGACGCCAAGGCCCAGCCAATGCAGTCGTGAACACGTCGCGCCATATCATATTTCTTTGTTGCGGTATAGAGGTTGAACGTCCCGGCGTCGTTCCAGTAATGCATGATGGCCAGCCGATCAAACAACAGCGCGCCGTGCTGCTCCGCGATCGCCCGCATGACATCGGCATAGACTGAAACGTCGAGCATCGACTCGGTGCGCGGGCTGTACTGCATGTTCATCAGAATGACATCGGCGCCCGCGGCTTGGATCTTGGCGACACCGTCGCTGAGGGTGTTGCGGAAATCCTCCGGCTCGACCCCATCGAGCGCATCGACAGTACCGGCCTGCCAGATCACCAGCGTCGGCTTGTCGTCGGCCAGGATCTTGTCGAGGCCCGCCACCATGGCAGCGGTGGTTTCCTTCGACTGGACATGCGCCGTGACCTTGATGTCGACGCCCGGCATGTCCTGTTTGAGCACCGCTTCAAGCCGCGCCGGATAGGCCGCGTGCGCGCCTTCAGGACCTGTCAGCCCCGACGAGCCCGAACCGATCACCGTGATGGAGAGGCGGTGGCTGGCCTTGAACGTGTCCATCACCCGGCTGAGGTCGGTATCGCCGTCGATCAGCGATTGCGGCGCGTCACATTGCTCCGGCGGCGCGGCCCGCGTGGCGCTGCTCAGACCGGCGGCGACCAGCGCAATCGTCGCCATGACGGCGGTGGCAAGTTTCATGCGTCTCCCCCGGCGAGGTCGGCGTCCGGCGGTTTAACCCGCGTTGTCGCGCCTCGGCCTTCCATGTGCTTGTACCACGAAATCAGGTTCGCTGTAGCAACCATGATCAGGACGCCGGCCAAACTGACTATGATCTGAATTAATGGCCCCCCCTGCCACTCGCTGATGATGAATTGTCCGGCAAATGCCAAAAAGACGCCCAGGCAGAAGATTTCCAGCGAATGCTGCCCGCAGCGGATGGCGGGAGCCAAATAGGGCGACTTCAACGCCGGCCAATTGCGCGGCACGAAGCGGACGGTAACCGCCGCCAGTGCCAAAAAATGAGCGAAGCGCAACACGTCGAGGTTCGTCTTGTCGATCGGATACATCCAGGCGCTGAGCCAGAGCGGCACAAGGCGTCCGAGCGGCTCGATATACCAGGTTAATGTGATGGCGAAGGCGAACAGCAGATAGGCGACGCAGATGCCGAGCACGATGGGCGAGCGCAAGACGCCGGACAGGCGCTGCGCGCCGCCCAGCGCGCACCAAGCGCCGAATACGAACAGCAATTGCCAGGCGAACGGATTGAAGAACCAGACGCCGTTCGGGTAGGCCGGCAGATTCCAATCGAAATTCCAGGCCAGCACATAGACCAAGGCCGAGCCGGCGAGCGCGAAAGCGGGCTGCCGCAACAACAGCCACAGCATCGGCGGGAACAACAACAACAGCACGATATAAAGCGGCAGCACGTCCATGTTGACGGGCTTGAACTTCAATAGCAACGCCTGAAAGATCGTGATGTCGGGTTGTTTGAGGAAATCCAGAATGTTCATTTCCTCGGCGTATAGCGGATTGTCGAAGGTCGCCGCGACATAGGCGATCTCGGCCATGAAGATCGTGAACAGAAAAATATGCGCCACGTAGATCTGCCAGGCGCGCCGCAGCACGCGCGCGCTGGCAATGATGATGCCCCGCTCGCGCATGGCGCGGCCATAGACGAAGGCCGCGGTGTAGCCGGAAATGAAGATGAAGATCTCGGTGGCGTCGGAAAAGCCGTAATTGCGGATGGTGAACCAGTTCACGACGTTTTGCGGAATGTGGTCGAAGAAAATCAGCCACAGCGCGATGCCGCGGAACAGATCGAGCCGCAGATCGCGCTCGCCGGAAGCCGGAAGCGAGGCGGCCATCGGCCACGGCATGACCGGTATTTCTCCGGCAAACGATTGCTTGGCGGACATTTGCTCGACGATCGCTTCCGTTGGCCGCAGTGGCGGGGGCCTTCGCCGTATTTCAATCTAGCCCGCCGGCAAGGCTTGAGTAAGCGCGCCCGCGCGGTTATTGCAACTCGCGGCCGGGCTTTATTCGCTTTTGCGGGGAATCGTTCACTTATAATGTGGAACCCGGATGTGGCGGCAGCGCGGCATGCGATGGAGGCGGCGCCTACCGGGCCGGCTATGGGGAGCAAGAACGGCGTCATGTATCGCGCGGTAACCCGCAATATCGAAGTCGTGGTGACGCCGCGCTTCGTCGCCGACCGGTCGTCGCCAGAGAACAGCTATTTTTTCTGGGCCTACACGATCTCGATCACCAACAACGGCGCCGAAACGGTGCAACTGAAAACCCGGCATTGGCGCATCACCGACGCCAACGGCCGCCGCCAGGACGTGCGCGGCGCCGGCGTGATCGGCGAGGAGCCGGTGCTCAAGGCGGGCGAGTCATTCGAATATACCAGCGGCGTGCCGCTGCAGACACCGTCGGGCTTCATGGTCGGCACTTACGGCGTGGTGAGCGGAACCGGCGAGCATTTCGATATCGACGTGCCGGCCTTCTCGCTCGACAGCGTCGAGTCCAAGCGCACGATCAACTAGACGGCAAAATGTTTAAGCCTTGGGCTCCGACGCCGGGCTTTGCGCCACCACTTCGTCAGGCGCAAACACATAAGTCGAGCTGCAGAATTCGCAGGTCACCGTGATCCGGCCGTCCTCGACCATGTCCTCGCGGTCGGCCTGCGTGAAGCTTTTGAGCATGTTCTCGACGTTATGACGCGAGCACGAGCACTGCGCATTGACCGGGGCGTCGCGGTACACGTGCACGCCGCGTTCGTGAAACAGCCGGTAAGCCAGCAGTTCGCTCGACAGATCGGGATCGAGCAGTTCGAGATCGTCGACGGTATCGATCAGCGCGCGGCCCTCGACCCAGGCTTCATCCTCAGGCGCCGCATGCAGCGCAGTGCCGGGCGGCGCATCGCCGGGAGGCAGGTCGGCCTGCCGGGCACGCTCGGGCGAAGCCGGCAGGAACTGCAGCAGAATGCCGCCGGCGCGCCAATGCCGGCGTGCGCCGTTTGGGCCGGCACGGAATTCCTCGGCGACGGCGAGACGCACACGGGTCGGAATTTGCTCCGAGCGCGTAAAGTATTCATGCGCGGCCGCTTCGAGGTCGCCACCTTCGAGCGCCACCAGGCCCTGATAGCGGCTCATCTCCGGACCCTGGTCGATGGTCATGGCAAGGTGGCCGCGGCCAAGCAATTGGCCCGGGCTCGCGGCGCCGTCGGCGATCGCCTGCTCGACGCGCGCGGCATCGAAGCGGGCGCAGGCCCGCACCTTGCCGGGCGAAGTGTAGTCGACGACCAGCATGCGCACCGGGCCGTCGCTCTGGGTCTGCAGGATGAAGCGGCCGTCGATCTTGAGCGCCGAGCCAAGCATGATCGTGAGCACGATCGCCTCGCCGAGCAGTTTCGCCACCGGCGTCGGATAATCGTGGCTCCCCAAAATGGTGTCGACCGCCGGTCCGAGCCGCACGATGCGGCCGCGCAGATCGAGCGCCTTGACCGCGAACGGCAGGATGGAGTCGTCGAGCCCAGCCTGGGCGGGCGCGCGGACGGGAATAGCGAAATCGGGATTGGTCATCGCGCTGAATATAGGCGACGGCCGGACGATTGGGAGGCCTCAGCCGATCCGATGGCTAGCCGTTCGCCTCCAGGCACCAGGTCAAAATACCCTTCTGTGCGTGCAGCCGGTTTTCGGCCTCGTCGAACACCACCGACTGCGGACCGTCCATCACCTCGTCGGTGACCTCTTCGCCGCGATGCGCCGGCAGGCAGTGCATGAAGATGGCATCCGGCTTGGCTCGCGCCATCAACCGCGCATTGACCTGGTAGCGCTTGAGCAGATTGTGGCGGCGCGCGCCGTTGCGGTCGCCCATCGACACCCAGGTGTCGGTGACGACGCAATCGGCGCCTCTGACCGCTTCGTCGGGATCGCTGCCGACGGTGATGGCGGCGCCTGAGGATTTTATCCAGTCGAGCAGCGGTTTCTTCGGCGCCAGTTCCGGCGGGCTGGCGACGCGGAGCGAAAACTCGAAGCGTTCGGCGGCGTGCATCCACGAAGTCAGTACGTTGTTAGCGTCGCCGGTCCACGCCACGGTGCGGCCGCGGATCGGACCGCGATGCTCCTCGAACGTCATGACGTCGGCCAGCACCTGGCAGGGATGCGAACGCCGCGTCAGGCCGTTGATGACCGGCACCGCCGCATTGCGCGCCAGTTCCCCGACCGCCGCCGGATCCAGCGTTCGGATCATGATGACGTCGATATAGCGCGACAAGACGCGCGCGGTGTCGCCGAGGGTCTCGCCGCGGCCGAGCTGCATTTCCTCCGCGGTCAGCAAAATGGCGTCGCCGCCCAGCTGGCGCATGGCGACTTCGAACGAAACCCGGGTGCGCGTCGAGGGCCGCTCGAAGATCATCGCCAACGTCTTGCCGGCGAGCGGCCGCGCGGCACTGCCGCCGGACGACGCTTTGTGCTTGGCCTTCATGGCCCGCCCCGAGGCGATCATGGCGCGCAGATCGGCGGCCGGAACGTCGATCAGATCGAGGAAGTGCCGGACGCCGGTCATCCGGCCATCCCCGCCGTGCCGCTTTGCCCGTGCGCCCGGGCGAGCCGCGCCAAGGCGCGGTCGAGCCGCGCCACGCCTTCGGCCATCTCCTGCTCGCTGACGATAAGCGGCGGCAGCAGCCGGACGACGTTATCGCCGGCGCCTACCGTGAGCATGTTTTCGGCGCGCGTCGCATCGACCAATTCGGCCGCCGGAACCAGCATGCGCAACCCGATCAGGAGCCCTTCGCCGCGCACCTCGGCGACCAGCGTCGGATAGCGATCCTTGATCTCCGCCAACCGCTGCTTGAACAAAAGCGCGACGCGCTGCACGTGCTCGAAAAAGCCGGGCGCCAGCATCACGTCGAGCGTGGCATTAACCGCGCTCATCGCCAGCGGATTGCCGCCGAAAGTCGAGCCGTGGGTTCCGGCCGTCATACCCTTGGCGGCCTCATCGGTCGCCAGCACGGCGCCGACCGGAAAACCACCGCCGAGCGCTTTGGCGAGCGCCATCACGTCGGGCCTGACTCCGGTGCGTTGATAGGCGAACAGCTCGCCGGTGCGGCCCATGCCGCTCTGCACCTCGTCGAACACCAGGAGAAGACCGTGCTCATCGCACAATTCGCGCAGCGCCCGTAGGAACGACGGCTCGACGGTGCGCACGCCGCCCTCGCCCATCAGCGGCTCGATCATGATCGCCGCGGTCTCCTCGCCGACCACGCGTTTGACGGCATCGAGATCGGCAAACGGAACTTGATCGAAGCCTTCGACCGGCGGGCCGAAACCGTCGAGATATTTCTTCTGCCCGCCGGCGGCGAGCGTCGCCAACGTCCGGCCGTGGAATGCGCCTTCGAAGGTGACGATGCGATAGCGCTCCGGCGCGCCGTTCGCCGATTGATATTTGCGCGCGCACTTGATCGCGCCTTCCACCGCCTCGGCGCCGGAATTGCAGAAGAAAACCACGTCGGCGAAGCTCGCCGCGCACAGTCGCGCCGCGGCGCGCTCGGATTCCGGAATTTCGTAGAGATTGGAGACGTGCCATAGCTTCTGCGACTGCTCGGCGAGCGCCGCGACCAGATGCGGATGCGCATGGCCCAGCGCGTTGACTGCGACGCCCGAGGTAAAGTCGAGATAGCGCTCGCCGTTGGTCGCGACCAGCCATACGCCCTCGCCCCGTTCGAAGGCGAGGCGCACACGCGCAAAAGTGGGCATCAAATTCGATGTCACGGCTGAGCCTGTCAACGCTGCGCAGCAGCAATAGCGCAGTTCAAACGAAATGTGCCGCCTCTTTCGGGCGGCACCTCACCACATTCTATTTCGGCGCGCCGCACTGTCAACACAGGATAATTAGGCGTCGCGAACTCCGTTTGTACCCACTTCATCCACACGAATGCAGGAATATGTGGACTCATTTCGGACGAACTCTTGCGTCAGACTCCGGCCATATTGTAGCCTTTTGATTGTCAAGTACGACATATCGTGCGGCGGACAGTCTTCTAAAGCGTTGGCGTTCTGAGTACCTGCTGGGTGGCGAGACACGCCGCCTGGCCGGGTGGGGGATTCTCACACAAATCGGACCTGAAAAAGGAGTTTTCCCGCACATGCAAGGAGCATTAGGCATGTCGTGGACTGACGAGCGGGTCGAGCTGCTCAAGAAGCTTTGGTCGGACGGTCTTTCCGCGAGCCAGATTGCGGCCGAGCTCGGCGGCATTACGCGCAATGCCGTGATCGGCAAGGTGCATCGCCTTGGTCTGTCGGGCCGCGCCAAGAGCACGTCGAGCGCCTCGCCCCGTCCGCGCAAAGCGCGCGCGCCGTCGCATATGTTGCGCATCGGGCGCGCCGCGATCCGCGGCAATACCGCGCTGGCGCATGCCTATGAGATCGAGGTGGATGCCGAGCCGGAGCTGATCGACAACATCATCCCGATCGGCCAGCGCCGCACGCTCCTTGAACTGAACGAACAGACCTGCCGCTGGCCGGTTGGCGATCCCGGCAGCACTGAGTTCTTCTTCTGTGGCGGCAACGCGCTCGGCGGTCTGCCCTATTGCGCCTATCACTCGCGGGTGGCCTATCAGCCGGCCGGCGACCGGCGCCGGGATAAGCGCCCGCAGCGATAAAGCTTTCCGCGAATGAGCCTTCAGCTCGCTTTGCCAAGACGATCGTCTTTGACCAGACGATCGTCCTTGGCGACGCGCTCGTCCTTGCCGAACCGATCGTCGAGTGAGTAACCGGCGCCGCGTACGGTGCGGATCGGATCGGTGCCGTGGCCGCGATTGAGCGCCTTGCGCAGGCGGCCGACATGAACGTCGACGGTGCGCTCGTCGATATAGACGTCGCTGCCCCAGACGCCGTCGAGCAATTGCTCGCGCGAGAACACCCGGCCCGGGCGTTCCATCAGAAACTCGAGCAGACGGAACTCGGTCGGCCCCAGATCGACCGGACGGTTCGCGCGCGATACCCGCTTTTTCTCGCGGTCGAGCTCGAGGTCGCCGATCGAGAGCACCATGGCCACTCGTTCGGGGCTGGCGCGGCGCAAGAGTGCGCGCACCCGCGCCAATAACTCCGGCACCGAGAACGGCTTGACGATGTAGTCGTCGGCACCCGTGGCGAGCCCACGCACGCGTTCGCTCTCCTCGCCGCGCGCGGTCAGCATGATGATCGGCAACGCTTGCGTCTGCGGCCGCGCGCGCAGCCGGCGGCACAGCTCGATGCCTGAGAGGCCAGGCAGCATCCAGTCCAGCACGACGAGATCCGGGGCGGTTTCCTTGAGCCTTGTATCGGCATCGTCGCCTCTGGCGACGGCGTCCACCTCATAGCCTTCGGCTTCGAGGTTGTAGCGCAACAGCGTCGTCAGCGGCTCCTCGTCTTCCACGATCAGAATATTGGCACCCATCCAGGGCTCCTATTTCTGCAGCAAGCCTGCCGGGAAACTCGTGGTGTCACCCTTCGGACGCTGGTCGGTAATCGGACGGCCTTCGATCATATAATAGACCGTTTCGGCGATGTTGGTGGCATGGTCGCCGATGCGCTCAATGTCCTTGGCGCAGAACATCAAATGCATGCAGAAAGTTATGTTGCGCGGATCCTCCATCATATAAGTGAGGAGCTCGCGGAATAGCGACGTGCACATCGCATCGACTTCTTCGTCGCCGTTCCAGACCGCGAGCGCCGCCGCCAAGTCGCGGCTGGCGTAGGAGTCGAGCACCTGCTTGAGCTGCGCCAGGACCAGCGCCGACATGTGCTCGACGCCACGGATCAGCTTTTGCGGATAGAAGTCGCCGTCGAGCGCGACGACGCGCTTGCCGATATGCTTGGCATGGTCGCCGATGCGCTCGAGGTCATTGCACACCCGCATGGCGCTTACACATTCGCGCAGATCGATCGCCATCGGCTGCCGCCGCGCGATGGTGAGAATGGCTTTCTCCTCGACCTCGCGCTGCAAGGCGTCGATCGCCGGATCCATGGCGATGACGCGCTCGCCGAGTTCGACGTCGCGGTCGACCAGCGCCTGCACGGAATCGGCGATCTGCCGCTCGGCGAGGCCGCCCATCTCGGCAACCTTGCGGGTAATATCCTGCAGGTCGGTGTCGAACGCCTTGGCGGTATGATCGACTCGAGTCGTAGTGATTTCGGTCATTGGCTTTTGCCTGCGTCCTGGTCGGCGATCAGCCGAAGCGGCCGGTGATATAATCCTGGGTGCGCTGATCGTGCGGCGCGGTGAACATTTTGCTGGTCGAATCGTATTCGATCAGCTCGCCGAGATACATAAACGCGGTGAATTCCGACACGCGCGCCGCCTGCTGCATATTATGGGTGACGATCGCGATCGTATAGTCGTCGGTCAGCTCATCGATCAGCTCCTCGATCTTGGCGGTCGAAATCGGATCGAGCGCCGAGCAGGGCTCGTCGAACAGGATCACCTCGGGGCGCACGGCGACGGTACGGGCGATGCACAAGCGCTGTTGCTGACCGCCGGACAGGCTCTGGCCGTTGGCATTGAGCTTGTCTTTCACTTCTTCCCATAGGGCCGCACGCCGCAGCGAGGTCTCCACGCGCCCGTCGAGCTCGGATTTCGGCAGCCGCTCGTACAGCCTGATGCCGAATGCGATGTTCTCATAGATCGACATCGGGAACGGCGTCGGCTTTTGGAATACCATGCCGACGCGCGCGCGCAGCAGATTGAGATCCTGCTTGGGCGAAAGGATGTTGACGCCGTCGAACAACACTTCACCGGTGGCATGCTGCCGCGGATAAAGGTCGTACATCCGGTTGAGCACGCGCAATAAGGTCGATTTGCCGCAGCCCGACGGACCGATGAAGGCGGTGACCTTATTCTGGTAGAGCGGCAGGCTGATCGATTTCAGCGCCTTTGTCTGGCCGTAAAAAAAATTGAGATCGCGGATGGTGATCTTCTCCGCCAGACCCGTCCGGTCGATCGGGGCATGGCTGACGGGCGGAACACTAACGGAGGCTACGCTCATGCTCATGACTGTTTTCCCGATGGAACAAGGGTGCGCGCGGCGATGCTCAGGGCAAGCACCGCGAGCGTGATGATGAGGGCGCCGGTCCAGGCCAGCGCCTGCCAGTCGTGATAGGGGCTTAGCGCGAACTGGAAAATGACAACCGGCAGGCTGGAGATCGGCTGGTTGAGATCGGTGCTCCAGAATTGGTTGTTGAGAGAGGTAAACAACAGCGGCGCGGTTTCGCCGCTGATGCGGGCGACCGCCAGCAACACTCCGGTCACCATGCCGGCGCGCGCCGCGCGGTAGCCGATGCGCCTGATCGACAGCGAGCGTGGCAGGCCGATCGAGGTCGCCGCCTCGCGCAGCGAATTTGGCACCAGGGTCAGCATGTCTTCGGTGGTGCGCACGACCACCGGGATGACGAGCACGGCGAGCGCCACGCCACCGGCCCAGCCGGAGAAATGCCCCATTGGCGCGACCATGATTTCGTAGATAAACAGGCCGATGACGATGGACGGCGCGCTGAGCAGAATGTCGTTGATGAAGCGCACCACGCTGCTCAGCTTATCGTAGCGGCCGTATTCGGCCATGTAAGTGCCGGCCAGGATGCCGATCGGCGTGCCGATGGCCACGGCTATGATCGTAAGGATCAGGCTGCCGAAGATCGGGTTGAGCAGGCCGCCGGCCGAGCCGGGTGGCGGCGTCATTTGCGTGAACACCGCGAGCGACAAACCGCTGAAGCCCTTCAACAGCAGCGAGCCGAGGATGAGCGCCAGCCATCCTAGGCCGAGCGCAGTTGCGGTCAATGCAAGCACCGACGCCGCAGCGTTGCGATGTCGACGAACGGCGTAGCGAACATCCATGGCGTTATCCGATCCGGCGCTCGATGCGCATCAACAAATAGCGCGCTATCGCGAGCACGATGAATGTAATGACGAACAGGATCAATCCAAGCTCGATCAGAGCGGAAGTGTAGAGGTTGCCGACCGCCTCGGTGAACTCGTTGGCGATCGTCGCGGAGATGGTGGTGCCGGGCGCCAGCACCGATGCCGAGATACGGTGCGCGTTGCCGATGACGAAGGTGACCGCCATTGTCTCGCCCAGCGCCCGACCCAACGAGAGCATGATCCCGCCGATGACGCCCACTCTGGCAAAGGGCAGCACGACGTTGCGCACCACTTCCCAGGTCGTGCAGCCGACGCCGTAGGCCGCTTCCTTGAGCACGCCCGGCACCGCTTCGAAGACGTCACGTGTGATCGCGGTGACAAACGGCAGTACCATTATGGCGAGGATCAATCCCGAAGTGAGCACGCCGATGCCATAGGGCGGCCCGGCGAACAGCAATCCGATGCCTGGCAGGTCGCCGAGCGTATCAATCAGGAACGGCTGTAGCGTTTGCTGGAGGAACGGAGCGAATACGAACAAGCCCCAGATGCCGTATATGATGCTCGGAATCCCGGCGAGCAGCTCGATGGCGATACCGATAGGCCGGCGCAGAATTGGCGGGCACAGCTCGGTGAGAAAGAAGGCGATCATCAAGCCGACCGGCACCGCGATCAACATGGCGATGAGCGAAGTGAGGATCGTGCCGTAGATCGCCGGTAGGGCGCCGAAGACTTCGGTGACCGGGTTCCAACTCTGGACCAGCAGAAAGCCAAAGCCGAAAGCTTTTATCGCAGGAATAGACCCGAGGATGAGCGAAACCATAACGCCGCTCAAGAGTAGCAAAACCCCGATCGCGGCAGCGCGCGTCAAATGGCGAAATATGGAATCGTCGAGCCGAAGCCGATCAAGCACCTTGCTCCGTGCACCGGCTCCGGCCGTGATCGCTAACCGCTCTGAAAGCACGACATCAACCACTGACTGCCTCCGCGCAAGTTACGCTGGGTCCGCCTTTGTCGTCCACATCGCGAAGCTTTAGGGCGACCGACGACGAACTAGGATTAAGACGAGGCAAATGGGAAAAGGCGCCACGGGGCGCCTTTTCCGGCTTCATTAATGCTAGAAATTGGTACCTGCGCCTTTGATTTTTTCTTTCCAGCTCTTTTCGATCAGCGCCACGACGTTATCCGGCATTGGAACATAGTCGAGGTCGGTGGCCATTTTCTGTCCGTTCTTGTAGCCCCAATCAAAGAATTTGAGGGCAGCCGCCGAGTCGGCCTCATTGACCGGGGTGGATTGCATCAGGATGAACGTCGAGCCGGCAACCGGCCACGAGGTGGCGCCGGGCGCGTTCGTGATGATGACATGGAAATCCGGCGCACTCGTCCAATCGGCGCCGGCAGCGGCGGCCTGGAATGCCGCCGCTGTCGGAGCGACGGTCTTGCCCGCAGCGTTGATCATCCTGGCATAGTTCAAGTTGTTCTGCATGGCGTAGGCGTATTCGACATAGCCAAGCGCGCCAACAATCTGCCCTGCTTGGTTGGAAACACCCTCACTACCCTTGGCGCCGATGCCGACCGGCCATTCGACCGCGGTATTCTCACCGACCTTGCTCTTCCACTCTGGGCTGACCTTGGAGAGATAGTTTGTCCAGATAAAGGTGGTGCCCGAACCGTCCGAGCGGTGCACGACGGCAATCGCGGTGCTGGGCAGCTTGACGGTGGGATTGAGCTTCGCAATCGCCGGATCGTTCCATTTCGTGATCTCGCCGAGGAAGATTTTGGCGATAGTCGGGCCATCGAGAACGAGTTCGCCCGGCTTGATGCCCGGCAAATTCACCAGCGGAACGACCGCGCCGCTGACGATCGGAAACTGAACGAAGTTATTCTTGGCGACATTCTCCGGCGGCAGTGGCATGTCGGAAGCGCCGAAGGTGACGGTCTTGTTGGTAATTTGCTGGATGCCGCCGCCCGAACCGATCGACTGATAGTTAAGACCTATCCCGGTGTCTTTTTTATACGTGTCCGCCCATTTGGCGAGTACGGGATACACGAACGTGGACCCGGCGCCGGTGAGGTCGGCGGCGGATGCCGGAAGCACCGTAGCCGCAAGCATGCCGGCGACGGCGAGCGATGTCAGATGTTTCACGATTTCTCTCCTGTGAGTGGAAATTCAGGCAAAATAAGTTGCCGACCCAATTCCGATCGGTGTCGGGTTGACGTCCCTGACTGGGCGATTCAGCTCGATTGCCGCTCTTTAGAAACCCGCTGCCTTGGGACCGCGGCTAAGCACGGCTTACCAATGGCGGTGGCATGGTTAGGTTCGGCGCATAAATCTTCTATGAGAGTGGCATGACACTCAGATGACAAAATAACTTATTGAATTTGATGATATTTTACCGCTGGCGCAGCGGAACGGCAGTGGGAAGGTGAATAGTAAAGGTGGCGCCGGCGCCGGGCGCGCTGTCGATTGTCAGCCGGCCGCGATGCCGGTTGAGAATGTGTTTGACCAATGCCAGGCCGAGGCCGGTGCCGCCTTGAGCGCGGCTCTCGGTGACGTCCACGCGATAAAAGCGCTCGGTCAGCCGGGGCAAATGCTCGGGCGCGATGCCCGGGCCATAATCGCGCACGCTGACTAGCGCTTCTGGCTCGCCCTCGGCCGAAGCTCCGGGCCCGATCTTGATGTCGACGCGGCGGCCGGCCGCACCGTATTTGAGCGCGTTCTCGACGAGGTTCTCGAAAATGCGGACCAGTTCGTCGTGATCGCCAAGTACCGGCAGCGCATTCGCGCCGTCAACGTGAACGGTAACGCCACGGTCGCGCGCCAGCGTTTCCAGCCCATCGACGACCTGGCGGACGATCGGCACGAGATCGACCGGCGTATCGGGACGCCGATGCGCATTGAGTTCGATGCGCGACAGCGACAACAGATCATCGATCAGACGCGCCATGCGGCGCGCCTGCTCCTGCATGATGGCCAGAAAGCGTGTCCGCGCTTTGGCGTCGTCGCGGGCCGAACCTTGCAGCGTCTCGATAAAGCCGAGCAGCGCGGCGAGCGGCGTGCGTAATTCGTGGCTGGCATTGGCGACGAAGTCGGCGCGCATCTCCTCGACCCGGCGCAGCGGCGTGAGGTCGTGAAAGGTGATCAGCACAAAATCGGGCTGCGTTGCGTCCGACGCACGTTTGACCGGCATCACGACCGTTTCGAACCAGCGGTCGATCGGCACGCGCTCGGAATAGACGACGCGCTGCTCTTCGCCCTCCGCCGCCGCGCGGCCGATGGCCTCGATCAATTCAGGCATTCGCAGCGCGAACGCGACCGGTTCACCTTGCCGCAACGCCGGCGCCAGCGCGCGGGCGCGCTCGTTGAGCGCCAGCACGCGACCGTCGCGGTCGAGAGCGACGACCGGATCCGGCAGGCCGGCGACCAAGGCCCGCAGCAGATCGTCGCCGCGCTCCAAAATAGCGACGGGGCGCGCCAGTCGCTCGTTCTTCTCAGCCGCACGCATCGACACCAGAGCCGCCGCGGCGACAATAGCAAAGCCGGCAATCGCATAGGCCGCGGCGAGCGTGCCTGCTGCAGCCAATCCCGCAAACACAATCGCTGTCGCCGCAATGACCAGCAGCGCCCCCCGATGCGGTCTCGTTGCAAGCAGTCCTCGATCCTCATTAAGGCTCATCGGGCAAGCTCATAGGCAAACGCTGCGCATCCAGCTTCGGGGCCCAGTTAGGCTTGCGGATCGGGGCGACCGATTGAACCCATTCGCCTGCTCCGGCCGCCGTCGGCGTCGACTGAGCGATACGGCGGACAGCGCAGCGGGACAAGCAGCTGGATATTCGTCGTTCCGCCGACTCTCACATGGCTGTAGGGCATGCCGTGAGAATCCGCCTCGCTGCCACTCATTGAATTGCGCGCAGGCTGGGTCTGAAGAGACTTTTGGTCGCGCCGTCGGGGGAGATAGTATTGATTCCATTCGATAACTCTTGCTTGAGCCGTGGTTTCGGCCTGTCCGCCGAAGAACCGCCGTGCGACCGTCACCAAACTGAAATAATAAGATTTCTACGAATGCGCGCGCCGGACTCTTGGGCGACGACGGCCCGCGAAAGAATCCCACTATAGCAGGAGGTACTGCATGCGAACGCACCTCGTTGCAGCCATAGCAGCTGCAACCGTCTCGCTCACAATGAGCGCACATGCCGCCAGCCTAACCGGCGCCGGCGGAACCGCAATTTACCCGGTCCTGTCCAAGTGGGCGGACACCTACGCCAAGGAAGAAGGCGACACCGTCAACTATCAGGCCATCGGTTCCGGCGGCGGCATCAAGCAGATCGAATCGGGCACAGTTCTGTTCGCCAATACCGACATGCCGCTGATGCCTGATGACGTCGCCAAGAACAATCTGGTGCAGTTCCCGCAAGTGATCATCTCGATCACCCCGGTCGTGCACCTTGCCGGCATCAAGGCAGGCGAGCTTGTATTCGACGGCCCGACGCTGGCCGACGTCTATCTCGGCAAGATCAAGGAATGGGACGATCCAGCGATCAAAAAGCTCAATCCGAACGTCACGCTGCCACATCAGGCGATCACCACGGTGCATCGTTCCGACGGCTCCGGCACCACCTTCAACTTCACGGACTATCTGTCGAAGGTCGGCCCGGACTGGAAGAGCCAAGTCGGCGAAGGCACCGCGGTCAACTGGCCGAACGGCGTCGGCGGCAAAGGCAATCCCGGCGTCGCCTCCTACGTTCAGCAAGTCGACGGCGCCATCGGCTATGTCGAATACGCCTACGTGATGAAGAACAAGCTGACCTATACGGAGATGGTCAACAAGTCCGGCAAGCGTCTGGCGCCGACCATGGAAGCATTCCAGGCCGCGGCGGCGAATGCCGACTTCACCAAGGTGAAGGATTTCTATCTGATCCTGACCGACCAAGCCGGCGACAAGAGCTGGCCGATCACCGCGGCGACTTACATGCTGCTGCGCAAGGACAGCGCGCCGGACCAGAACCATCTGGCGCTCAAGTTCCTCGATTGGGCGTTGAAGAAGGGCCAGGACCAGGCCAAGGCGCTCGATTACGTTCCGCTGCCTGACGACGTGGTCAAGCAGATCGAGGACCATTGGTCCAAGGAAATTCCCAGCGCATGGAAAACCGCTGAGAAGTAACGATACGCCTTCAAGTTTGCCTCGGGGCCGGATGAAAATCCGGCCTCTTTTTTATCCGCTTTACGACGCGTCTGGTTTTTCCCGAAGCCGTGCCTTCGCCATCCGCCGCGGCGATGCGTGAGATATGCGCCGCGCGGTGCGGCTAAGGAAGGTTTCCCGGGCCGCCAACAGGCCGAGCGCGAGCACGAAGGGAACGATGTAATACAACAGCCGGAACAGCAGCAGGCCGGCCAGCAGATCGCCCTTGTCGAACTGCCACAGCGCGACCAGCATGGCGGCGTCGAATACGCCAAGGCCGCCGGGCGCGTGGCTGGCAAAGCCGAGCAGCGTTGCGGCGACGAAAATCACCGCGACCGTGACGAAGCCGACGTGAGGATCGTCCGGCACCAGCATGTACATGGCGGCTGCGCAGCAGGCGAGATCGACAATGCCGATGGCGATCTGGACGAGCGTCAGCGGGCCGCCGGGCAGCTGCACCTGCCAGCCATCGCGGCCGATGACCCGCGGCTTGACCCAGACCCAGGCAACATAGGCGGCCAACAGCGCGAGAATGACCAGCGCGATGACGCGGTTGGCCCAGAGCGGCAGCTGATCGAGCGCACGAGCTGCCTGCGGCGCGTCGAGAATGCCCAAGCCGAGCACGGTGGCGTTGCCGAGCCAGAACGTCAGCCCGGCGACAAAGCAGATTTTGGTGACCTCGATGACGGAAAGGCCGCAGCCGGAATAAATGCGATAGCGCACCGCGCCGCCGGAAAACACGCTGGCGCCGACATTGTGTCCGATCGCATAGCTGGTGAAGCCGCCGAGCGCGGCGATGCGATACGGTATCTCGTTGCACCCGATCGTGCGCAGCGCGAACAGATCGTAAAACGTCAAAGTCAAATAGCCGGCGGCGACGAACACTCCGGCGATAATAAGCGTCCGCCAATCGGTCGCTTTCAGCGCGCGCAGGAGCTCGTCGATGTCGAGGTCGTGCAGGATGTGATAGAGCACCACAACCGCGACCAGGATGATGGTCAGGCTGAGCGCGAAGCCGATCCGGCTCCAACCGATCTTGCTTTCCAGGAAGCGCATGCCGCGGCGCAACCGCGTCATCATGCCGCGCTCCGGACCGGTCGTTTGCGCATCCATAGCGAATCCCGTTTCGCCTAACAGCCCGCGAACCGCCAGCCCACCAGCGCGAACCGGCCCCCACTAGCAGATGTCATAAGCCGGCGCGAGTGCAGAAGGGTCTCACCCACTTTGTGGCAGGTAGCGGTGAACATCGGCTATTCGCGCGTTTCCAGTTCTCCCGCTGTAAAGAACTCTCTGAGCTCCTTGTAGGTTTCCTCCGGCGCTTCCTCCGAAAGGTAATGGCCGCACGGCAGTGCTTTGGCGCCGCGGATGTCGGTCGCGTAGCGCTGCCAGATTTCGCCCGGACCAGGCTTGTGATTGCGGCCGACGCCGCCGGTCGCGCCCCACAGCAGCAGCACCGGACAGGCGATCTTGCGCCCGGCGTCGAAATCCTTGGTGTCCATGGCGAAGTCGATGGTTTCGGTGGCGCGGTAATCCTCGCACATGGCGTGCACGGTCGCCGGATTGCGCATATAGCGCTTGTATTCGGCAAGCGCCCGCGGATCGAAGAAGCTCAAGCCCTGTTCGGTCTTGGCAAGCTTCTTCTCGATGAAGAAATCCGGATCGGCGCTCATCAGGTGCTCGGGAAAATCGTAAGGCTGGATCATGAAGAACCAGTGCCACGAGAAGGTCGCCCAGGCTTTGGTCATGTTATTGAACAGATGGTGCTGCGGGATGATGTCGAGGATCGCCGCGCGGGCGACCTTGTCCGGATGATCGAGGCACATCCGGTGCAACACACGGGCGCCGCGGTCGTGGCCGGCGGCATAGAAACGGCTATAGCCAAGCGCGGCCATCACCTCGATCTGGTCCTGCGCCATGGCGCGGAACGAATAGTTGGAATGCTTCTCGCCGCCCGGCGGCTTTTCCGAATCGCCATAGCCGCGCAGATCGGTGGCGATGACGGTGAATTCCTCCGCCAGCCGCGGCGCGAATTTTTGCCACGACAGATGACTGAACGGATTGCCGTGCAGCAGCAACAGCGGCGGCCCTTTGCCGCCATGCAACGTCACGATGCGGGCGCCGGACGTCTTGATTTCCGTGCGGGTGAAGTTCTCGAACATTCAACCTCCCTGTTCTTTTTCGTCGGCCGATGATCCCGTAAACTCAGCAGGCTGGCAACATCGCATCCGCTTGCGATAAACTCGCCACTTGGATGTCGCCGAAACAAGCAGAATCGGGGAGTGAAATGCCGACAGACATCGATGCGCAATCGGGCTGCCGCCTGCCGCTGCGCAAGCGGGAGGATTTGGACGAGGTCGGCCGTCGCGCCTATGACCGCGCCAATACGCCGGGCAAGACGATTGTCGGCTTGCGCGGTCCGGCGGGCATTCATCTCTACAGCACCAAGACCGTCGACGCGCACACGACCACCAACCACTATTTGCGCCACGAAGCCGGCTTCGATCCCAAAGTGCGCGAAGTCGCGATCCTCACGGTGGCGCGCGAGATGGACAGCCGGTTCGAATGGGCGGCGCATGAGCCCGAAGCGCTGCAGGTCGGCGTTCCGCAGAATGTCGTCGACGTGATCAAGTATCGTAAGAGCACGGACGGCTTGAGCGAGCTCGACGCTGCGATCGTCGAATTCGGCCGCCAGGCGGTCGGCAAGCATAAAGTGGATTCCGCGGCGTTCGCGCGGCTGAAAGCGCTGTTCGCGCCGGAGCAGCTTGTCGATCTGGTTCTGCTGATGGGCAATTACGCCGGCACCGCAATCCTGCTCGCGGCTTTTGACATGCAGGTTGCGGAAGGCAGGCCGCTGCTGCCGGTGGAGTAATCATTTCTTTTTCTTATCCAGCCCCAGCTCGCTCCAGCGCGCTTTGGCGGCGGCGATATCTTCCGGCGTCGGCCATACCATCGGCGGGAAACGCGCGCCGCCCAATTCCGGATCGGGGTCGTAGTCGAGATTCATGGTGGCGTCGATCAGCACCCGATTCCACTTGCCGGTGCCGTACAGCGACGTATTGCGGTCGCGCTTGCGGGTCGACGGATCGAGCCCGAGCCCGAACGTCGCCGGCATGATGACGATGTCGTCCTCACCGGCATTGACCCGATAGGCGATGGCCCAATCGACCGCGGCGTAATCGTGGATGTCGATGTCGTCGTCGACCACGGTGACGTGCTTGTAGCGGACGTGGCCGGCGGACGAGCCCCACAGCGCGTTGGCGACCTGCTTGGCTTGGCCGCGATAGCTCTGCTTGATCTGCACCAGGATGTTGACGCCGGCCTGCACCGGCGGACACCACACGTCGGTGATGCCCGGCACGCCGGCGCGGTCAAGCACATTCCAGGCGGTTGCCGCGCGCATGATCGACGAGCACGTGCCGTTCTCGGAGAAGCAGCCGGGCATCGAGCCTTCGATGGTGCCGCGGAAGATCGGCTTGTTGCGATGGGTGATGCAGGTGACGCGGATAGCCGGTTTCGGCGACCGATCGCCGGCGATGTAGCCGGTGACTTCGGCGAACGGGCCTTCCATCACATAGCTTTCGGGATCGAGGCCGAGATAGCCTTCGATTACGATCTCGGCGGTGGCCGGCACCTGCAGATCGACCGTCTCGCATTGCACGAGATCCACCGGCGCGCCGCGCACCGCACCGATCACATCGTATTCGCAAAGGCCCTTCGGCACCGGCGAGCCGGCGACAAAGCCGAGCGAAGGCTCCCAGCCGATCGCGACCGCGATCGGCATTTCCTTGTGGCCCTTCTGCTGCCAGGCGGTGACGTGATGGCCGATGTGCTGGGCGCGCCACATCAGGATCGGAATCAGATTCTTGCCGCCGACCATGCCGCGATAGATGCCGACATTCATCACGCCAGAGTCGGGATCCTTGGTGACGACGCCGCCGTACGTCATGATGTAGCGGCCGCCGTCGGCGCGATTCCATTGCGGCACCGGGAATTCGAGAAGATCGACGTCGTCGCCTTTGACGATGTTCTCCTTGACCGGCCCGGTCTTCACCACGTTCGGCGGCACGCTGCCGGTGAGGAGCGTGCGGCCGATCTTGACGAGCTCGCGCTCATGCGTGTCGGGCGGTAGCCCGAGCATCATGGCGACGCGGCGCGCGCTCGACAGGCCGCCGGTGAACACCTGGCGGCAGCGGGCATTGGCGCCGTAATCGCGGATAGTGTTGAACAGCAGCGCCGGCCCGGTGCCGGCGCCTTGCGCCAGCCGCGCGATGGTGCCGAGCTCGATATTCCAATCGACCTCGGCGTCGATCTGCTGCAATTCGTCGGCGCCCTCGAGCGCCTTCATCCAGCCGCGCATATCGCCAAACGCGACCGGCTTTCGTTCTGTGCTCATTGATAATCCCGGTGATTGAGCGTGATCCCGAAAAGTGAAAACCGGTTTTCGGAAAAGATCATGCTCCAATGAAACATCTAGGGCGTTTTGCGCTGGTCGTCATCGGTCTGTCAATCATGCTTCCTCGCTTGCGCAGAGCGGACAAGCGATCGCGTTCTCGCGGCGCATGCGCGCCCGAGTTTTGTCATTGCTCAAGAGGTCGCCCTCATACGTCCTGACGTTGTCGTTAGGGGTCCCCTGGACGACTATCTCCGGGTCGATTACGCGCGGCTGGGCGCCCGAAAGCGGCAGTGGCGGCGTGTTCGGTGAGTCCACGCTCCGGCCAAGCGACCATGATGTTCACAGCGGCCGATCTGCGGTACCTTCGTGCAGCCGCACAGCGCCCGGCCTATTCGCTGACCAGGAAAGACCACGATGACCAACGGCAGTACGCTTTCGCTTCCCGAACTCGAAGACCGCATCGCCATTGTGCGCGACAATATCCGGCAGCTGATAGAGCAGGCGGCTGCCTTCTCGGGCGCCGCGGATGAAGACCGCAACGCCGATCGCCTGGCGGAGCAAAATGAAGAGCTGGAGCGACTGACCAAGCAGCGCGACGCGCTATTGAAGAAATAGCCTCCGGGCGCGGCTAAGCTTCGGTACTTACCCTCACCCGCGTCGCTTCGCTCGCGTCCTCCCCCGTAAACGGGGGAGGGAAATCAAGATTCACTCGGCATGCAGGCCGGCGTCCTGAATCACCTTCGACCACGTCGCCATTTCCGACTTGAAGAACGCCTCGCATTCCTGCGGCGAATTGCCGATGCCCACATAGGCCATGGCCGCAAGCTTCGCTTTGATGTCCGGCTGCGCGAGGCCGGCGACGATCAGGCCGTTAAGCTTGGCGATGATATCCTTCGGCGTGCCCGCCGGCGCCACCACCGCGGTCCAGGTCGCTCCCACTACTTCGGGGAAGCCGGCCTCCGCCATGGTCGGGATGTCGGGCAGCGTCGGCGCGCGTTCCTTCCCGGTCACGGCGAGGGCGCGCAATCCGCCGCTCTTGATCAGCGGCAGTGCCGGCGCCAGCGCGCCGAACGAGATCGGCGTATGCCCGCCGACCGTCGCTTCGACCGCCGGCTCGCCGCCGCCGAACGGCACGTGCACGAGGTCGAGCTTCAGCGCATGCGCAAACAGCGAGCCGACCAGTTGCGGCGGCGTGCCGGTGCCGGGCGACGCGAAGCTGAATTTGCCGGGCTCCGAGCGGATCAGATCGACCAGCTCCTTGACCGTGTGCGCCGGCACCGACGGACTGACCGCGAGCACCACCGGCGTCGAGGAACCGAGCGTGACCGCCTCAAAGTCCTTCAGCGGATCGTAGCCGGCATGACTGAACAGATACGGGTTGTTGGTGATGTTGCCGCCCGTGACCAGAAACGTGTAGCCGTCCGGCGCCGATTGCGCCGCGCGCACCGCGCCGACATTGCCGCCGGCGCCGGGTACGTTCTCGATAAAGAAATTCTTGCCGGTTTGCTGGGTCAAGCTTTGCGCGATCAGCCGGGCGAACAGGTCGGTCGGGCCGCCGGGCGCGAAACCGACGATCATTTTTACTGGCCGGACCGGCCAGTCGTCGGCTCGCGCCGTATTCGCGGCCATGCTGGTGGCCGCGGCCGCAATGAAGCAAGCCGCCGCAACGATATATTTTTTCATGTTATGTCCCCTCCCCAACGCCTGTGCGTTACCTCAGCTTATAAAGTGCATGCCGCCGGTTGCGGGTAAACGGCCGCACCTGACTGGGCCAGCGTCCCGCTTCGCCCGCCTTGGCCCATTCGGGGCTCACTAAGACATCCGGGCCGTCGATCTCATAGACCGCGCTATAGCGCGGACCGTCATGCGGAACGCGCTTGTCCTCGCCGCCAAGGCTGATCGCGAATGGCTCGCCCTCCATGCGCGCAACCGCGTGCACGCCCGGCACCTTCAGCAGGTTGGGCACGTGCTCGGTGTCGTAGACCTCGTTGAACAGCGCCTCCTTGTCGGGGTCGACATCCATCGAGGCGACGAACAGGTATTTTGATTTGATCGGCATGGCACACCATTTGTTTTGAGTAGCCCGGATGAGCGCAGCGACATCCGGGTCAGAACGGCCGGTCGCCGAGAATCGTGCAGCGGCGCATCACGCGCTTCAAACGGGCTTCGTCGAAGCCGGTGGCGCGATGCAACAGACAGCGGTTGTCCCAGACGATGCACTGGCGCGGCGACCAGCGATGGCTATAGACGCGCGCCGGCGGCGTGATAGTCTCGTTCAATTCCTCGATCAGCGCGCGGCCCGCGTCGTAAGCCATGCCGTCGATGGATTCGGCATGATCGCCGAGGAAAATCGCCTTGCGCCCGGTGTCGGGATGGCTGCGCACGATCGGATGCGCGATCGGCGGCACCTTGGCTTTTTGCTCCGCCGTCAGCGGCGCTTCGCCGTGACGGCGCGTGCGCGAAAAGTCGAAATTGTGGACCGCGCGCCGGCCTTCAATCCGAGCCTTCATCGTGGCAGGGAGTAAATCGTAAGCCGAATACATGTCGGCGAATTGGGTTTCGCCACCCACCGCCGGCACGATTTCCGAATACATCATGGTGGCCTGCCCGGTGCGCTCGCGCCACGAGCCGTCGGTGTGCCAAAACAGCGTGCCTTTGTCCGGATGCTTGCCGCTCGGATTGCCCGCCGCGTCGAGGTTGGACAGGAAGTAGATCTCCGGATGGTCCTTGGTGCCGTAATGCTCGCTGAGCACGTGGACCTGCACCTCGCCGAAATTGCGCGCGAAGGCGACTTGCGTCGCCTGCGGCAGGTCGACGTCGCGGAACAGAATGAGCTGATATTCGAGAAAGGCCTCGTAGACCTTGGCGAACAGCGCCGGCGATAGCGCCTGTTCGAGCGTGATGCCGGCGATTTCGCAGCCGAGCATCGGATGCAGCGGCCTGACCTGGAACGGCCAATCGCGCGCCGCGCCTTGCGGCTTGAGCTGGGCCTGCGCCATGACGTCCTCCCCGGACAATTTTGACGATTATGGCCGCCCTCGCGCCCGCTTCCTAGCGCCTCCTGCCACCTCCTCGCCGCCGAAAGTCGACGCTACTCCGCGATCCCGAATGCATGAATGTTGACGCCGTCCCCTGTAAACGGACCGCCGGAGCCGCCTGTTCGGCAGGGAGATCTCCCGCCGCGTTAACCATTGAAGGCAATTTCCAAGGCATTTCGTCCCCAGAATGCCACGGAGTCGCCCATTTACGGCCTCTTAAGATTAGCATTGCATTGAGGATTAGCGTTGCATTCTCGCATCAGGGGTCACGGGTGGTGAGGGACAGATGACGACGGCGAAACGGGGTTCGCGGGCATTCAATCTCTTTAAGCGGGCGCGATCGGGTGGCGTCCCACGGTCGCGGCGCACCGCGGCTTCCCTCTAAGCAATCTCAGCAGCGTAACGCACAGCCATGACGTTTGTGGCCGCGCCGCGTTCCGGCGTCACTACATACGACCATCGCCACGCCTCGGTCGGCGTCGATTATCGCCGCGCGTTTCGCCGCGCCGGCGTGGGTATTGGCACCTTGACCGCAGCGAGCGGTACAGCCGGCGCGGTCACGCTGACCGCCGCTTGGATGATCGCCGCGGCGATCAGCGGCGCGCGGCATCCGCCCGGTCTGCCGGCTGTCCAGGACAAAATTGCGCTGAGCCCGCCGAGCGACGGATTGGCCGGACGGATGATTGCGGATTTCGATGCCGTCGCCGGCGCAGCCGCCAAACTCTCCCGCACTTCTCCCTCGCCGGAAGCGGAGCATGCCAAGGCCGCGAGGCTCGACGCGCCATTGCGCCGCGTGCCGTTCCCGCGCGCCCGGTTCGCCGCCGTGCACGCGGATGAGGGTGCCAAGGAAGAGGCGATGCTGGAATCGATGGCGCCCGCTGGAAACATCAGCGCACCGGCGCAGTCCTCAGCGACCCTGCCTTCGGGCTATGTGGCCGCGGCATTCGATCTGTTCGATCCGCAGCCGACGGTTGCCGCTGGTCTTTCCGTGATGCCGCGGGTCGTCCCGCAGCAGCAGCCGGCGCGCGTCGCCGCCCAAGTTAACCCGGCGCCGTCACCGGTGCGGCAGTCCGACAGCACGCACGTGGCAGCGCCGCTGGAACTCGCTTATGCCGACGCAGCACCGACATTGCCGCCGGTCGCGGACGCACCACCGGCGCAGCGTTCGGCGCTGACCGGCTTCCTGCACAAGCTGTTCGGCCGGCAGCTCGCCAGCGCCAATCCGGATGTCGCGCCGACCGTCGGTAGCCACACCGCGGTCTACAACATCGAAGCGCGTACGGTCTATATGCCCGATGGCGAAAGGCTTGAAGCGCATTCGGGGCTCGGCGCCCTGATGGACGATCCGCGCTATGCGAGCAGAAAAGATCGCGGTCCGACGCCGCCCAATGTCTATGATCTCGTGCTGCGCGAAGGCTCTTTCCACGGCGTGCAGGCGATCCGGCTCAAACCGGAGAACGACGACAAGATGTTCGGCCGCGCCGGCATCCTGGCGCATCCTTACATGCTCGGCGCCTCGGGCCAGTCATTCGGCTGCGTGTCGTTCAAGGACTATCCGCAGTTCCTGAAGGCGTTCGAAGGCGGCGAGGTCAACCGGCTCGTCGTGGTGCCCTCGCGCGGCGATTATCCGCGCTACGCCGCGAACGATTGATTACCTGAACCGTTCGGACGGCGGCGCGATCTCGGTGACGAGATCGCGGATCAGCTTCTTATTGGGCAGCGGCGTGAGCGTCATTTGGCGCGGCTCGATGCGGGCGGTGCAAGCATAGACCGTCTCGCCGTCGAGCTGCATCATGCATTCCTTGCAGGCATTGGCGTTGATGCAGGAGTAGCGCACCGCGAGCGACGGATCCTTGTTGATACGCAGCCAGCGCAAGCCGTCGAGCACCGATTGGCCCTCTTCGAACGGCACGTCGTGGCTTTCGAAATGGCCGGTGTCGCGCGCATCGCCGCGCCAGATTTTCAGCGTGGCGATCGATTTCGAGTTGCGGCTCATGCCATCGCCTCGGCCGGCGCGCCGGAGATGTGAACCGTGCCATCGCGCCAATCCACGCCTTGATGCACCTGCCATTGCGGCAGTATCGCGGGAAAATCCTCGCGCTGATGCGCACCGCGGCTTTCGCTACGATTGAGCGCGGATTGCGCGACCGCCTGTGCCACGGCGATCATGTTGCGCAGATCGAACCAGTCGAGCTGCTGCAGATCGAAAGCGGCGGCGGAACCCGCCGGCCGCTCGCCCAGCTCTTCTTTGAGCGCGGCAATGCCGGACAGCGCGCGGCGCAGTTTTGCGCCGGTGCGGAACGGCCCGACGTCGTCGGCCATGACGGCTTGCAGGCGCGCGATCATCGCCGCCGTGTTCGGAGCATTGCGACCGGACGCCTGCGCGCCCACCAGATCGAGCGCGGCGCGGCAGTCCTGCGGACACAATTTTTGCCGTTGCGCCGCGTGTGCGGCGGCGCTCCGCCCGGCGCGGCGGCCGAACACCAAAGCTTCGGTGATGGCGTTGCCGGACAGCCGATTGGCGCCGTTGGCGCCGCCGACGACTTCGCCGGCCACATAGAGGCCAGCCCGGTCGCTCATCATGCGCGCGTCGGCCTTCACGCCTCCCATGTGATAATGCGCGATCGGCGCGACTTCGACCGGCATTTTGGTCAGATCGATGCCGTTGTCCGCCAGCCGATCGATCACCGGCCCGAATGCCTCGCGCAACGCCGCCGCACCGCAATGCTCGAACGACAGATAGGCGCCGCCATGCGGCGAGCCGCGGCCGGCCTCGACTTCCTTGGTGATGGCGTAGGTCGCCAGATCTCGGGTGAGCACGTATTTGCCGTCCTCGTCGGAACCGTATTTGGAGGTGAATTCTTCTTTCGCCCCGTTGAGCAGCCGGCCGCCGAGCTTATAGCGGAACGGATCCCACATAATCGGGTCCATGCCGACGAGCCGCGGCGCCAGATGCCCGATCGGAAAGAATTGGACGAATTCCATATCGATCAGGGAAGCGCCGGCGCGCAAGGCGAGCGCATAGCCGTCGCCGCCCATATTGGCCGAGGCGCTGTTGCGGCGGTAAAGCCGCGTCAGCCCGCCGGTCGCCAGGATGGTCGCCTTGGCCGCAATGACGACCGGCACGCCGGAGCCGAGATGATAGGCGACCGCACCGGTGACCTCGCCGCCGCCGACCGCGAGATCGATGATGCACAGATCGCCGGCTTTGCGGATCGACGGGTTGCGCGCCAGATGCACGCGCAGCGTCTTCGATACCGCCGGCCCGGTATTGATGAAATCGACATAAACGCAGCGCGGCCGATCGTGGCCGGGCGCCTGCGTCGCGGTGATGTGTCCGTCTTTGCGCGCCCAGCCGACGCCCCAGGCATCGAGCTCGCGAATGCAGTCCGGCGCATCCTCGCAGAGCAGCTCGGCCAGCGTCTCGTCGCACAGCCCGCGGCCGGCGGCGATGGTGTCGGCGTAATGATGGCTCGGATCGTCCGGCGTCTCTTCGCCGAGCGCGACCGCGACCGTCATCTGCGCCATGACGGTGGCGCCGCCGCGCCCGATCAGGCTGCGGTCGGCAAGCAGCACCTGCGCGCCGCGCCGTGCCGCTTCGATCGCCGCATACATGCCCGCGGCGCCGGAGCCGATGACCAGCACATCGGTCTCGACGGAAACGGGCTCCGGCGCGCCCGTCACGGCGCGGTTGCCGCCGGCGCGGCGAAGGCCGCCGCAAGCCGCGCGGCGAATTGCCGTTCCATTTCCTTCGCCTTGGAGCGGAGCACCGGCTGGCCGAGACTGCCGAGCTTGCCGGTCAAAGCCGTCTCGACTTCGTAGTCGATCCTGGTCTGGTCGCCGAGTTCCGTGAGCCGCGTCAGCGCGCTTGCGGTCAGCCGGCCGACGATGCCGAGCGGGGTGCCTTCGACCTTGGCTTCGATCTCGCGCGGCGGCTCGGCGCGCGTAACCTGCACCGTCACCTTGAACTTGAATTTCATGTAGGCGACCTTGGTCTCGAACACCGCCGCATAAGTATCGGGCGCGGTCTCGGCGAGCTCGCTCACGCCGTCGACGCAAGACGCAAAGAAGCGCGCATCGCGCACCTTCTCGTAGACCTGCGCGCGCGGTGCTTGGACCGTCAGCTCTCCGGAAAACTTCATGCGCTGTTCCGCCTTGGATGCGCGCTCAGGCGCGCAGCGCCGTCAGCATATCTTTGATATATTCGTCGGCGCTGGAAATCACGAGCATCATGGCGTGCGGCCGCAATTGGGCCAGCATCTTCGACAGCGTCTCGTCGCTCGATCCGGCGCCGCCGAGGATCAACGCCGTCGTCATCACGTGCTTGACGCTGCAGGCTTCACCGATGAGGCTTGCCGCCGCCGCGCTTTCGCCGGCGGTCGCCACCATGACGATGAGATCGGCGGTCTCGACTTCGTCGACCAGGTTCTTGGTGCGGCCGGCCAGATCGTTGAGCCAGCCGCCCATCGAGAAGCGTTCGCCCTGTTGCGGCGCGCCGGAGAATGCCGATGCGGTGAGGAACGTCGCGCGCTGCCAGGGCGCAGCCGCCAAATCCTTGACGATGCGCTCGCTCGGGGCGTCGAGCGCGATCACCTTGACGGCGCGGGCCTGCGAATTCGGCCGATCGATGCGGAACTTCGTCTCCGACGCCGAGCTCATCCGGGCCGATTCGCTTTGCATGATCCGCTCTCCTGACGCCTCCTCCGCACTATAGCGCGTGGCCAAAAATATTCCATTGCGCGCTCCGTTTAGTATAACGGCGCTCCGTCCCCTGGGTTCATAAGAGGATTAGAGAGGGTTATGGCCCGCGAAGCAAAACGCCTCGAATTGTGCAGCGCCGGCGATGTCGCGCCCGGCGCCGCGCTCAAGGTCGAAATCGAGGATCTGGCGCTCGCGGTGTTCAACGTCGGCGGGCAGTTCTACGTTACCGACGACGCCTGCACCCACGGTCCGGGCTCGCTGTCGGAAGGCTATATCGAGGACGACGTCGTCGAGTGCAACTTCCACAACGGCCAGTTCAACATCCGCACCGGCGAAGTGGTGTCGCCACCCTGCATAGTGCCGGTGAAGACCTATCCGGTGCAGGTCGTCGACGGCAAGGTGACGATCGAGGTGTGAACCGGCACGCCTCCCCGCAATGGGACCCGGCCCATCAATCGGACGTGCGTAGTTTTGCAGTTGACGAACTGCGCCGCTCCGGCTTGTTAGATGCCAACAAATCTCATGGAGGATCGTCCCGATGCCGAGAAGAAAACCGCCGTTCCGCGCCGACGTGGTCGGCTCAATTCTGCGCACCGGGGCGCTGAAGGACGCGCGCACCAAGCGTGAAAAGGGCGAAATCAGCGGGGCGCAGCTCAAGGAAGTGGAAGACCGCGAGATCGAGAAGATCATTAAGAAGCAGGAGGAGGTCGGGCTGCAAGTCGCGACTGACGGCGAATTCCGCCGCTCGTGGTGGCATTTCGACTTCTACGACATGCTCGACGGCGTCGAAATCCAGGAGCTCGACCACGGCATTCAATTCCAGGGCGTGCAAACGCGGCCGCGCACCCCGCGCATCACCGGCAAGCTCGGTTTCTCCAATCATCCGATGCTGGAGCATTTCAAGTTCCTCAAAGCGCATACGCGGGTGACGCCGAAAATGTGCATCCCGAGCCCGGCGACGCTGCATTTCCGGCTGGAGCCTGATGCCATCAAGACCAAGGATTATGCCGACCGCGATGCCATTTTCGACGATCTGGCCAAGACCTACCGGCAGGCGATCCGCGGCTTTTACGACGCCGGCTGCCGCTATCTGCAATTCGACGACACCGCCTGGGCCTATCTGTGCTCGCAGGCCGAGCTGAAAAAGGCGCGTGAGCGCGGCTTGAACGCCGACCGCCTGCAGCAGGACTATGCCCGCGTCATTAACGGCGCGCTCGAAGGCAAGCCAGCCGACATGACGGTCACGACGCATGTCTGTCGCGGCAATTTCCGCTCGACCTGGATTTCCGAAGGCGGCTACGAGCCGGTCGCCGAGATCATGCTCGGTCAACTGAACTACGACGGTTATTTCCTCGAATACGACACCGCGCGCGCCGGCGGCTTCGAGCCGCTGCGCTTTTTGCCCAAAGGCAACAAGATCGTGGTGCTCGGGCTGGTCACCACCAAATCGGGCACGCTCGAGAAGAAAGAGGATGTCAAGCGCCGCATCGAGGAGGCGGCCAAATACGCCGCGCTCGATCAGCTGTGTCTGTCGCCGCAATGCGGCTTCGCCTCGACCGAGGAAGGCAACGTGCTTGCCGAGGAAGAGCAATGGGCCAAGCTGCGCATGATCGTCGAGCTCGCCAACGAAGTGTGGCACTGAAGCCCGGCTCGACGGCCAGCGCTGGCGAAGACGGCCCGGCGATGGAACTGGGCTCGCGACAATGCCCGCTTCACCGTTCGATGGGAACCGCCGTGCGAGCGGCTAGAGCGGATTCCGATCGTATTCATGCATAGCCTGCATGCTTGAAGTAATTGACTGCTTCAAGCGCGCTGAGGCTGCGCGCGAACGAGCCGATGCGGCGGCACAGACGGCGGACAGTTCGC